>JAABUK010004790.1_pt1 | contig 21689 bp, 28 predicted proteins | sample 5559141 | NCBI WGS metagenome assembly JAABUK01 (sample SAMN10711869, study PRJNA513367) | rock metagenome | isolation source: Antarctica rocks | place: Antarctica: Victoria Land, Pudding Butte nord | collected 2016-01-03
GTATACAATATGGTCATCAAACATGCATAGTACGCCGCATTAAGCATAGGATGCAATCAGTGTAAGTATGGCTATATCTTGTGCTGCGAGTCTCACGTTCAGACTAGCTGGATCTGCAGGTCCGCTAGGATTGTCTGTTGCAGCTCACCAGCTGTCGCTTGGTTGTGAGTGTGAATAGGATTAGAATTGTTTCTCACGTGTGCCCTCGTGCGTGGTGTCTACGTGGTGTCCTGTCCTTTTTTGGGTTGGATGCTGCGTAGCCTTTGTTTGCCTCGACCCTGGCCTACAATTCATGTACTGCGGCTCTATCAGACAGCTTGGATTGCTTTCCAAACCTGGGCAAGACCAACGGATCAAAACACAAGGCCTTCAGGTGCGTCAGGCCGTCAACGTTGTCTGTTCACTGCTGCTGTCAGTCTCGCTCACGTCAATATCAGTCTTGGAGCCAACGAGCATGCTAATCAAACACGTTGCGAATTCGCTGCATGGACTCATTGTCATGCCAGTTACAGGCTTGCTTGAGCGAACGGGGGACTCCGCCTGTGCATGCGTACGCGTGCAGTTTAGCAACTACTGATCAGCCGGCGCGGATGTGAACGTCAGGCTGCACAATAGCCGCAGCGTGTTGGCAGTTAATTCATTGGCCGTGCACGTCTGTTCATGCGCTCGTTACACTCAGAACGTATGTTCACGCTCTGAATGATCTGCAGGTGCCCACCATGAATGATCTGCAGGTGCCAACCATGAAGAGCAGCAGCCTTGCAGTTGCATGTTTGTTGGCGGCGTTGCTTGTCGCTGGAGCTCTAGCGGAGCCCCGCAAGCTTTTGGAAGCTGGTGCAGACCTGTCTGAAGCAAATGAGCATCAAAGGATCTTGGCAGAACTAGAGGAGGTACACCAGCTGAGGGAACGCATGCTGCAACAGGGTAAGTCTACATGAAGCTTAGAGCATAAGCATCAAGTTGCAGAAGATTGCAATGTTCTGAGTATGTGCATGGATGCATAGCATGCTGCCACACAAAGTTAGAATATAGTGGTTGCTCACCATATCACATGCGGGCGCATGTTTTTGCTGACGTTTACACGTGATGCACACAGCATAATGTGTCACACATGCAATATGGCGTTGTGCAAAGCCTGCAACAGTCAGTGTTGTTCTGCCTGCATGATTGCCTGAGCCCAAGATACCGGTCTGCCGCCCATGCCTGTGCAGCATGCGACGCATGCTGCTCATGTGGCATGCTCACGAGCAATACTAGCTTTTGTCTGCGAATTACTCAGTTGTCAGACCTAACAGTCAATGCATGACAGATAACTTGATTGCCCATGCAGCCGCAACATACACTTCTGGTGGAAGTGGCGCTCCTGCCCCTGCTCCTGGCCCTGCAGAGTCAGAATCACCTACTGCAGAGAGCACTCCTGCAGAGCCTGGCTAACCGGCAATCAGCTTGTGTAGTATGGTAGTCATGAAGCCATCTTACATATCTGTGACGTACAATAGCCAAAACATATTTTTCAAGTGATCGCCCACCTTCAATGTCATCACGTTGTAACTGAATAGGCCATGGATTGCAGCTCTTGTGTCGTGGTTGGATATCACGACATTGGTGCACTGATGTAGCATGCCTGCAGCTGTTAGCATGGATGTCATTTCATGCGACAGTGGTATGCACAATTTCATGAGCAGAACGCCCTCCTGGAATGCTGCTAAAGAGCATGCATGATACCGACTTCGACTTGAGTCGTTGGACCTCCTACATACAGATTCATAGGTTTACTGTAGCCTAGGCAGTCATAGTGTGTACATTTCACTCGCCCATGCGGCGCCACAAACCAGTAACATGCACGTCAACTGCTGACATAAACAAAAACAAAAAGCCAGCTCTACATGTGTTGCACTTCTTCTGTCAACGAACTCAATACAGACATCAGCTTGCAGGTAGCACTTTGCAAATCATGCTTCTTGGCATGCTGCAGCCTCGAAGTTGGCCACGTTGTTTTGCAATCATTTGCTGAACAGAGAGCAACATGCAAGTGTAAAAAGAGCTGGCAGGCTGCAAAGTAATGAAAGTGCATTAGTATAAACACTTTGGCTGGTAGCGCTAAACTGCTGCAATGCACCCAAGTACCTGCACAATGGCAAACCTCAGTTGTGACAGATTGATACAACGGACAAGTGGCCACCATACACCTGGAAAGCGTCTTGTTTGGAGCAGATATACCTTGTCCGCAAATGTTTTGAACTCAGGTATTTGAAAATGGCGTTGCAGCGCCTGCAACAGCCAACAAACATCTTGCCAAACTGTCCAAAATTACACATCAGTATGTGGCATGAGATTGACAGCCATCCTTGCTGTGCAAATAGCATACAGGGTGTTTTGAAAGTATGATCATGGCCTGGTGGGGGCCAAACAGAAGCTATGTGACACACAGCACACCTTTTCCCTGTCAGCTGCAGTGTCAACAGCACGAATCTGCTCTTGAAGACGTGAATCCCTCAGCATACCTCTCAGCGATTCATCAGCAACTGCAGGTCACAAGCACAGTCTGTGACAAATGCACTGAATGAAATGGAATCTGCTGAATTGTTAAGGAGCCAGCAGCAAACCTAGCAGCTCAAGCTGGCTTTTTGAGAGCTGTGTTGTCCCTGCCAACTCGTCAGGTTGCCCATCAGTAGCTGCAGCAGGCCCTGCACATCATACCTGGCTCAGCACTGTGGGTTTAAAAGACCATGCTGAGCTCAAGACAGCGTAGACATGTGAGGTCGTCTCTTGCTTTTGCTCACATTCAGGTCATGCAGAAGCTCTCAATACCTGGATGCTGGCATGTATCTGCACTAGGAGGCACCAGCACTGCTCTGACCACGATTTGTGTCACTTTGCCGTCTTGCTTCCTGACAGAATGTACAGTGCAAGAGGGCAAGTTGACTGGTAACAGATGTTCTTGCTCCTTCGGGACGGAGCCTAGAGCGGTGCCATCGTGCATCACTTGCACCAGGTCATTGGACTCCGTCCGTGACAGTGTCAGTGCTGCCCCGGCCTTCAGACCCGTGTTTGCTTCTTGCAGATCCTCTGTTTGCTGGACTATGAAGTCGAGCTTCTGGGATGACATGGGCCAAAAGCTGCAGCTTCTGGACAAGCTGGCTGTGAATGCGGTGAGCTGAGGAACGCTGCAAAGCGACAGCAGTGGAGGACCAGCGGACTTGGTTGTGACGAGCTTGCTAAACAGTTCCCAAACAGAACAGCGCGAGTTCAGTGGACCTGAGGATAGCGTTTTTTGCGAGACTGCAGCTTGACTGCTGGTTTCGGAGCAACGCAGCCACAACAAGCCTATGTACCTTTGTGCAAGACTTTGTGTCTAAGATGTCGTTCAAGGCCTGCACATGATCATACCTCATACTCACGAGGTGTCTGCTTCAGCGAATACTCCATAATCTTGCGCCTTGCACATGCAATCCAGTGGCGCAGAGAAAGTACCAGCAATTTCTTTGGTGCTCTATTGTCGAACGCCTTGAACAAATAGTGCTTAGTGTATACTGTTTTCCCAGTTATTGTCTGTTGACTCCCCTGATGAGTCCCAAAGACATAAAATGTAAATTGATTGATTGATTGATTGATTGGCAACTCGCCAATTGCGAGCCAGTCAGTGACTTGACAGGGTCATTATGACTGAAGGTCTTAGGGTGCCAGCTCAGGTCAATTTGATTGTCCAAGAGATTCCACATGGTCTACTATTGTCAGAAAAGATTGTATGATCTCATTGTGAAAAATAGTGAATGAATTGAGCCAGACCCTATACATCTTCTTTTGCACGATTCCCGCGCGAATTTGCAACCGATGATCAATGGTGATGTGCCCAACGAACAGGCCAATCTACGATATCCGCGATGGCAGTGGATTCATCTGACAGTGACGTGCTCGTGAGAAAGAACAAGCCAAAGCTTGCTGGTCTGTCAACCTGCCGCATGCAGATGTTGTCTCGTGCGTGTGTGAGCACGGCTGCCGCACCGCTCAGTCGGCTTTGATCTGCGGCCAGCAAGCAAGCGGCAACAGTGGCAGTAGCTGAGATACACTTGCTGCAGCCGGATGACTTCTGGTCGCGAGCTGTATGTGCGATGGCTTCAAGATTGTACAGAGGCTGCTCAGGAGCTGAAGGGCTGCATCAAGCAGACAAAAATGCACAGACCAGAATGTTGTAATGTCCTGGGTGCAGCTTTAGCGGCTGTCATGTCCCTACAGCAAGCTGTTGTACTGGGCTGCGTGGTTGAGAGCAAGACACAAGACTTGCCAGAGTTATTTGCTGAGACTATGAGCACCATCGAGCTGGCCAAATCTACTGTGCAGGTAACTTTGTGCAATCAATCTATTTGAAAAACCAGACACATGCCAATCTGGGAATCTCTCTTTGATGTAAAGTGATTGCTCAGTGTACACCGCAAGTCTCAGCTTTAGAATGATGCAACAATCAGCAATCAGGTTTCCTCTGCCTCCAGGTCAATGGCAGCCAATGGAGCTTTTCAGGATGTACATGTTTGCCATGGGGACACAATGCTGATGGCAAGCTCAGAGCAGTAGCTGAAAGTCTAAAGCAGATTGCTCAGAGGGTCAAAGGCATGCAAACCATTGGTCCACAAGAAGACCCTCACAGTCAACTGTGAGGCAACAAACTGTCAGACTTATCTGGTTGCTGAATTTCTGTGCCTCATGCATACAGGCTGATGTTTGCATGATATCTTGGCACATTGCACTTGCCACCAGGGCTAGGGTACTTCTAAAGTTGTGCAAAAGTGCCATATGCATGCTGCAAGACAGTCTTTATGCTGCCTTGCAAGCATGTGCCTGACAGCATTGCAGATATTGCCTATCTGGATCCATCCAGTTAATCAGACTAGGTAACAATGCTTGTTATCTGTTGGTATGCAGTGCTCCACATGTTGATCCCACACCATTGCGGCCCACCTCCCTGCTTGACCAGCCAACACCAATACTTCCCAGCTGCTTGCGCCAAGGTTGCAACTGCAGTCACGTGCAGTCTGTGTCTTACATAGGCCAACAGACTCGACATGGTTTCATGCAAGCAGATGGACAGGTATGAATACAAAGTCATTGTTGCAAGTTGCAACTCTGGGAATGTGTGTCTGCTCCCTGCCTGCAACATGGTGCTTGTGTGAGAAGAACACTAGTCCAAGTCCTGCAAAGCTGATGAGCTCATGTCAATGCATATTTTGGCTGCTCATTTGAAGATGCAATCATCCTGTTCTCTCTGGCATACCTGGCTACACTGACCTGTGATGTGCACTCAACAGCAGTATACACTTGATGAGTACAACTGTCAGTAGCGCAGGATTAGACACCTTGTTGATACTTACATTCATCACAGTGTATCACTGTACAGGAGCCACAATATGTTGATGCAGGTCTGGTGGGCAGTGAATAGCAGCAGCAGAAGCAGGGTGTATGCTCATAATGTAGCTAAAGGATCAACATTGGAGCTGCCAAATGGTGGCATCCAACCTGCCGTCTTGTCCCTGGGCACTGATGGGTCTGGCCATGTTTGGATGGGGCACCAGGGGGGTCTGGTTCAAGTTTGGTGTGCCGCTTGCCAGTGTCCAATCTGTCAGTGGTCTGGCATGTGTCCTGCTGATATCAGGTGATTCCTCAGTATACAACCGCATATGAAACGCTTGTAACGATGTTGTTGCAGTACAGTCAGCCTGATTTAGACTCAACACAACAGATTGTCATCTGGCTAATCCAATTTAGGCTCAATTATTCAGGCTGATTCAATCAGCATCTGGCTGCAGGTGCTTGTCCATTGGCCAGCCCCCTAACTCCATGTGGTTGGGCACTGCCCAAGGTTCTGTGTGCCAGGCTCAAGTCTGCGCTCCAGATCTTGGCATGCAAGCCAAACCCACCGTCAAGTGTATGATCACTTTGGATGCTGGCCGGAGCGACGCCTCAAAGCCTGCCTCTTGGCCTGGACAAGCAGGCGTTGCATCTTTTCCAGCTACATCCAGATCTCAGTCAGCTTCTGGCCCAGATTTGCTGGGCATTAACAGCAACTCAAGCAGCAGAGCTCCACACTTTTGCGCAGTTGCTTCTGACGCAGCTGAGCTGTCCTGCCTGGAGCACTGTCATTCCTTGGGACCACCTCATACATCCTCTTCTGACTCAGCAAGCCTCAGCAAAGTTTGTGGTCAGAATCGTTGGGATACTCATCATGCTGGTCACCAATCCCCAGACCTAATTTCAGCATTTGACAGACACCAGCAGATACGCTTGCTATCAGCTCAGCATGCTAACCACAGCAGCATGTCATTTCAGGCAGCACTGGCTCCTCAGTCAAAACCAACCCAGCTGGCACATGACGGGCCAGTGTCTGAAATTGTGACAATGAGCGACAGAGTTGTGTCTAATGGAGGTGCAAGGACTGTTGCTTCAATCATGAGGGAATGGAGTTTGACAGGAGAGCTCATAGCATCTCACACACCCTGCAAGCAAGGTACGTACATTATGTTCATGGTTACATTGCTGCTCTTTGCATTGCTCCTCTGTGCATTGCTGCTGTTTGCATTGCTGCTGTTTGCATTGCTGCTCTTTGCACTGCTGTAAACATGAGGTCTACATGAGCTTGCATTCTTCTCAGTACTGCTGCGCTTGCCTATTAACATAGTGATCAGCTCATGTTCTGCTTATACGTCAGCTCCATGCTGGTGCACTACACTGCAGCCAAAGCAGAGCTGACTTCTCTGTGAGTGTTCATGCAGGGCCTGTCACCTGTATCAGTGTCTTGCGGCTAGATACCCTGCTGCAGAAGCGTGACACCCCACAAGCTTGTACTGACTCATGGCGGCTCCTTACTGGACATCAGAGTGGTCAAGTCAAGCTATGGGCTGTACCTCATGGGCGGCCACTGCAGCCACTAGCTATCCTAAGGGCTTCAACACCCAGCCCAGTCCAATCACTGGTGGTACTGGATGACCTACAGCTTCTATGCTGTGGCCACCTTGATGGGCACTTAGCGCTGCACCTCGCCTCGCAGATCATCGCGGCTGCACCAGCTGCACGGTCACTCAACAGTCTGGACATGCCAGTCATCACTGTGCAGAACTCATGCTGCCAGGCGCATGATAGTGGGCTGGTGCAGTGCAGCAGCTGTGCTCTGGGCCTGATCTCAGTTGGGCGTGCTGGCTCCATCCTGCTCTGGTCACGTGATCAGCTCACAAAGATGGCTCAGCTGAGCTGCTCACACCCTCCTGAAAGGTACTGCTATCAGTGACACTCCATTTGCCTGTATGGCAAACTCCTTGCTTGTAGACAATACATCTGAAGAGTCACCCTATGCTGAGTTCATCTTTTAGACTGGCAAGGCTGGACAGAGTGATCTAGCTCCAGCAGCCATGCACTATGTACTTTCACTGCTGGAGCTATTCAAGCTGGAGTTTATACTGCTGAGTCACAGACGCACCTGACAACTCAATCATGCTTCAAAGCTCGGCTTTGAGATCGGATGCTGAGTTGACACCTTGATGATGGCAGTTTAATAATGACTGATTGTTGCAGCCTCAAAATACCCAAGGCCACATCAAGTCTGACGCAATTCAGGCTGACCTGCAAGTGACAAGCAAAGCCGCGCATCATCTCCACAAATTTGACACTGCAGTGAGCAAGGATCCAGCCAAACTCATCTTGGTATGCAGAGGTAATGACATGAAGGCTGTCAGTTTACCCAAGCAAGAAGAGTCAAACACCCCAGCTGCAGAGCTCCACCCAATGCAACGCTTCTTTGGGTCAGACTCAGTGCAGGCCATCAGGGCAGCTTTGGACAGATTCGAGGCAAACAAGCAAGCAGTGGCCGATAATTATTCCCACAGCCAGTCCCAGATGCAGCCAGGCCTGAGTACGGTGCAGCCACACATCATTGCTCATAATGGTTTTAGAGCTTCTGCCCTTGGCAGGATCTCAGGTACAGCTTGCCTATGGTCTTCAGTAGGGGCTACCACAGATGGAGTGTCTTGCTGAGATAGTGCATACATATAAGTGATTGTTGATGTCAGATATTTGATGCGCTAGTCGTGCACATGAAGTTTTTGCGCAGCAGCATGCATTCATCGTGTGATTGCAATATCTGCGTAACAATCATGGGCAAGCCTGTTATGCTTGCACAACTGAGCTAATGCAGTGCAGTGTTCATGGTGGTTGTTGCTCTTGCTTTCACTTCCAACTTGTGTCTGTGCATGCGCTTCTTTCATGTTTGCTAGGGACCCAGCTAGTTGCTGTCCATCCATCTTTTGGTGCAACAAGTAGAGTACAAAAGTTTGCCTTGCTGCAGAAACTCATTCAGGCTTTCCTTCAACCAGTGTGGCACCCGCCAGTCAGGCGTCCTCTGACATTGGTGGACGTGCGGCAGCTCCCAATGCTGTGCTATCCCTGTCTACAGACTTTCTGGACAGCTCAGGCCGCGTAAGGTCTCTCAATTCATACAGCCCATTTGCAAACGCCCCAGGTCCCCAAATGAGTGGCACCTTGAGGCCTTCATCAAGATCAATTTCGTGGCCAAATCTTCCCCCCATGGACGATTCTGATCAAGAGTCTACTCAAGACATGAGCCGGCGATTTGCAGATGAGATGTCAGTGTTTGGCAATGCTACTGGGTCAAGGAGAGCTCAAGCTCAATCTCTCCCTGCAGATGCAATCAAGTCTTCTGCCTTGTATGCACCACGTCAGGAGCTACAGCCACGGCCGCCAAGTCAGCCATCAGACGTCCCAGCACTGCAGAAGTCTTCCTCCTTCAGCCGGCGAGCTTCGCTTGCTAGCATGCTGCTCAAGATGAGGGCGGGTGACGATCTCAGCAGAAACAGTTCAGCATCGTCTGGTGAGGCTGCATCATTGCTGTCCTCAGTGAATAGTGCTGACCACGCTCAGCGCACAGGTGGACCTTCCGCCACAACTGGATCAAGCACTGGCCAAGGACAACCCACGCCCTTCTCAGTGGGTGGCAAAGGGCATCAGCAGGGCGTAAAGTTCACAGATGACCATGCTTCAAAGAAAGAGAAAAGAAGGTTGTCCTCTGAACGGATAGATCGCATGGCAGCAGATGTCAGGTTGCACCGCTACCACGGCGGCAGCATGGTGTCAACACCCCAAAACTCAGGCCATAGCAACGGTGGTGCGAGCATCAGTCATAATGCTGGTGGTCATGACAGTCTCAGCAGCGATGACAGTGCTTCACATCAGGCTCTTCAGCCTGAGATGAAGAGAACCATCAGTGATGTTGCACTGGAAGCACTGGAGTCTGTACAGAACCTGAAGTGTCCTATCATATCATATAGTCAGCTGGATATCAAGCAGAAGATTGGGGATGGGTCCATTGGTCAGGTGCACCAGTTGCCTCCTTGTGGGGGAATAGTACAGCTGTCCCGATTGCTCTGATTTTGGAAACCATAGTGTGCATGGTTTTGCCCGTATGAATGGCCCTTTGGAGTTTGTTGTGCTTATGCTGCAAGCTACATGAAAGAGAGCCTATGGAGTGAGCATGCACATGTGTGTCTCAAGGAAAAATGCAGCATAGCTTCTAAATCAGCTCTGATTGAGACCAGCTTCACATCCTCTGAGTAAACTTGTGTGCTGAGCAAACTTTGCATTTGAGACAGACTGTTGTTGTCCAGGTGTACCTGGCTAAATGGCAAGAGACAGACGTCGCGGTGAAGGTCATTACCCAGATGCAGAACCTGTCTCCCTTCCAGGGCCTGCACCCCCAAGATCCTGCTACCGTGGACCTGCAGTCACAGCGCCAACGTGGCACTGCGAGACGCTCCATGGAGTTGGTGGATGAAACGACAGACAATAGCAATGCTTTGCAGGGTGAGCACCCCAGAATGCATCGTCTTTGCTTTGCTACAGCACATGGATTGACCCGGCTGATTACTGTTTGTATGAGTGGATTTCGAAAACCCATGCTGTCACAGTCATGGTACGCCAATTGCGCATGCAATTGGACCATACTGCATCCTGTTACCAGTGCATGACAAGCTCTGCATGTGTTGTAGCTGGGCAGGCAGGCATTGATGACTCAGTTTTGAGCTCCCAGCTGTCAGATGTAGAGCTGACAGCCATTGCCACCTTGGAGAGAGAGGTACGTCTTCTCATTGGCAGGGCACACTTTGTATGGCTGCAAATTGGCGAAACATGGTATCCAAGCAGCAAAGGGCCTCAGCATCTTCATGTTTCAGCTTGCAGTGGTCTTGAGGCATGCATGGATCCAGCTGTCTTCTTGCAGCTGAAGCATTCATCTTTCTGGCAGCCAGACTCTGTCTGCATGCTATACCTAAGCTTGCCTAGCCGACTGACTGGCAATTGGCTACTTGCAACCCGTTTCAATGCTCTTGCACACCTGGCAGTGTTGCACAGATGTGACCCACTTCAGATCAGTCTGACCTAGCACCCAGTATTCAAAGTGGCAGAATGCAAACCTCTGCAAGACTTCAAACACATGCAAGACACATGCAGTTGCCTAAATGGATCTTGCCTTTCCACAAAGCTGTTACAGCCAAAGAAATGAAATGGCCAATAGCTATACACACCTTGCTTGGATGCAAGTTCTGATAACACCACATGTGTCAATGTGACACAGGTGTCCATCATGGCTGCCATTCGCCATCCCAATGTAGTCCTGCTCATGGGCCTGTGTCTGAACCCAGTCTGTGTGGTCAGTGAGTTCTGTGCCAGAGGCTCCCTATCTGATGTCATCAAGAAGGCTGCTACCAGTAAAATCTTTGCTCAACTGCTGGACTGGCCAAAACGGCTTAGCATGGCCTTGGATGCTGCAAAGGTTGGTTCATTGCACTGACAGCATGCTTTAGGTAGTCATATGTTTGCTTGTCCTCATAAGCAGGCACTTTCTAGTAGGGGTGCAGGGCCCACCAACAGGGGCATCCCCACGATGCATTGTTTTCTTGTCTGAGAGTGGTTTTGCTGCAGAGGTTTGGTGGCTGCGTTAAATGTTTTTGGGTTTGTAGTACAATCTGCTTCTGTATATGCCGCTCTTGCCATTTTTACAACAGACTTGGTCTAAGACAGATTGCATGCAGGCAAGTCATACTTAGCAATTTTCACAACATACCTGCTGCTGTTCACTGCTGGCAGAGACAGGTCATGCTGTCTTGCAGGGCATGCTACAGCTGCACAACCACAACCCCTCAATTCTGCACCGGGATCTGAAGTCACCAAACCTGCTGGTTGACAAGCACTGGCGGGTGAAGGTCACTGATTTCAATCTCAGCAGCATGCTGCGCTCTGATGCAGACACCTACGGTGTTCTCTCCAGTGTGGCCGATAATCCTCGCTGGCTGGCTCCTGAGGTACAGCAATTCTACTTGCATCACTTTGTAGTCTGGCATGTGATTGTTTTGTAGTCTGGCATGTGATCTTGATGCCCTGGCGATCTGACTGATCATGCTCACCTGAGGACTGTGCTTCTAAATTCCACTGTATATGGTGGTACAGCCTTCACAGGTGTGCTTTCCACATACGCAACCATGCAGCTGTGGTTGCACATGTAGCTGGATGCAACATGCTGCTGTCGTCAACAGCTTTACACTGCGCATGTCTGTCAGTGTGTGTATGTGTTGTGCACTGCAGGCTGTAGCTCATCAAGACTACAGCAAGGCGGCAGATGTGTATTCCTTTGGTATTGTTCTGTGGGAGCTGCTGACCTGGCAAATCCCTTGGGGTGACCATAATCCCTTTCAGGTGAAAACACTTCATTTTGCTGGCAGAAGCCAGGCTTTGGGCCACTGCTTTCTGAGCAAATGCAATCTCCACTACCATTGCATGTTTGCTAGAAAGGTTGGGTGAACAAAATGGCTCGTCGAGAATCTGAGCATAATTTTGCTATGCAGATCATGATGCTGTTGACACAGCAGCAGGCAAGGCCTGACATACCTCCCCTTGACAGCTTGCCAGGACCACCTCTTCCTGGGATTGAGGAGTATGTCCAGCTCATGCAGGTGTTTCATGCTTGAAGTCGTTTGTGTCCCAAAAACGCTGCAGGCCAGGCTGCATACCGCATCGCTGTAGGCAGCACCATGCCTTGCCGTTGTGTCATGCTTTGCTGCCTGAAGACATGCTGTCCCACCTTTTTTTGTGCATATTGTCTGTCCATAACATGCATAGTCTCTGATTGCATAGGCATAGGCATATGCATCAGCGATGGAAAGGCAGCCTTGCATACAAATGCAGGGATCATGCTGGTCATGTTTGCTAAGAAAAATGTCATGATGACGCAGGTTCAACCATTAGTCATGACCCTGACCATGCCGTTGAGCACATCATCAACCCTAAACCCTAAACCCTAAACCCTAAACCCTAAACCCTATAAACCCTAAATAACCAGGTTGACAGGTACAACACTGCCTTGCATTTGCCAAACCATGCCACATGACTGCACTCTGATCTTGCTGTCTGTTCAAAGGCAGCCAGCGTGCACTGGCCTCTGTAGCTATGCAGATTTGGATTGCAGTTTTCTAGCCGTCTGAGGATCAGCAAGACTGCTGCCCATGTGCAGCAACCAAGGCCCTTTGCATTACGTGAAACACAATGCTCAACTTGCTGACTTGCTCTTGCAGACCTGCCAGCTCAGATGAGCTGCAACACTGCGTCAGGTAGCCTGCCAAAGCCTGTGCGCATGTCCTTTGACATTTCTCTTCTGTCAAGTCATCGTGCCTCCGTGCACGCCAAGCCTCAGGCTTTGGCTGCAGCGCCTGCAGCTTTGGGACCAAGGATGCAAGGTCCAAATCCTCATCCTGCTGACTCAGTCAGGGGCCTCGCTTCTGCCTTCTCAGTCACTTCAGGCTCTCAGGAGAAGCTGAGCAATGCTGAACATTTGCACAAGCCACATCGTGTGCGCAGCCCTTTTCAGGGCTTGCCAATGGGACTGAAAAGTGTGTCTGAAGGATTTCCCATGGTCGCATCACAGAGTGACATCACTGCTTTCCCCACAGCACCACCTGCAGAAACCTTTCACACTGTGACTTCCTCGTCAGGTTGGTGCCCAACTCTGCCATGAGCGTTGGCTTGAGCGCTGGCTAGTCTGGCTTGCTCACTCAGTCATGTGTACATTCACTTGCTAGCTTGCTCAGTCACACTCACTCGCTCACTCAAAATTCAATCACTCAATCACTCGCCTACTCTGGCACGCACACATTCACTTGCCTTTCGCCCTCCAACCCACCAAGTTGCAGTGGCTTGGCAACATATTTTGTCTGATCACGCTCTGTGTAGCAACAGAAATTTGTGTCCTGCAGCTGCAGGAGGCAGCAACAGCAGTCAGTTACCTAGTCATGAACAAGCTGACAATCTGTAGCAAGATCGAATTACTTCCAGGCTGTTTGCTTCATGGGCCACAGACAGCCTGTGAGTGCCGTCTGCTGGGCCTTATAGTATATCACTCAGAAAGTGCAAGACAGTAGCAAATGCACCATATCATGCACACACGCTGTCTGCATGAAAGGGAAAATACCAGGCATGAATTTTGTGATATTTTTACTGCATTTTTTGTATTCTTTATTTTTGTTGTGGTTGAAACACGGGGATGGGATCCCTGGGATGGAGAGTTTTCTGCAGACCGCGTGCAGCAGAGAGATGATCCCCTGCTTGTACAACAAGGGATCGTCCCCCTGTTTGACACATGCGTTAGTCTGACCACCAGATTTGGGTTCAAGTCACAGGTACCAAAGTTGTCTTTGTAGAAACAGTGTGCGACTACAATGTACACGCCTCCAACGAAGTGGGTGAGTTGGAGCTGCCACATTGTCTTTGTAGACTGTCCTGAGTTTGAGGTTTGCTGTAGCTGTGTGCACTGACCTTTCACCTCAACCTGTAAATCTGTCTGTGCCTGGATCCACAGTGTAAGCAGATCACAGCACAGTCTCAGCAGTGGTGCAGTGCAAGGGCTAGGTCCTAGCAGATATATTGCTTATGTACCGTATTACACTTTATTATGAACTCCTGGATTTGCATGAACATCACACCTAGCAGTAGTCCTGCTGGGTATCTGACAGCAGGGTAGACCCAGATCTGTTCTATACCACACAAATCACAGAGCCGTTTCTGCTGCACCACCTGAGCAAAAGGTTTGCATTCTTGCTTAGCTGACTGCAGCAGCTGTGAAGTTGCAGACCAAACATCTCGATTTGCAAGCCTAATTCAAATAGACTGCTCTGCCACATGGTGAGAATGGAAGCAGTCCTGTCAGTCATCCTGTCAGTCAGATAGTGTGTGGCAACAGTATATGTACAGTGATGGTGAAGGATGACACAGTGCGCTTTCATCCTTATCCCTTGTTCACTTGTACATCACACAGCTGACATAAAGCTAGGATGAGAAAAGTTACTAGATATCGGTGTCCCTTTGTATATAGTCATGAGACAGCTACTAGGAGAAATTTCATGCTAGGATGAAGGCTCCAGTAGGATAGGTAGTTTCCCCCCACCTCCCCTCCTTTGTTCCCAAGATGACATCTCCTTAGGCAGATTGTCACATCCAAGGATGAGAGCGTTAGCGGTTCCTTCTTTACTTTCACTCATCCTAGAACCAGGATGAACATTCTGTATTATAAGCATCTGTTCATTATGTGTGGATGATGCAATTTCTACTTTCATCCTTGTTCAAAATGCATGTGTATGTGAACAGTTTTCACAGATCTAGGATGACAACTGTTAGATTTGTGCCTGGATTCTACACTGAGGGTCTCTTCATTCAAATCTGAGGTAGCTTTGTAGGTGAGTGTCATCCAGGGATGAATGCGTCAGCTAGACAGGGTGTTACTAGAAACCTCCCTTCCTTTTTTCCACAAGGAGTAGGTTGTCTCATCCAAGGATGAATGCATATTCAATAATTACATGCATAGGTAGCAGTGTGCTGTCTGCATGCTTCAGTTCACTTTTATATCATTGGATGACGGTCTGTCATCCCTTGATCTGTTTTGTTTCTCCAAAAGGCAGCTCAGAGTGCGTACTTTAAGAGGATCAGGTTTGATACTACAATGATAGTCACTTGCAATGATGCTTAGTATGTATTGTACCAGCAAGGGGCTGGAGAAGCCAGGCGTCAGAGGTATTCCAAAAAGTCTGAAATGCTTTTTTGAAAAATCACTCCTTGCTTCGTCTTTGCGCAATAGCTTTGCGAAACCTCCAGCTACATGATTCTCCTTAGCCCCCGGCGAATCCGACGGAACATTGTGCAATGTCAGTTTGGTGCGCAAGATGAGAGCGCTGTTTGCATGTAAGACATGACCACTCTTAGATTGCGCCATTGCCGAGGCATCTGCGCACCGCGGGTGAACTGATCACAAAGCTTGTGTCGCGCAATGGCGCTCATTTTAGCTTAGCGTAGAGAAGTCAATGCAAACAGGCCTTGATCTCTACAAGCAGTGGTTGCTTGACTGCAAAGAGGCTGCTAAAGAACTGACGCAACGGATCAAGCAAGTCAAGTCTTACAGGATCCAATGCGGGGACGTTCTGGGTTCTGCATTGGCGGTTGTCATGGCATTGGAGCAAGCCGTGCTCATGGATCGGTTAGACGAGCGCTCACAAGAAGTACCAGAAGTGTTCGCTGAGGCTGTCAGCACGATCGAGCTAGCTCAGGCGCTCGTTCAGGTAAATATACCGTGCACCGACTGCCCGCCATATGAAGGGGTATGAAGGGGATAGAACCTCGCACAGCAGCCGTTGACTTTCACGATTCCTGAGCCATGTGCCCTGCAGGCATGCGAGAGCCGCTGGCAACTTTCTGGTTGTCCATGCTTTCCGAGCAACCAAGGTGCAGAGGGCGAGCTCAGAAAAGTCAGCAGCAGCTTGAGACAAGTGTGCAAACGAGCCAGTGAGCTTCAGAATAAAGTTGCAAAGGATGAAAAGCCAGATGGACTTTGCAGGCATGAAAGACAGCTCATCTTTGCATCACATTGCTATCTGAACTCGCGCATCAGCTGCATCGCCTCATACACAAGTATATCAGCATACAGCGGAGCAACAGCAGCACATCAAAGGTTTCAAATTCCAAGCCCCCACCTTGTATTTGGCCTGTGCAACTCATGATTTTGATGAGACTGCACATAGAGGTGATGTTGTGTGTCATCAAGACGCTGATTGGTGTTCACTTGCACTGCAGGTTTGCTGCTCTCAATAGACCAGTGCTGCTCCCAAGCGGCGTTCAACAACATGGCATGAAGAAGCCAACAAGCAGCTGCTTGCGCCAAGGTTGCAAATGCCACCATGTTCAATGCATACTGTACATTGACCCAGTCGCAGAGCATCAGTCCCTGGCAGGCCTTGGCCAGGTATTTTTCAGTATTAAAATGACGGTGACATCATTTCTTGTTACTGCTATTTCCTACTGATCATTCATTATTGCTGTAGCCAGCAAACCTGTTTTCTTTGTGTGTAGAGTGATTTGTAGCATGTCTTGTGCCCCAAGGAGCTTAGCTTGTACAGCAGGATGCGCACGCAACCATAAGGCTCATACATGTGCTGTGCACGGTCTCTTGCTTGCTGAGCTGCTTTACTTCTGTTGATTTGACATCGTATGCTTCAACGCAGGTTTGGTGGACACTCAGGGACGACAGTAACAGCACAGTCTTTGCACACGATGTGGCCAAGGGGGTCACAACTGAGCTGCCAGACATTTGCAGTGATGCCACAGTCTCATGTTTGGGGCTTGACAGGGCAGGGCGTGTCTGGATGGGCTGTCAAGGTGGCCAGGTGCAAGTGTGGTGTCCGGTCTTTCAAAGGCCAATCTGCCATGGGCATGCTTTGTCAGCAGTCAGTATTGGGTAATTTCTTGCCTGCATTACATGCATGAGCATCTGCAGTATGGCATCCTGCCATCTCCACTGCTTGCTTGTTGTTTCTGTCAGATCCAGCTGAGTTAATGACCTCCTATCAGTCCAGTTCAGAAGACTCAGTTTCCCTCTGTGCTGCATCACTTAGCACTGCAGTGCTATGAAACTGCATACACAATCTGCCTCTCAGCTCTGCATGGCCACATTACTGCAATAGTTCAATCTTGCACTGCTTGTAACAAGTATCTGTGCCTCAGAGGTTACTGTCTGCTGCAATAAGCATTGATGGTACATTTCGTGTGCAGGTATATTTGGTGTGCAATTACATTCATGATTGCTGATCACCTCAAAACACTTTCAGGTCTCATCAACAGCTCTGCTCTGTTCTGTTTTGCCCTGTCTTCTGACAAGGCTTCTGACAAGGCAACAGTCAGGTGCTTATTGTATACTCTGGATTCTCTGCTCAGATACTGAGTTCTGAGATACAGATACTGAGTGAGATTTGGAGGTACAGATGCAGAGTCAGATATAGAGCTTGTGAGACAAGTGAGATCGTTGCCATTGTGTACACAGCAGATCATTTGGCAGCGCTTGAGCTTGAGTTGTTGTGAAAGCTTGCATTTGTATCTTGCTTGCCACCATTTGGGAGTCACATTATGAGTCACATGTGCCCTCTTCCCCCATCCTGAGAATCTGAATCTGTAGCATGAGTATATCTGCATAAGGCGTACTTGCTTGCTGTACAGGTGCATGGCTGGTGCTGAGGAACCTGATTGCATGTGGCTAGGAACTGACAATGGCTGCATATCCCACGCATGCCTCAGCATGACAACCACCAACACAGGCTCACAGCCTGTTGTCACCCTAGTCATCAGCTTGGATCAAAGTATTGGTCAGAACACTCTGATCTCAGGCCAGGCTGGCCTAGATCAGCGATCATTTGTGTCACATGGGTCAGAGTCCACAAACCCACGTGCATCCTCATCTGCCAAGACACATGTGCTGTGCCCAAGGGTCACCAACTCCAGCCAACATACAGCTTCAAGGATCAGACAGCAGCAATCAGGAGGGACACCAGTCATGGGCCTGAAACATACCTCCAACATGGATCATAGCCCATGGTATGATGACCAGCCAGAGGACACCGCAGAGCACAGTCTTGGCAGCACAAGCGCACAGCCATCCCCTTACAGCACTGCCCTTGCTAGGGCAGGTAGACAGCAACAGATGCAGCTGCATCCAGGCCCCATGTCAATGCAAAGCCAGGTGGGTTCAGCCAATCAGCCGTGTCGGCTCGCACATGATGGGCCAGTGCATGAGATCATGGTGCTCAACGACAGAGTGGTCACTAGGGGTGGCAGAGAGCAATCGGTGGTCATGAAGGAATGGACACCCAATGGAGAGCTCATAGAGACACATAGCATTTGCAAGCAAGGTCAGTACATAATTAGATTTATCTTGCTTGCTTTGCTGTCATGCTTGCACCCCGTCCGGACTAGTTTTTGTTGCAGTCTACAGAGGTGCAGACATCACGGCAAAGACATGGACAGCATTTTCTTTAGCTCATTGTTTGGCAATGAGCTTATAGCAAATAGGCAAACCCATACTCCAAGCAGCAATCAATGGTGCCTGCCATCTATGTTCACCTTACTTGCAGTGACTCTGGCTTCTTTGATGTCTGCAGGTCCAATCACTTGCATGACTGCCCTTCACCAGCCCCCTTCACATCACAAGTGTGCCAATCAAGCTGCCCACAGGCTGCTACCAGACATGGACAGGTGGCAGCTACTCACTGGTCACACAAGTGGTCAGGTCAAGGTGTGGTCAGCTGCTGCTGTCCAACCACTGCGACCACTGGCCATTTTGGGCGCACCAACCGTCAGCCCAGTCAGATCCCTGATTGTGTTGGCAGACCAGCAGCTGCTGTGCTTTGCTCATGCAGATGGCCACCTGGCACTGCACACAATGCCAAGTCTCACCGTGTGTCCGACCTGGGCTGAGTCACAGAATGAACAAGACCTGCCAGTCTTGTCGCTGCAGCATGCTGTTTGTCAAGCACATCAAATGGGGCTGGAGCAATGCGTGAAGTGCGAGGTTGGCTTGATGTCTGTGGGATCCTCTGGCACTATACTGATGTGGTCAGAAGACCAGCTCTCAAGTGTTTTTGAGCAACCTTACTACCTGACAAATGACGGGTGAGACCTTTTGTCTGCTGTTGCATCACATTGGGCATTGTCAGTTCTGTCCCTTTGCCTTGTAAGTGTGATGTACAGCAAGGCTACCAGCCTTCTTGATATGAGCCTGGGACAAAAGGCCTGTGTGCATTACGCAGGCTATATGCACAAAGACAAGTCTTGGGCACTGATCATGTGTGTCCTTGACAAGAGCCTGCTTGTCAACAGCATGCAGCATGCTGTCAATGTGCATGTCTGTACTCGACTCAAAGCTTATGACTGACCAGAAATGCTTGTCGTTTTCAGGGACAGCGAACAAGAGCCTGACCAAGAACTTGATAACGCCTTACTAGATGATCAGTATGCTTGCTCTGGTGCAACATGGTTTTTGCAGCGCTTTTTGGCTTCTGACTCCGTGCTTGCCATGAAAAGGGCCTTGAGTGGCTCCAACAAAGACAAGCCAGAGGAAACGCACTCACTGAAGGAGACACTTAGCAGGGCTGATATGCAGCAAGCATCAAGCGCTCATATGAGCATTACTGCACGTTTCAGGGCTCTAGCATTGGGCAGATCTTCAGGTACAGCTGCAGCTGACCAGAGTTTCCATACCTGCACCACCGCTGCATTGTTTGGCAACTCAGTCAATCCTGTTTTTGCTGGTGTGCCTTTATGCATAGGTTTGCGTTCTCTTGTAACACTGCATCAGGTCTCTGGTTTGCTAAGGAAATGCTTGTGTAGGTGCAAGCAGGAAAGGTAGTAAAGGAGGTCATCCCCGAGCCTCCCAAATGCTTACATCAATCACATCTCATTCTGCACCTCAGATGATTGTCTCCATAGACTGCCCAGCAATTCCCCGCAGATCCGCTTCATTTTCTCCTAGAGAGGCAGATGATGTGTCTGCATCTGCATCACGACGCTCAGGCTCATCCTATGGATTGATTGGCATCAAAGAAAATCCTCCAGATGAGCCTGCTGGCACAACACTCAAGACATCGCTTGCGGCACATAGCAGTGAGCCCTCAGCCTTTGATCCAAAATCCCCAGATCATTGCGGCTTGGTAACAGCAAGCAGTTCTTTTTCAGCAGTGCCTCATGCCCAGTCCAGAAGGCTTGCGCGGCCACCTCAAACAGCAGCAGACTTTTGTACAAACTCCACCAGGACCTCGATCAGTTTCACCCACGATGGTCAAAGGCCGCAAGCAGACATGATGCTGCTGTCAACGAGAGGTCATACCTTTCCTGAAGGCGTGATCACACGCTGTAATGTGTCTGCTCTGCACCGACCTCCAGAAAGATCATCTCGTCAGCTGTCAGCCCTCTACACCATCCAGAAAGCATCTTCTGTGAGTAGGCGAGCATCGCTTGCCAACCTGCTGCACAGAATGTCCACAGGCACTCACCCTCCAAGTGACACAGCTTCAACCCAGCTCAGTGACACTACTTCACAGCCATCACCGGCTGCCAGTTCAGACTGTGCTCAAGCTCTGGACTCAGTGGGTAGGCTGTTGTTCAGCAATGTCTCAGCTCAGCTGCCGCCTCCTAGCAGGCGCCTTGGCCAGCACACAATGGTATTGCAGCCACAGGTAGCCTCTGAGCAAATTCCATGTGTGGCTGCTGTAAGTCAAACGGCAACCCCCAACAACTCTCCAATGCTTAGTGGATCCACTGCCATCAGTGTGAGCCTTGGGCGCCATCACAGCTTGCCCCTTACCAATGATGTACTGCGAGCCAGCAGCAGTGCCTCACAGCAGGGTCATATACGCCCTTTGAAAAGAACAATCAGTGATGTTGCCTTGGAAGCCTTGGAGTCTGTAGACAGCCTCAAGTGTCCAATCATAGAGTACAGCCAATTGGATATCAAGCGCAAGATAGGAGCAGGCTCAATTGGGCAGGTGTGTACACTGATAAGTGGCAGGTTCTGCCTGTTGTTTGTATGATCCACATACCTAGGAAGTGGCGTAAGTTTCTGCAGTGTCTGTTCTGTAAGCACAGCACATGTCCTTGACAGTGATGAGTAAAAAACCTCAGCTACATGCATGGTGTGTAGCCTCACACAAGTTACCAGCAGCCCATAACAGCCTCCTATTATCCTTGACACATGCTTGCTCAGACCATGCACATAGCCTGTATGTACTGCTTACGCATCAGCATTACTGCAGGTGTATCTAGCCAAATGGCAAGAGACAGATGTGGCTGTGAAAGTCATTACCCAGATGCAGAAGCCGTCGGCCCTGAGGGAGACCCAGGTCCAAGGCCAAACTAGCATGCAGCCCTACCATGTTTGTGGCAAGCAAGCCAAAGCTCAGGCAGCTGGTCAAGCAGAAGGGTTGGGCAATCAGCATGGCTTGCAAGGTCAGTGTCATTCAGTTGGTCACAATCTGGCTGCTTCCAATGAGTCCAAGGTGAACATCCCAAGTTTAACCTCAAAGCTTGGTTTATTGGACCAGCAATCTATACATGTGTGCGTGTGTCTGTGTCTGGACTGCTCTGCTTGGACTTGCTTTTCTATTCACCAAAGGCACAACCAGGTATATGCTTCAAGTGTACACACAGGCTTTGGCAGCCTTTTGTTGAGCATGGACGCTGCGTAATTTGTCATCTTTGTAAAGCACTCCGAGCAGCATGCTGTTTGAGAGCTGCACCGTTTTGTCTTGCTTAGCTGTCTTCAGGTGAAATCTATT
>JAABUK010004791.1_pt1 | contig 21688 bp, 26 predicted proteins | sample 5559141 | NCBI WGS metagenome assembly JAABUK01 (sample SAMN10711869, study PRJNA513367) | rock metagenome | isolation source: Antarctica rocks | place: Antarctica: Victoria Land, Pudding Butte nord | collected 2016-01-03
ACTTAGGAACCGTTTGCACGCCTCCATGTGAACAGCTGAGCACATGGTAGTGTTGGCAGATGCCCTTGCCAGATGCATGCCATGTGCAGCATACAAATGTTCCATGAAACTTGCTTTTTTGCCAAGGGCCTGAGCAGCTGTCCATACGCCTTGTAGTCGTAGCTGCTGCACATTCAACCTACCTTCTAACTTTGCAGACTGTTTTGTCAAAGTTGAGAAGGAGGTGGACATTGCAGCAAAGCTGTCTTTCTGTGGCCACCAGGTCCGAGGGAACTGCATGTTGAAATCACAACTTGTGCGACAACAAGGTTCGAGCTATTGCATGGTCAACACTTGCCAGGGCATGCAAGCTTGCACAGATGGAAGCCTAAAGTCCTGCTGGCAGACTCAAGCAGCAGCTAGCTGCAGACAGTAGGCAATTAACTGAGGTCTCTGGACTGCTGCCTTAGGAGGCTCCCGTTATGATCGCTGAAAAGCGTAACCTTTCCGTTCCTTTTCAGTTAACTGAGGATCTGTTGACTGCCTTGAGGCCATGGGAGATGTCAAATCTGCCTACCTACCTGGTATTCCACTGACAGACTCCCCATAGATGTTGACTACACTAACAACCACTTGTACCCTTTGATGAAGCAAAATATTGTTTGCTTCATCTCAGGAGATGGCGGTTGTTTGTCTGTGTCCATGCTTCTTCACTGGCAAGCTAATGACTGCTAGCTTCATGTCTGATGCACTGATCTCACAGATTCAAATGCAGCCAAGTTGCAGTCAAACATATTTTTGGTGATATAGGTTGGTTTCAAACACAAGCTTCAAGGGCAAACACACATTTGTTTAACACAAAATGAGAAGGTGCAATACTTTCAGCCTGGATAAGCAACAATATGACAATTCTGTGTAGACACCTTTTGCAAAGGCATCATATCAAGCAGTGATTGGCAGGGGTGTCAGCTGCTCATACTGTTTCAATATCGAGGGACTCCACGCAGTTTGTGAGTGAAAATGCATTTGGGCCAACAAAGCTGAGTCTGACAGGACTCTGTTGTGCTGCAGGTAGAAACTGGACGAGGTTTTTGAATTTGGCGCGAAGTGGATCTGTCTCCTTCCAGGAACAGCTGGAGCAGTCAGGCTCACCTATGCATCAGAACCCAGGCAAGCCTTCTATCATTGTGCCATACATCGCTGTACAATCTGGCATGGACCAATCATGAAGGCCTGGCAAGAACACTCCGCACTGCATTGACCACCGTTGCTATGGACACGTGCTGAGCATACCCTTCTGCACATGCATGTCATCAATTTGTGCACAGATGGAAGGGCTGAGAGCGTCACAATGCCTTAGTCAGGTGACAAGTCTGATGATACGTACCTGCTTCTGTTGCAGATGCCCTGAGGTCCAGGGCCTTTGAGCGGCTGCTGGCTGGCTCCTCCAGCTCTCTGGCTTCTTCCAGTCAGCCCAGCCTTGCAGCTGTGGGCCGCACCATACCCACTGGGGCAGAAGCCCCCTCAGCCTCTACCCCTGCACCTGATGCACCAGCTGCTGCTGCTGCTGCTGCTGCTGCTGCTGGTGGTGGTGGTGGTGGTGGTGGCGGACCGTTCACCTTTGACTTCTTTGAGAAGACGCGTTGCATCAGTGGGGAGGTGAAGCTGTCGGGGGACCTCACCCAAACAGGTGTGAAGGCTGTGCATCATGCTGCTTGAGTGCGTTTTAACCCAACCTGTGCCAAGTGAATTGAGTGTAACAAGCGATCCTTTGTTCTGCTCTATATTTGGGCATGGAGCGTTATACAGCAAGAAACCATGAAGCAGCAAGGTGCTATACTTACTGCTGTCATCAGATGCTTGGTCAGTTCTGCTTGTCCTGTCATCCGGCATCAAGCATTGCAGAGCTTCAGCATGCAACATGGAATCTGTGCGTTGTGAACTTGTCCGCTGAGGCATCTTGATGCCAATGACGATTGTGTGTGCATGTCTCAGGGGGCTCGGAAAGGGCATGGAGGGTGTTGGTGGCTTCAGGCACCTACTTGGAGGCGCCCAGTGCCTCTGGCATGCGCATCAACATGCGCCCTGATGACGCCTCCCTTGTTGTAGTTGGTGAGCTTGCACGCTTCTGTCTTCATGCCAGATGCAGCTTTTAAGTTTATAGTCTGCTGCATCAACACTGCTGACATGCTCTCAGCCTGCATGGCCTGTTTTGGCTTGCTCTGGGGTCTGTGGAGATGTGAGGGGTTACTGCCCACAGAACCCTGTCTATCCACGCGCAACAAGTTACTTGCTTTTATCCAATGTTACTTGTTGACCCTTCACCAACTGTAGCATTGCATCCTGGTCATGAGCGTGTCAGCCGTGCTTTGTATTGCCGTCAGCTTGGATGCTATAAAAATGAAAAAACCTGGTAGGTGTGAGGGTGATGGTGGGTGGCAGTGGTGGGCGGTACAGCCCCTCTGAAGTCAAGCTGGGGGGTCGGCCACAACCCCTTCCCAGCCCCAGTGGCAAGCGGTGGCATGTGGTGCGCATGACGCCTGCTGAGGCTCTTGCAGCTGCTCCTGACACTCACATGCAGGCAAGCACACATGCATAGAAAAAGAAAAGAAAGACTACGCCTTTCGCCGTCATTCAATGAGAAAACAATTTTTATACCGGTACACATGCGTAGTGAAATGCTTGACTCGTTGAGCATGTGCCACTGTCATCAGCATCTGCAAGATGATTGTCTGCATTTTTGTCAATTTTTTTGGCAATGATTGAGACGGCATTGCATCTGCAGCTGACTCGTTGAATTGCTTGGCTCAAGAGCCTGCAGAGGCTGCAGGCTTTATCAAAGTAGATGTGAATACTTGGCTTCTCATTTGACGCCAAAAGGCGTAGTCTCTTCTTTTCTTTTCTTTTCTTTCTTTCAAAGTAGATGTGACGTGCCCATCAAAGGTTTCAGACAAGCTCGCTGAGATGGCACGGATTGCCCATGTACAGATGTTCAGCTTAGAGCGCATGGCTTTTGGTTGCTGGTCCCACCTTCTCATCAAGCCTTCCTCCTGCCATTTGTTGACACAAGTGTATCTGGAGCAATACTGGAAGTACAAAATCAGTTTTACTGTCACTACATCTGTCAAGACCTTTGTCAGTGCTGTCAGGCAAACAGACTGGTGCGCAACAAAGACAGCCATCTTTGTCATTTGGGAGCAATCACAAACAACTGTTTGCTTCCTTGCAGGTTGGCCCCGCCCACAACCCCGCATCCCTCCCCCGCCTGGACGGCCTGGAGGTCTATGCCAGGCCAAGGGCAGACTTAGTCAAGGAAGCAGCTGCGGTAGCTGAGGCAGAAGCTGCAGAAGCACCCAGCGGGAACCTTAGCAGTAACCTGAACCTGGCCGCTATCAGCCTGCCAGGACATTTGGTAGCGCAGAAGGCTGCGCAAACCTGCAGCAACTTTGTGCTCAGCCAAGGACTGTTGACTCTGACAAGCCTGCACCAGTTGCTAGCAGGTGAATGCTGATCACCAAATTTGCCAATGCACAGTCCTGAACATGCTGAACGCGCCAGTACACCACGACACGTGATTCATCCAGCCCATGCACTTGGTTCATGGTTCGGCAATGGTTGCAAGCTCCTGTAACATGAAAATGGCTTTGCACGGTTGTGCATCAGGATGGCACACTTGCACAACAGTAGGACAACCTGTGTTGCTTGACTGTGTCTTGTTCTTCAGGGATGTTAGATGCAGAAGAGCCTGTTCCAGACACATCCCCAGCAGGCATGATCGCCACAGCTGATGCCGAAGAGCCTGTCTCAGACACAACACCAGCAGGGATGATCACCACAGCAAGCAATGCTGGGCTTGAGGTTGCACGTGACCTGCTGCTGCAAGGCTGCCGACTGTCCTCCACACAATGGCAGCCTGGCAATGTGCTCATGTGTGCAGCCTGGACACTAATAGCTGCCTGCTTGCCCCAACAACCCGATGCGTTGCAGCACGCACTGCAGCAGATTGACGAGGAAAACCTGGATCTGGCACTGCATGGTCTGCAGCGCTGTGTGTCTCAAGCTCCTCCAGCACCGGCCCTATGGCCTGACACCTTCCTTTGGTGGTACTTGCTCATTGCAGCCAAGGTGTGGCATCATCATGAGCTGCACAGTCACCTTGCCATAAAAATGCCTGTCTCGCAGAGCTGCATCCAAATGCATGTCTGCAGCTTCCTTTTCACATTGCTAAAGCCTCTCAAGATGTGCCGTGTCCAGCTGCAAAAATTGAAAAGAAAAGACAGGAAAAGACTACACCCTTTGGCGTCAATTTAGTGAAAAGCCAAGTATTATACTGGGCTGCCCAGCTGCATCAGTTCCTGTAGAGCATGTACACGCAGCATGTGATTGCTATGGCCCAATATGCAAGCACTGCAGAGTGATCATACTGCTTGACATACACTGGTGGGTGTCTGATGTAGCTGGATTATGCTGTGAGATCTGTGCATGCAGGTCTTGACCATAGCCATGCACAGGCCAGCAAGCTTGACAGCGTTCTTCAGACAGCAACAGTCCAAGACTCAGTCAGAAGCTGATGCAAGCTCGCCTATGCATGAGATGGCAGGGCTTCTTGTACAAGCCCTGCCCTGGGTGCTGCACAGTCTGGGGGCCCACACCAGCAACCCCCACTTCCCCCCATCCTTCCTACGCTGGCTGGTGCAGGCCTGTATAGCAGCTGTCATCAGCTGTGCTGAGGCTACTGTAGGTATGACTACACCCTCAGACTTGATGTTTCTCCAGTGCCTTGACGGTGTTCTGGCCATTCACATATCAGGTGATGCCTATGCCAGACCTGACTTGTGCCACAGTGAGTGTGTGAGCCTTGTGTGCATGGTGTAGGGACAGTTGAAGACATTGCAGGAGCTGCAATTCCTGAAGGCATGTCTGCAATATCAACGCTGGCAGCAAATCTGCTTCTGTGCCCAATGAAGGAAGTGAGGGAGGCAGCAGCCGCTGAACTGACGCAGGCACTGCTCACAAGGTTGAACTCCACCCTGCTACCATGCTATTGTGATGCGCTGATTGATGCCAGAAAATCCTACCTGTGTCCTTGTTATGCACAGCTCTTTGAGAGACTTATGCAATAGATTACACATTCAGCATGATTACATAGCATGATTACATATGCATGTGTACTTTCTGCTCTGTCACCTGACTGATACACATGAGGGAATGGTATGGACTGGACACATATGGCGCCATTTGTAATGTACATAGCACCTGATCTGATGATCAGGTTGACCCAACTGCAATACTATTTCATGTGTTTGTTTGTTTCCATCAAGCTACCAGCTTGCTGCCTGAGCCATGGCCTCCTCACACATATGTGCTGTGCAGCAACAAGGCACCTCAAGAGACTTCAAGCAGTGTGCAGCCTGCCACTGTACAGCCTTGCATCCAGCTGCATGCCAGTCCTGCTGCCGCTGCTGCCCTAGCTACAAGCTTGGCAGGCCTCGACAAGGGTCACTCATGGCCAGGCTACCAGCTGCTCGGCCAGCTCGCTCTGGCAGACATACAAGATGGCAGTGAGCGTGTCACCGGCATAGCACAGCATTTGATGAGCTGCACTCTAAAGGTGGGATCCAACTATTTGCATGCCAAGAATGTGCACACGTGTTTTTGTTGCTTCTGCCATGTACCTTATACATGCTGGATATCAAGATGTGTCTGTGCAAAGCACAATGCCTTGCAATGCACTGTTCTTCTCAAGCCTGTTTTTGTCTCATGCAATGGTCAGAGCATATTGGGCTCGTCTCAAACAGCAATGATGCATGCTGCTGACAGAAAAGCCTGTCGTATTAATCAGGTCTGGTGGTGAAGTACTCTTACTAACTGCAGGTTCTGCTGGATGCGTCAGCAGGGGACAGCTCTGCAGTCTCAAGCCCAGCACAGACCATGCAGCTGTTGTTGCTGGCTCAAATCTGTAGTGCATGTGAAGACAGCGCAGAGTCAGCACCCCCGACAGGAGACTCTGCAGCCCCCAAGGTTGACTCTGAAAACGTTGAAGTCCTGATGGCAATCCTGAGGTCTGCAGACCAGCTGCCTGAGCTGCTGCTTGGCTTAGTCAAGAGCTGCATACAACAGCTGCAGGAAGAGGGCAGCAGAGAAAGGACAGGGCAGTTGGCAGAAGCCCTGCCTGGTGCAGCCCCAGGCTGTGGGGAGCTGCTCAGGTCCAAAACATCCTCCTACAAAGTTTCCTGGTGAGCAGACCTATGTACACAAGCTCCATGAGCTTTCAGTGGCATGAATGGTGCATGTCATGATGCCGTTTAGCAGTAAGTGACAGGCTGTTGCTGGCAAGTTTGTTGCAGTGTACCATTGATAGGCACTGTCAGTGTGTAATGTAGAGGTGCGTTGTTGCTGGCAAGCCAAGCTAATGTAATGCAACATCTGCGTATGATCAGTGAGTGTCAACGTGGCTGTTGTGAGCACAGTATTGACGACGTATTGCTACAGGGATGCGTATCACAAGAAGCAGGGTTCTTTCCTAGCCAATGGCAGTGCCCTTGCTGAGTCAGAAGCATGTGTTGTCATGGCAGAAGCTTGCTTGTGCTTGGCAGCTGCTGTTGGGCCTCAACTAGGTACTTCCAACTCTGCGGATTTAAAACTGAATGCACAATATGCAATGCATGTCTCTTGCCTCAAACATCTGTATGAACTGGTTGACTGCTTTCACAAGGCACATGTAGCCTAGGCGTCTTGCTGAGGTAACCTCACAATCTGTGTGATGGTATCTGGTTCTCAGTCATGCCTTTCGTGGTCTCCTGCGTGTTATTGAGCATCTGAAGCCGGCCATCTCATTTGATATGCTACAGCATGGCATTCGAGGAGCAGAACGTCATGCTGACAGGATTGTCATGTTTTGCAGCTGAAAAGACTGACGTGGCAGTCTGGAAAGAGCTGTTGGGCAAGGCGCAGCAATGCGAGCAGCTGAGCAAAGGACGCAAGTCCATGCGCAAGCTGATGCTTCACCTCTACGGTGGTCATTCAGCCTACCATGATGCCAAGGCACACACAAGACTCGCTCATGCACACAAGGTTTGTTGCCATTTGATGCATTTCTGATCAGCAGTCACTGCGCTACGTGCTTGCTTTCAGCTTCACTGGCAGCTTTCTGTAGATGATGATGACTTCACAATGCCTCCAGCATCTACAGGCTGCACTACAGACAAATGGTGTGTGTAGTAACGCAACTCAAATGATACATCAGCGAAGCTTCAATGTTTGCCGTGTCATTTTGCAAGTATCTGAATGCCAGCCACTTGCATGTCAGTGCTCTCCTTCTGAGGAGACCAAGCTGCTTTATTCTGTGGCCGACGATGATCTGGTGATGCTTCAGGCGCTGCAAGCAGCTGCAGCTTCTCACACTGCTGATCCTACTGACCACAGCGCAGCACAGCACTTGGTGGCTTGCCTGGGGAAGGCAAAAGACGCGGCTGAAACGCGACCAAAAGTGTGGCTGAGTCTGGTGGAATCTCAGGAGGGAGTGCTGCAGGCCCTAGTGGCAGGGCTGCTGAGCTGGCAGATGCCCTCGGCACTGGAAAGAGCCCTTCAGCTGGTCATGCTGCTGCTGCCAGCACCAGAGATACCCAAGGATGGTCTCAAGTAGGTTCCTGTCCTGTGCTGTGCTGTGCTGTGCTGTGCTGTGCTGTGCTTGCGGTGCCACGCTGTGCCGTGCTGTACCATGCTTTGCCGTTCTGGATTTCATTGTGTTGCGTGAGACTGTGCACGACATCTCTTGACGTTTGATGTGGTGCTATTGATCTGAACTATCTCTCTTTCAGGACACGCTCAACACATGACATTCAGGGCACAAAGCTCTTAGCAGAAGCTGACACCAAGCTGTGCCAAGATACTGAAGCTTGTGCTTTAGCAATGTATGCATCTTGCCTGGTACCCTGCCACCTGGCCTGAGGCAGTAAGTTGTGTTTGCAGAGTGGAGAAGGCAACTAGAGACCTGGACCTCAAGTGGCTGTTTGTGAGCCAGACCACCAGCGCAGCACCCCCATACTCTTCTTCCGTACTGTCACCCCAGCAGCTGACAGCCACACCATATGCACACCTAGTAGCCACTCTACTGCTCGCTGGGCCTTCCAAGACCGTGCGCAACCTTGCCTGCTCGCTCTTTAAGAGCCTATGGCTGCTGGAGTCTGTCAAGGCTTTGAATTCAAAGCCTGCCACCTCAGCGCCAGCTCAGCATGCTCAGCGTGCTATGCTCACACTGTTGCTTCATTGGATACCGAGCCTCTCAGCATACCCTGTGTCAGTTACGCCATACTTCCAGCTGTTGACCTGGATTCTCAAAACCACCCCGACCTTGCCAGAGCAGCTAAAGAATGAGCCAGGTAGCTCCAAGAAGAAGGCTGGTGGCAGTGTCAGCAAGGCACCACCGAAGGGTAGCGCACCACAAGGGGACAAGCCAAAGAGCAGCAGCAGCAGCAGCAGCAATAGCAGCAGCAGCAGTGCTTTCGCAACCGGGGAAAAGGCAGACGCGCTGATCCAGGATGTGGTGACGGCCACACTTGTGGATGAGATGTTTGATGCTGTGAAGCTGCACAACGCTGTCTTGGCTGACCACCTGCAGGGTGGCTTGTATCAGCAGCTTCAGGTGTTACTCCTTGACCTCAACTCATTAGCAAGCATCACCTTCTGTCTGAAGTACCCATCATATAACATCTCCTGTTTGAAAGTGTCCATCACCTGTGTATGCGTGATAATCTGGAGCTGCAGAAGAGTAAACTGGGCGGTGTTTGGCCAGTGGACACGCACATGCAAAGGGTGACATCTGCATCCTGGCCTTGTGATGCAACATGCACTTGTGCATGGCTGTCCAGCTTGCGTGTGATTGCTTTGCACAAAGCCTCACGTTTCTCTCCCAATTCTGCTGAAGCCATGCTTAGTCATACCTGGTCAATCATGATTCAAGTGCCAGTAGGCGCAGCAGCCATTGATTGCTTTTGAATCAGCCTGCTTGCAATGCTTGCAAAGAACTCCGGCAGCAACACGAATCACGGCCTTGCAGAGGGTGGTGAACTTTGAGGGGTATTATCTGGATGGGGAGGAGGCAAGCAGTGTCCCTCGGGAGCCCGTGTACCAGTCTCACAAGCTGGACAGTCTGGAGGCCGAGGCCAAGTACACTGACAACCGCACCATGGTCCGCCTTACAGGCCGCTACCAGATCAAGTCAGTGACTCTTCTCGTTTCTCGTGCTGTAAGCATTGTCTGTGTGCCTTTCTGAAGGTGCATATGTATGGAGCTGTTGACTGTATCTGCCCCTCATTTGTTGCTTTGACGCAATCTTGCGTATTGTATATGCCAACCATGGAAAGCAGCTGGTGGCAAAGACACGCTTTTATGACATTCTTGAGCAAGGTCACGCCAACGCATCCTCTTGTTAAGGAGTGTCATGAGCGTGTCTGCTGTGAGCTGCTTCCCATGCTTTGCATCACCTGGCAGCTCACAGCCACAGCAAGCATCAGCAATGCAACAACCACAAAATGACCGTCAGCTCTTGTGGGTTCCACCAACCCTCACAAGGTATGTTTCAACAGCAGCATGTTCTTGTTTGGTGCAGGAGCTTCACACTGCAGGTGCACAGCTTGAGGAAGCCTCGCACAGTACGTCAGGTGCACATCTACCACTGCGCTCATCCCCTGGCAGAGCTCTCTGAGCTCAAGACCAGGCCAGACCTGTGGCGCAAGGTGACACCACACAACTGTAGCTCTGAAGTGTCTGTGTAGTGTTTGTACAGGGTTTGCACAGAGTCTGTATAGTGTTCGTGCAGTATCTGTCTAGCTTTGAGGTTGTGTCTGTTGCTGGCCTGACAAGGTCACTTCTCAGGCAAAAAATGCTCTGCTCAGGCACAAGGGACTCTGCTTGGAGGTCTGCATCAAGGCCTTGTGTTTGTCACAGGCCTGCATCAACTGAGCTATCAACACACCCAAAGTCAGTCAAGCGGCTCAGCATACACCGTGTCTCTTCAGTCAAGCGGCTCAGCATACACCGTGTCTCAAGCTCTGAGGAAGGCAGCAAACATGCTTGTCTGTGTTACCGTTTTGTTTAATGATGAAAGACTGCAATTTACTCAAACGGGCTAGCTGGCCCCTACAACTGTAAAAGCCCTGATTGACTGGCTTGGTGTGCAGTGCGCGACCCTGAGTCTGAAGCCTTACCAAACACAGGCCAAGCACAGCCTGACAGTGCCCGTGGCAGCAGGCTGCATTATGATGGAGTTTGCACACTTCTGGGAGAACCTGAGTGCCAGCAGTGCAGAGGTGCTGCAGTGTCCCAGGTGCAGCCAAGTGGTGGCTCACCCTCAAGGCTACTGCCGCTACTGTAAGGAGAATGCCTACCAGTGCCGTCACTGCAGGTAATGACTGCCATTACTGTAAGGAGAATGCCTACCAGTGCCATCACTGCAGGTAATGACTGCTGTTACTGCCTACCCGTGCCGTTACTGCAGGTAATGAATGCTATTACTGTAAGGAGAATGCCTACCAGTGCCGTCACTGCAGGTAATGACTGCCATTACTGTAAGGAGAATGCCTACCAGTGCCGTCACTGCAGGTAATGACAGCCGTTACTGTCAGAGAATGCCTACCAGTGCCGTCACTGCAGGTAATGACTGCCGTTACTGTAAGGAGAACGCCTACCAGTGCCGTCACTGCAGGTAATGACTGCTGTTACTGCAAGGAGACTGCCTACCAGTACCGTTACTGCAGATAATGACTGCCATTACTGCAAGGAGAATGCCTACCAGTACCGTTACTGCAAGTAATGACTGCCATTACTGTAAGGAGAATGCCTATCTGTGCCGTCACGGCAGGTAATGACTGCCTGCCTGCACAGAAGCATGCTCCTGCAAGGTTGCTGTTGGTCTTGAAGCTGAGTATGCAGTTATGTCAACGGTGCATCTGTTGTTTGGAGCGGTGCAGCACTAATGAAGTGAAGGTGGCAAAGCTGTAATTCCAGCTTGCACCTTTGCTTGTTGCCACCATGCAATGATCATGAATTATGCCTACCCAAATTGAGGTGCCAAATCCCCTTCCTGGCAAGATGCTCCATAAAAAGTGGCTATGGGATGCGAGTTTTCATTTGCCACATGTCTTGCCATGCAAGCAGCTCCCAATGCTGCTTGTACACAAGAACATCAACCGGCTTGCTCATACACACAGACTCCATCGCTGCTATCTTTACACAGGAACATCAACCAGCTTGCGCATCCACTCGGACCCCATCGCTGTTTGTACACAGGAACATCAACCATGAGAAGCTGGATGCATTCATGTGCAATGAGTGCGGCCACTCACGGTTTGGCAAATTTGAGCTGAGCATGAGCATGAGCCCCTGTGTGAGCTACCCCCCCCTTCAGACCCAGGATGACATGCTGCGGGCCCTGGCCTGCCTGGAACACAATGTCAGCACGGCTCATGCAAGGCATACAAGCCTGGCTACCTCTGTCAAGTAAGCCCACACATGCTGCTGTGACTCTGACCATTACTGCTGCGTACCTGTGTACCAATGGTTCCTGTGTCTGAAGCCCACCAAAGGGCGCAGCTAATCATTGCACTTTGTGGTATAAGACTAGTGCATAACAATATTGTGCAAAGGGGATAGCAGTGCCTTGAGCTGCTTACTGCTGATCTCTGTAAGAAATGAAAAGACAAGACTACACCATTTGGCATCGATTCAATGAGAAGCCAAGTGTCAGACCAGGCTCTCCCGGCTGATCTCTGTAACTGGCAAGTATAACATGTTGACACTTCATGTTGGGATGCATTGCTATCACTCTTGTGCTGTGCTGCCTCAGCTACCTTTGCATGCACTGCCAAATCAGGCAAATGTTTCTGGCATACTCACATCCGTCTGCCAAGACAGCATATGTTGCCTATACAGGAATCTGACTGCTGCCATGGGCAGCTGGGGCAGCCAAGTGCAGGGCACTCAGCAGCAGCCCTCCTCGGCAGCAGCTCCTGTTACCACAGCTGCCACCGCCAAGGGTGTAAACCTAGCAGTGGCATCAGTGGCCACCATGCACAATGACAAATGCAAGCCTGCCCATGAAGCTGCAGTGGAAGCCAGTCAGGCGGTGGATGGTGTCAGATCTGCCTTGACTGCGTACCTCAGGCAGGGACGTAAACCACAAGACAGAATGCCTGATTTGTTCGCCTTGGGTCCAGCTGAGCTGAAGTCTCCAGGAGGCAGTTACAGGTGCGTGCTCACCTTGGTCTTGCCACCCTTGTGGGGTGTGCACTGAGGCTCACCATGCTGTTGTTTCATGTTTTTCAGGCTTCCATGCTGTTCATGATTTGCTTTCTGTCCATATGCCCAAGTACAAAGCGCAAGGATCACACGCTTCCAGCCAAAGGTGCCATTCATCACGAGAATGGATTTTTTCTGGAAGTGAATGATGCTTGCTCTTTGTGTTTGGTCATCTGCACACAAAGCAGATCATAAGCAGAATTGCTCAGTGTAAGATGCTGTTTGGCCATGGCATTCAAACCGCAACTGCGGTACTCTGCAGGTGCGCAGATACATTCCTGGGGCAGTGCTTGCCCTTCATGTCAGCCCTAGCCATGTCCTCTCCCAGCATAGTCTGTCCAGCGCTGGAGCAGTCTGAAGCCCTGCAGGAGCTCTTCACCAGTAACCTCAAGCTTGGCTTACCAACTGCACGCCAGGCAGCCAAGCAGCTTTTGGTGCTGCTCTACCAGCAGGGCAGCAGCAGAGCAAAACAGGGCTTGGTCGCGCTGATCAAGGAACGCGTGCTGTACTGCATCCATCACCACAGGTCGTTGGACGTGGCTAGCAGCATGCAGCAGGAGCTGGGCTTGTTGACTGAGCTGGTGACTGGTGGCAGCAATGCTGATGCTCAGGCTTGGCAGTCTCAGATGCTGCTGCTCTTCCAGTTGCTGCTGCCGGCTACAGGTAACCCTCAAGACTGCCTTCCCACGCATCACAGGTGCATTCTTTGGAAGATTTGCTGTCTTTCAAATCATCTGGTGGCTTGCCAGCTGACGAACTATAATTCGTGCCCTATTGCTCTTCCTTGAGGGCGTTGTATCTGCTCAGCAATTGCTGTGGTAGTGAATCAGGCTGCCTCTGTGAGCACGTTTTTGGGTCTGCTGTGATGCAGGCGTGGCTGGACACAATCCAGCTATCTCTGAGCATGTGATTATGCCTTGTCTCACTATGCTGCTTCACACCATCGGCGTCACACCTGCTGCTGCTGCTGGTGCTGGGGTTGTCAACCATCCTGGCAGTGCTTCAGATGCACGCACTCCCATCGAAGGCTTGAGGCCTTCACAAACTGAAGCAGCGTCAGCAACTGCTGGTCCTTCAGGTGGATTCTGTCACCTTCTGCACGCACAGCCCATCATTTGCATGCAAAGTTTACTCCCAATACTGGTAGGAGGGTAGGTCCTGCTTAAAGTAAGTTGAAGCCAAGCATTTCCAGGATACATTGCATGGCAATGCCAGCCTGTACTTGTGAAGGCTTTGTTGATGAGATTGCGATGGAGTCTGCCAATTAGCTCCAAGCCCTGCACACCAACAAATTTGGATGACATTGTGATGCCAAGGTCGTAGCCACACAAATGTTTGCATGGCTGGGAGTTCAGGCCATGTCTCACAGTAGCAGCTTGCAGAGTCACAACGACAGCTGCCAATCTGATGTCTTGCAAGCGCAAGACCAACACGTAGCCTTCAAGGCATGACGCAGCTGCCATCCAATTAGATGCAAGGGCAGCTGCTTTTGAGTCTGGCTGCGAAGTGCGCTGTCAATCTGTGCAGCCAGCCTGAACAGCTTGACAACAACCTTGCAGCCTGTCTTGATATTTGCCAGCTGGAGTGCAGTCTGGCAAGCCGTACAAACTCTGCACATCCAGTCACAAGTTGCTGCTGCAGCTATGAGCACTTTGGCATGCGCACTGCACAGCAAGCTGCAAGCTGCAAGTGTGTCTGAAACACTGAAAGCTGTCACATGCTGTCACAGAGACCACAGCTGTTCGCATCCTGTATGAACGCTGCATGTCCAAAGCATATGGAACATCGATCCGCATGCATGCAGGATTCCTGCTGCTGTTGATGACCAGCATTCATACAGTATCCAGACAGCTGTGATCTGTACAAAAGCTGGTCATCAGCAGCAACAGGAATCCTGCACGCCTGCGAATCAATGTTTCATATGCTTTTGATGCGCTGCGTTCAGGCTGTGACCAGCTGTAATCTCTGTAACAGTCAGCACGATGATAGGTGCTGCGTGACGATTGCTCCTGGTAGCTGACATTGCGCAAGTGATTGCCACAAGCAGCAGCTACGATCAGCAGCCACTGTTGCAGCCACATCATGGCGGCGAAGATGGCATTTGCAAACCAATTGATTTTAAAATCAAGAGTCATTTGCTAAAATGACAACTGTAACCCAAGATATGACAAACAGCTGCACACAGGTGTAATGGCAATGGTGGCATGCAATCAACACCTAGGCAGCCTTTGTCTTGTCAAAGATCTGCATGTCACAGGCCAGATGAGCTAAGCTGAACTTGGCTTTTCTGGGTGTATGCACATCCAGATCGTCGACGAGTGCATTTTTTCACACATGTGCTCCAAAATTGATTGCACTGACAAAGCTAGCATGCTTCTGCAACTGCTGCTAGATGATGTGCCCAGCTAAACTGGATGTTAGTACATACGTTAACAAGGTGCTCAATAGCTTTTCGTGCTGTCACCTTGCAGCGGCAACTTGGTTACTGCTCGAACACAAGTGTGCATTCATTTAGTTGCCTTTCAGCCAATTGCATGAAAGCTTGCTCGTTTTCGAGCATACACCAAGATGCCTGCTCAAGGTTCTATAAAGTGACACTTGCTGGCTGAGACAGCCAACAAGCTGAAGAAATCCAACGAGCTGTTGCAGCCAGCTTCTTCACCGCCAACTGCTGAGCTGCAGCATTCCACAAGGCGTTCTGTCAAGCATATGGCTCTGAAAGACAATGGCTCAGTCGCTGCCTGCACAAATTGGATCTTTGAATAGATAGCACAAAAGCTCAAGCCAGGAAAGGATGTGGTGTCGGACACCAGGCAATGAAGGGCCGTCACACCAGCAGAACCACAGGCCTGCGTGACACATGCTATAATGCATCAACAGCGATTGCTGCAGTGATCTATGCCATGGCAAGAGGCCAGTCACTGTGATGTCGTTCCATTCATAATGGTGGGCTTCTGGCCTTCTGAGCAGCCTTTGACTGACGTTCCTGGGGAACAACAGTATCTGATTGCAACAGCAGCACGGCCAAGACAAAGTACACCCTTGACCTGGGGCACATAAGTGTTGCGTGTCTAGTGCGACTTGCTTGGCGGTGCTAGCATGCTGCTGTTTTGGCAGTGGCATCCAGCTGAACTCAATCGCATCTTGGGCTTGCTTTCTCAGTCATAAGACAGACTCATAGATCAACATCTAGCAATCATGATCAACCACTTCATCAACAGCATGGCAGCAGCTTTCGCAAGTACCTAGGCACAGCAGAAACGCAATGGAAGGCATTGTGTCAGAGAATCATGCAACAGCTGTAGGGCCTCTGCACTGTGCACAGCATACTGTCATCATACCAGTACCAGATGAAGCTGTGACAGGCATCACAAACTTTGGGCCCCTTGCACTCTCCAGATTGCGGGCTCAGCAGGGACAGCACCAGCCTCCCAGCTGGCGCACGCCTTGCTGACTTGGCATCAGGAGGGACATATTCCTGTAAATGCCTCCCAACACCCTCTTCATGAAGAGTCATGCAACATGATGGACAACTCATGGAGAGGCTGCTGCTGGCAAGAAATAATTTGAGCAATAGCAAGGACCATAAGACGCCCGCCCGCTGCACTTTCAGCTGGCACTTACTGGGAGAGAATTGTGGCATCTCAGTAATTGCCTCTCAGTAGCTTCTTCGTTAGTCGTGTTCTTTGTGTTAGGAGAAACACTCGAAAGACAGTTTTGTAAACTGCCTTCAAGGCTTTTCTCCCAACACAAGGAAGACGACGCATGAGGAGGCTACTGCCAGCAGTGCATATTTTGATCAGTAATTTGATCACAACGGTCTTGTAGACTACCTCTGCTGGTGTCTGGTTCAAGACACCAGCAGTGGGGCATACAAAGCCTTCCTGAGATGCATTGTCATGTCACAATGCAAGATGTTGATATTGTAGCAGACCCTGCTATTGCTGTGACATCACTTTATTCACAACATGTGAGCGCTGCTGAGGAGAGATTGATCATACCAACCCTTGGCCCCGAACTCACTATGTCAGATGTCACATAGATATGTAGCGTGAAACTTGCAATCACCAATATTGCCGCAGGCAAATGCATTGATATGGCACACTGCTGCTGCAAGTGGTGCCTTGACAAGCCTGCATGTCGACAACAAAGTACTATGCAACATCAGCTGCCACAGGTCTTGTTGATGACAGCACCTCTGTTGTGGAGTTGGTTGCTGACAGGGTATAGTAGGTTCCAATCTGCAAGGTAGGACTAGTGGACATGGTCTTGCCCCAGTCCACTTTGCACCTCAAAAGTGCTGCCGAGCCAATGCGCTCCTATAAAGTTTCCTGGCATAGCAACAGCATGCATAGCATTAAAGCCCTTGCTGTGCTACTCTGCTGTTCTTGGAGAACAGCAAGAGTTCAACTAAGCGTGCCCAGCAGGGCGCTGCTCAAACCATGCTCAGCGGTCTCTTGGGGCAATTGTATCAGTGCACTGTCTTAGCAGCAGTCCGCGTCCCAGCTGCTGCCTTGTTTCATACTGCAGTGCCCTTAAATGCACACATGACGTGCAGCCTGCACATGTGGACACTGCAAATTCACCTGGTGTCAATCACATGCAGCTACAGTACCTACTTAATCCTACATAGAGCCGGTACAGTAGATGTCTGAGCTTCACGCCAGGTGCATTTGCTTTTTCACATGATCAGCATGGCTGGACAGCACATGTGGTGAGTGATACACCTGCCAGCAGTGTTGTGATGTGCAAGGGCTAGCGCTCTGCCACACAGAACTACTGTGGCAATCATGCAGTCAATAACTGCATCAAACTTCAAGTATGATGTTGCATGCATGCATTCCCTGAACACATGACTGTGCTCACAAATGGCAGAGCATCAGACCTGGTAGATAGGTCGGTGCATGGCATCATGATAAAGTTGCAGCAGCTGATGACAACAGATGGTGGATGAGCTGCTGGCGCAGGTAATGTGCTGGTAGGTCTTGTTTGAGCGCTGTCGTGCTCTGTCCCTGCAGCAGCAGCAAATGCAGCAGCGACAGAAAAAGACAACGCTCAAACAAGACCTGCTGCGGCAGCACACTGTGCATGGCAGTTGTTGCTATCCGACAACAAACATGGCTTGGCTTACACGTACAGCAGTTTGAGTGCCAACAAATCAATGTCATCAACTGTACCTGCTTCCATGTTGAGGAGAAGATGACTTCATCTCATCAAGATGGAGCTGGAACAGCTGTTGCTCATCCAGTCACCAACAGCTGCTGTGACATCCTAGGCAGTGAGTGCACTCACTGTTGCAATTGATACACTCACTGCAACAGTGACTCACCAGGCTTGCATTGTCATAGATGGCATGGCAAATCCCATCATGATGCTGTTGGGCATGCGACGGCTGCACAAGAGAACAGCTGTGCTACCAAAGCCGTCATGGTGTGCAGTATCACAGCTTTGATTTGTTGCGCAGCTGCTGTCAGGTCCGCCAGGGCTGTTGCTTGCCCAGCCCTGAGTTGGTGCTATCTGCACAGCCTCAGGCTACCACCTGGCCTGCAAATGTGGTTGCTCTTCATTTTACACAAGGCACATTTGGATATTTGGAAACAGCCTTTCTGGCAGAAGAAGAGTGTATTTAAGGTCAAAGTGTGACTGATGCACCATGGTGTTGCTGCCTGTCACAACATTCTTTGATGCCCAGTTGTCCATCAGACAGGGTTGAGTGTGTACCAGACAGTGGTGAATCTGTACCAATGCTGAAATTCTCCAACATCGCCTTGCACAATATCACGTTGAAAGCATGCCAATTGTGCGAAGTGCAATTGCGTTGGGAAGTTCAATGAAATTGTGTGCAAGGCAATACCCTTGTGTTAGCCGTTACAGGCAGTGACAGTTGTTGTTGGCTATCACAGGGAATGTCATATATGGTGCAGCAGATGTACATGCAGTTGCTTATGCATATTGACAACTGCTATTCCAGACATGTCACTCCCAGAACTGATGGTCACAGCGCTGCATGGTGCATTGTGTGAGCTGACACATCAAACATGAACGTTGCAGCATTAGCTACAACACAGGCTTTCTGAAACCCACGACCTGCAAGATTGGTGATGACACACTGCATCATGAAGCCTGACGACAGTGTGAATCTAGTCATATGCTGTTCATGCCATCTGCTGCGTCATACACAGTCATTTTGAAGGGTACTGCCAGAGTGTCGACAGCAAGCTTCGAGTGGCTCTGGGTGACGCAGCAGTCAAGGCTGCAAATCTGCACTCTGTGTCAAATTACTCATCTTGGCAGCACTGGCCTACAGATATATCATACAGGGCAGCACTTAAGCTGTCACCCAACAGTCTTGCAGCAGCTGATGTCAGCACAGCAGCCGTCTCAATGCCACTGACTGTGCCTCACTGTTGTGACAGCAGGTCTGGCACATGGGGAGGGGCATAAGCTTCTGGAAGAGGTGGGTCCTGGGGTGAGCTTGGGGAGTCTGGCAGTGGGGCGCTCCTCCTTTCAGAGCTACCTGGAGAGGTGTAATGCTCAGGCTGGCATGCTGGCAGCAGGCACTCTGGACACACAAGCGCGCCGGGCTCTCAGGTAACACGTCACATGTAAACAGAGAATCCATAAGATTTCTGCAGATTCGTGTCAAGACTGAAGGCTGTGCAGTGTCCTTCCGGATTGATCAAGACTGAACAATGGGCAGCGACTCTGTAAGATGCTTTAGTCAAGTAGCCCTTGCAGCAATCTCAGTGGAACGTATGTGTTGTGTCTTTAACACAGGGTGCATCTGGTTTGCTTTTGGCATTCAGCAGGCCAAACCCTTTAGATCCACCTGCTGTGCTACTGCAGGTGTGGCAGACTCTGGCGGCATCACGCTCATCGCAAAGCAGTGCAAAGGTCGACCGGCGCAGCCTCTGCCACAGATCTGCCAAACCCAGCGACCACTACAGCCCCCTTGACTCAATCCCAGTCTGCATCATCAGTCAGCAGCCTGCCGCTGCTGGAATCCGGAGCGCTCATCTCAGCACTGCTGCTGAACCCAACTCACGACTCAGTGAGGAGCCTAGCTGTGAGTCTGCTGAAGCAGTTGTGCCTGGGGACACCCCACATGACCATCAGGCTGGTGTCACGCTTGGCAGCTTTGCTACCTCAGGCCTCTGCAGCTGGTGAGCGCGTCTGGCCATACTTGAGTCAAGAGATTGAGTGGTTTTGCCTGGACTATGTTTTCCTTTGGCAGTATTTCAGCAGCAGCTTCAGTGGCTGCCTTGAGAGTCAAATGGCCAACATGTCTAGCGCAGCCAAACTTGACATGCCCTCATTGGATGTACGAAGTGTTTGCACCAGATGTAAGTTGCTGCTGACGGACCACCACGTTGTTTGGCCTTTCAGCATCCTAGTAAGCAGCATGAATGAAGCCAGAGAGCAGCGACAGCGCAAAAGCTGAAAGCTGACTGCCATGTAATGTAGCACTGCTGCACCTATACATAAACGCGTTCGCTGGTAGCAAAGCAAAGCAAAGCAAAGCAAGGTTGCACTGGTGTATGCAGGCCCTGCAGCAGCCCAGTACTTCAACCTGCTGCAAGAACAAATGGCAGACACTGCTGTGACCATGCATCTGGTGTCTCATGACATGCTTGCCAGCATCATGCAGCAGATCAAGCTGCACACCAATGTGCTTGTAAGAGCCGAGTATGGGTGTAGCCTGGCACTCCTAGATGCCACAAGCCCAGGCTCAGGCTCAAGCGCTTTGAGTCTCAGGTAATGTGATTGCAGGTTGTGAGCATACATTCAGCTTTCACCATTTCTGCTGATTCTGCAAGTTGCTGCCACGAAGCACTTGCAACAGGTTCAGGAGTCTGCATTGCGGGACGTATAGGCACCTATTCTGCATGAATCTGCCAAAATCAAAAGCTGCACTGACACATTGCAGCACTGTCTTGCAGTTGTGCCTTTTGTTTCAGTGTGAGTCCAAGTATACGAATGCTTGCTGGTCAGGCAGACCTAAGATATGCACAACGTGCACAGTTAAAGTTCTTTTGCATTGCAGAGGAGCTAAAGAGGTGACAGGGGGGTATAGCCTGACCCTCCTCACCTCCATCCTAGCTGCGCTCACAGCCTCACCAGGGGCTCCCGCCAAGTTTGCCAAAGAAGGGCTGCTTGGGGAAGCCCTGCTGGCACTTGCTGGCATGTCTGCTGTGGAAGTGGGACGTACTCATCTCACAGGTTTGCTCATACATGTCCATCTCTTGGATGTGCTACCTGGCAACCCGACTTTGTTTGCATTTTCAGTGGAAAGTCACTGCTGGTTTTGCCAGACATTCGAGCTGCATTCCCCTGTCTTGCCCGCTGCCTGCACCTCTGCCGAGGACCGTACTAAGAGCCCCTCTGCGGCCATGTGACTACGATGGGATAGGTGCCAAGACAGTGCTGATGTGGTGCAGATGATGCAGAGGGCAGCTTGCTGCAGCTGCTGCATGAACTATGGGTGACAGGCACCCTAGCAGCTCGTTCTGAGTTTGCTAGGGCAGGCATGAGCATGCTGACTCAGCTGTGGGACTCTCAAGGCCCCAGCACAAACATGCTAAGGCTGTATGCCCACCTTGATGCAACCATTCTCAAAGAGGTGAAGGCATCGTCAAACTGCCCTGTGGCATGTGCCTGTTAGCACGCTGAACAAGACAGGCATCCAGGACAATACAACAAAGCAGCATTGCATGCAGCAGCGTGAACTAGCATGTACGGAGAGCTCGTCCAAGCAGCACCAAATCTGTGTATAAGGGTAAACGTGTGCAACGTTCTGTCCATCTGGGACACTAAACAGGCTCAAGACGGTACATAGTGTTGCTGAATTGGCATGTTTCATTGCATTGCCCAATCACATGGTCAACCATGCTGTGGCTGACAGGTGTGCACAGCTATCAAGCCCGAAAGCAATGAGGCAGTGTACTTGATGCTGCTGGATAAGTCTCCCACCCAAGAGGAGTTCATCAGGGGGCAACTGACCAACAACCCCTACAACAGCGCCGAGGTGGGCCCCCTCATGAGGGATGTCAAGAACTTCATCTGCCGAGAGCTGGACATGGAAGGTGATCAGTCAGTGCTCTCAAACTGCTTAGTGCTTTGCAGAGCATCTCAGCAACGGATATGCAATTGCAGCCAGGGCAACTGCCTGGCATGCAGGGCTGGGGCGCAAAATGCTGTAGCAACAAGCTTTGTTGTACGGTGCGCTGCTGTGCATAGCATCATACTTGCTGTCCATCTGCAGGCGTTTTGCACATTGCAGCGCACTTGACGCAGAATTTGGCGACATGTACATCTTGAGATGTCAGATGGCTGCGCATATGCGACATTCCTGGCTTGACATTTGCGCTGCAATCAGGAAAACTACCATCTGCGTTTCTCACGTCAGCTGTCC
>JAABUK010004792.1_pt1 | contig 21688 bp, 21 predicted proteins | sample 5559141 | NCBI WGS metagenome assembly JAABUK01 (sample SAMN10711869, study PRJNA513367) | rock metagenome | isolation source: Antarctica rocks | place: Antarctica: Victoria Land, Pudding Butte nord | collected 2016-01-03
TCCGCAAGTGGATGAAGAACACATATAAGATACGGGGCAAGGACAAGTTGTATAAGAAATATCAAATGATACAAGCTGAAAACCCATTGTTGTTTTATCACTGGAAGATTGGAATAAAAGCATGATTGGATAATACGAGCCGTATGAAGGGAGACTTTCACGTACGGTTCTTTGAGCGGCTTGGGCTGAAATGCCCTTGCCTACTCGACTGTTCTTCACCAACTGCTTTCTGCTCAGCCTGAAAGTTCTTTTTTGATGATGCACTTCCTGATCCTTTATGTAATTTTTCCTTCGCCTTCGCCAGGAACCCAACCGAAAGATGTCCCTTATGCAATAACCGGTGTCGGATAATGAAATGATGCAGAACAATAAACAAGAATACAAACTTATTTCATCAGCTTTTCATTAAACTTAATAATTAGTTTAAATAAATCTTCATATTCTGTCAATGGCAGGGTAGAGGCTATGTCAAATACATCGTGATAAGCTTTTATGCCGCCTAAAGTATACATAAAAAAGGCAGGTACGCCTTTTTCTGAAAACCAATAATGGTCGCTGTTAGCAGCTTTACCGCGGGCATTTATTTTCACAAGATAATTACCCGTTTTGTTTGCCTCATTTAGCAGGTTGAATTCTCTTGGAAATTCTGTTGCATTAACTACGGTTACGCCTTCGTCACCTGTTCCTTCAAGATCGAGGTTTAGTAAGAAACGAATGTTTTTTAAAGGAATTAATGGATTTTTAGTAAAATACTCTGACCCTTTCAGACCGGCTTCTTCTCCTGCAAAGCAGATAAAAGCAATGGTAAAAGGCTGGGGATGTGCTGCATAATATTTGGCTAAACCAAGCAATAGCGAAGTGCCGCTTGCATTGTCATTAGCGCCGGGAAAATAAATATTTCTGCCCATACCGCCAAGATGGTCATAATGTGCTGAAATAACAATGACCGAGTCTGGCTTTACCATGCCTTTTACCCAGCCGCATACATTGGACGCTCTGAAGTTTTGTACCAGCTTATTTTCAATATCTGCAACTATAACTTCAGGTGTTTCAGTAAAAGCTTTTTTGTCTGCCTCAACCAAAGTGTAATCTGCCTGTTCCCCGGCCACAGACCAGGTAAGTTTATCTTTGAGTGAAACAATTATCCTGTTTATTGTATCAACGTAATGTGTGCTGTCCTGCTGTTGCAGGTTGCCTTTTGCATAAACGCCGCGACTTTCAGGTGAGATGATAAAATCTTTTCCGGGCATCAATTTTTTTCCATTTATGCTGACCTGCATTTTGCCGGGAAAAGTATTGGCTGGATAGGAGAAAGGCTGGAAAAAAGTGTTCCCTGCTATTGGTTTCAATCCAGATAAAGAAAATTGATCTGAAATGAAATTGGCAGCTTTGCTCATTCCGTCTTTTGTATAACCCCTGCCCCAGAAGAAAGGTGAGGTTAAGGTATCAACTATTTTGTGTGCAAAATTTATATCTTGTGAAAAAGATGAATTAGTTGCTATTACAAAGAGAATAAAAAATGTTTTTTTCATTTCGTAAATAATTGTATCACCATGTTCAAAATTAAAAGAAAATATTTTTGATACAGTCTTTCAGGCAGAAGCAACAGACAACTGTTATTACTATCACCTTATTAAAAAACAATTTTTTCCAATTAAAAAAAACTTTTTTATCGAAAGATGAAGCGACGTGTGTGTAATAAAAAAGAGGCGTCTTGCTTAAGACAACCTCTTTTTTTTAAATTATTAAATACAGTACAATTTTCCTTACTTCTTCATCCCATTCTGAATGACCTGTATTGCTGCCATGTGTTTACGAAGAACAGGAAGTGTTTTTGCTGCGAAAGCTTTTACGTCAGCATCCTTTCCGTTTTTGGCTTCATCTTCAAATTTACTGATGTCTTCTTTGTGGTCGTCAACCATCATATCTACATAAGCTTTATCAAACTCCGCGCCTTTCTTTGTCTTTAAGTCATTTATATGATCTTGCTGCTCCTGCGCAGGAGCCGGAGGAACAGTGACATTTTTCTTAGCAGCCACAGCTTTTAATTCTGTATTTGCTTTTGTATGATCAGTTACCATCATTTGGCCAAACTGTTTCACTTTTGCTGAAGCAGCGTTAGCAGATGTCGTTTTGCCCAGTTCCACTTCCATCAGTCCGCCACTTGCGGCATCCATTATAAAACCTTGATCAGCAGCCATGCCTGTGTCTGCAGCAGTGCCCGTATTATTAGTATTATTTGCACTGGTATCTGTTGTCATTGTACTGCTTGACGTTGTGGATTGTACACTATCTGCAGAGCTGCTGTCAGAACCATTGTTACTGTTGCAACCGCTGCCAAAAGCAAGGAATGCTGCGAGATAAACCGGAATCGTGATTTTTTTCATTTTATTGTTTTTGGTTATTTAAAAAGTCAAAAAAAGTATGCCAGCATCATACACAGCAGGGAAATAGGTGTAATAAATGCCGCCGGTTAACTTCCAGTATTTCAATTATAAGTACCAATACTATTACAACTAAATGTATAAAAGGTTTAAAGAAAAGCTGAATAATAAATAAAACTATAAGATGAGTAATATTTAAAAAAGTAATTTTCTACGCTATAAAATCATATTAAAAGGCAGCTCACTTTAACTGTTATAGATGTTCTTGTCTAAAAAGTCATTGCGAAATTTACCCGTGGGATCATAATCCTTAATCATTTTTTGAAAATCCGGTAATTTTTCATAAAGCGATTTTAGCTTGTCAGGTGACATTGTAAACAACTTACCCCAGTGCGGACGGGCATTAAAAGGAGATAATTCTTTTTCTATTACCGGAAGGACTTTGCTTACTGCAGGCCAATCTGGCTTCCAGGTAAAATGAATGGTAACGCTTGACTGCTTATAACACGGGCTCATCCAAAGATTATCGGCATCTATAGTACGGATTTCTGAAATTAACAGGTGCGGGCTTATTTGTTCATTCAGTTGCTGAACAGCAAGAATTGCATCAACAGCATTGTGACGGGGAACAAAGAACTCTGATTGCAATTCTTTGCCGCTGCTTGGCGTAAATCCCATTTTGAAGTGCGGCAATCGGCCATACCACGGGCCTGGCACACCTAATTGTTCAGTACAATTTACTGCGGAGAGTTCTGCAATGGGATGAAGATTTTTTGTCGCAGCTTTTGCACCAAAAAACTCCGGTTTTAATGTAAAATCTTCTTCTACTGCCTTGCTTTTAATCCAAACTTCGTTGACGCTTTTAGCTTTCCAGTCTGTAAACAAACTTACACTATACCCACTTGACATAATATTTTCAAAGTGATCTTTCATTTGGGTAAAAGGAAGATTTACATATACATTTTGCCTCATCATAAATGAAGGCTGAATGTTAAGGGTTACTTTTGTCACTACGCCAATTGCGCCCAAATTAACAACCGCTGCGGCAAATTTTTCGTCGTCTTTTTGTTTTGAAAGTGTAAGAATATTACCATCAGCGGTTACGATTTCAAGCCCTGAAACAGCGGTTGACAGATTTCCATTCTTAATACCTGAACCATGTGTAGCGGTAGCACATGCGCCTGCAATAGAAATATGCGGCAGCGATGCAAGGTTGTGCAATGCAAATCCTTTACTATCAAGATAGGGACATAGCTGGCCATATTTCATGGCAGCATCAACAGTTACTGTGTGTGCCTTTTCGTCTAACGTTACCACCTTATCCATTTGTTTTAAAGACATCAGGTTATCAGTGCTGTCAGCGATACGATTGAAGCAATGCCGTGAACCCAGCACCTTTAATTTACTGGCTTTTTTTACGAATTCCTGCACCTGTTCTACCGAATCAGGATAATGCACATTATTGGTGCTGAATGTTATATTGCCAGCCCAGTTTTTTAATTTATCACTTTTTTCCCAACTAACTATTGGAGATAGTACAGAACCTGATATTATAGCAGAAGACATTTTTAAAAAAGTTCTTTTTTTCATAATAAAAAGGTTTATAGTTATTCAATCCCTAAGGTATTTTAGCCATTAAGTCAACAACTCATTGGGAAAAAGACCGGGAATATTTTAATTTCTATTTTTGCCAATTGCATTTTATAACTTAAAAAGCTCTGATCTTTCATCTGTTAACAGTCATCCATCAAACTGTCAACTGTCATCTAACAACCATCAACTGTCAACTTAAAAAATGCTTTTTCACCTGTCAACATTCATCCCACCAACTGTCAACTTTTAATTAATCCAGCTTCAGCACGGCAAGAAATGCTTCCTGCGGCACTTCTACATTTCCTATCTGCTTCATACGTTTTTTGCCTTCTTTTTGTTTTTCGAGCAGTTTTCGCTTACGGCTTATATCACCTCCATAACATTTGGCGGTAACATCTTTGCGCATGGCGCTGATGTTTTCGCGGGCAACTACTTTAGCGCCGATGGCAGCTTGTATAGCAATTTGAAACTGCTGACGTGGCAACAATTCTTTCAGTTTCTCACACAGCTTTCTTCCAAAATCCTGTGCTCTGCCGCGGTGAATCAATGCGCTCAATGCATCCACTTTTTCTCCATTCAGCAAAATATCCATTTTTACAATGTCGCTTTCGCGATAGCCGATCGGGTGATAATCGAAAGAAGCGTAACCTCTTGTCTGGCTCTTTAATTTATCATAAAAATCAAAAACAATTTCAGTAAGCGGCATTTCAAAAACCAGCTCAACACGGGTAGCAGTAAGGTAACTCTGGTTGATGACGATACCACGTTTACCAAGACAAAGGGTCATAATATTTCCGATATACTCTGCCTGCGTTACAATCTGGGCTTTGATGAAAGGTTCCTCAATTTTTTCCAGCTTTGTCGGTTCAGGCATTTCTGAGGGATTGTTTACAGTTATTTTTTCGCCACGGCTTGTGTAAGCAATAAAGCTAACGTTAGGGACGGTAGTGATAACTGTCTGGTTAAACTCTCTTTCTAACCGTTCCTGGATGATTTCCATGTGCAGCATTCCTAAAAACCCGCAACGAAAACCAAAGCCAAGCGCCTGTGAAGTCTCGAGCTCAAATGTGAGAGAAGCATCGTTTAGCTGCAGCTTGTCCATACAATCTCTCAATTCTTCAAATTCATCCGTTTCTACCGGAAATATGCCTGCAAAAACCATAGGTTTCACTTCCTCAAAACCTTTAATCATTTCTGCCGGATTATTGGCCAGGGTAATAGTATCTCCAACTTTCACTTCTTTGGCAGCCTTTATGCCTGTTATAATATATCCGACATCACCGGTTTTTACCTCGTCTTTAGGAGTCATGGTTAGCTTCAGCACGCCAACTTCATCGGCAAAATAATCCTGTCGGGTGCTGGCAAACTGTATTTTATCACCTTTTTTAAGGCTTCCGTTCATAATGCGGTAATAGATAATAATGCCCCTGAAACTGTTAAAAACACTATCGAAAATAAGCGCCTGCAAAGGAGCATCCGGATTTCCGGAAGGAGCAGGAATACGCTCAACAATAGCTGCCAGAATTTCTTCTATCCCAATTCCGCTTTTGGCGCTCGCAAGTAAAATATCTTCAGGTTTGCAACCTATCAGTTCAATGATCTGGTCTCTGACCTCATCAATCATTGCCCCGTCCATATCTATCTTATTAATGACCGGGATAATCTCAAGGTTATTATCAATGGCTAAATAAAGGTTGCTGATGGTTTGCGCCTGTATTCCCTGCGAAGCATCTACCAGTAACAAAGCGCCTTCGCAGGCTGCAAGTGCACGGCTTACTTCATAGCTGAAGTCAACGTGACCGGGAGTGTCAATGAGGTTAAGTGTAAATGTTTCCCCTTTAAACGGATAGTTTATCTGGATGGCGTGGCTCTTAATAGTGATTCCTTTTTCACGTTCCAGGTCCATATTGTCCAGCACCTGGGCCTGCATATCCCTGTCGCTGATGGTATGTGTAAATTCGAGCAGGCGGTCGGCAAGTGTACTTTTTCCATGATCAATGTGGGCAATAATGCAAAAATTCCTGATATTCTTCATATTACTGCAAAAATAACAATGTGCAGGCACATTTCAGTTTCAGGTTACCCGTTTCGGAGTTTGACATGTTAATTTTCCATTTCTCTTATTACTAAATACAATACGAAAAAAAGTTATATTAACGACTATGATTTTTTGTAAACCCGTACATAATCAACCAGCATGCTTGCCGGCAATTTACTGTCGTCAATAATTTGTCCGGGCCAGTTGCCGCCGATTGCGTAATTTAAAATAATAAAGAAAGGTTTATGAAATTCGTCAGTGCCGTTGATATTGTTAAGAATATTTGCTTCCTGGTATTTGTTTCCGTCTACGTACCAGCGTATAGCAGCGCTGTCCCATTCTATAGAATAAATGTGATAATCAGCAGGTGCAGTAGCCACATTTCCTCCATATTGGGCATGGCCGTTGTTGTCCCAGTGAATAGTTCCATAAATCAGGCTGTCGGTATTTATATGTTCCATAATGTCTGTTTCGCCGCAGGCAGGCCAGTTTACGGTATTTATATTTGCGCCAAGCATCCAGAAGGCGGGCCAGAGACCTTGTGCTGATGGTATTTTAATGCGGGCTTCTATTTTACCATAAGTAAATTCTTTTTTGCCTTGCGTTGTCATTCTTGCAGAAGTATACAGGTTATTTTGTACTGTTTCTTTTTTTACAGTAATAACCAGATTACCGTCCGCATTCGTGGCATTATTGGCCTGGTAGTATTCCTGTTCGTTATTGCCCCAGCCGCCGCCGCCGGTTTCAAAATTCCAGTTAGAAGTATTTACAGCATTGCTGTCAAACTCGTCTGACCACACAAGCTGCCATGTTGCAGCAGAAGGAACGCCAGGCGATGCTGCCGCAGGAGGAACGCCCGGCGAACTGGCAGGTGGAGTGGTGGCTACAGGAGGATTTTGATTATCTGATTTTTTAGCACATGAAACCAGCAGTAAAAATGCGGCTGCTGCAAAAATTGTAAACAGACATTTACTTATTAAAGAAAGACATTTCATAAACCCGTTTTTAAAAGTCCTATAAATTATGTACAAATTAGTCTTTTATAGTAAATAAATAAATCTTTTAAAAGCCTCCATATCCTTCAAATCTCGGGTTTACGAAGTTGTTTAATATACTACCGAACCTGTAATTAATGCCAAAAGAAGTATTATAATTGAAATTAGAAGCAATTTGCCGCTTCCTTGTAAGCACCTCCTGCTCTGAAGCGCCGCTTTTTACAAGGTTAATCTGGTCGTGTGCTATACTTGCATTTATATTAACAAAAAAGGAAAATGCACCGCTTATTTTCACATCTGCGTTAACGCTCATTCCCATACTGTTTAACTTCGGGTCTTTAAAAAAGTTTCGGTATTGAATGCCGGTATTGATTGTCCCCCATTTTTTATTAAAAGTAAGCGTTGCGGAAATTTTATTTCCATAAAGCGTTTCTGACTTCTTATCAAATATGGTAGTATCATAATAAAGATTATTGGTTATATCAACACCATAACGGATAACTAAAAGACTATTATTAACATCTTTAAAATTATAAATATTGTACTCTACTGCAGGTTTAAAGTAAAGCCTTCGTTTAATATTAGTGAAAGTATTATTTGAAAAATTTGTCTGGTACCCGACACTCCAATGCGGGCCAAGAGATTTTACCATATGGTGGTAAAAGCCAAACTCCCTGTTTTTGACAAGATAAGTTGTTGTAGTATCTCCATTTGTATAATTATAAGTAGTATTATTAATACTTCCATAACCGTAAAAGCTTGTTTTTATTTTATCAGTCGCGCGGTTGGCTGAAAAATCAGAACTGAAAATATTGGTTTTGTATACCTGGTCGGCCCTTAGTTCTCCCTTGACTCCAACCGTGTACACCCAGTAATTCCATTTATCTTTTGTTTTAGCTGTATCAGCAACCACACCTGCGGAGTCTTTACCTTTCATAGATATAGTTACATTGGAAGCGAAAGCGGTTTTAGCAATCAGCGGCGCAAAGCCTAACATTAGATATTGCAAAAGATTTTGCCGTATTTCTGCATCCGCAGCATTAGGTTTGGTAATAAAACGAAGCGTATCTATGTAATTTTTATAATCGTTCTGACCGTAAAAGTTTAATTGATATTCTTTTCCGCCGCTGCCTACAGGTTGTGAAGTGATAAGAACATGTGCATCGGCAGCCGTTCTGTCAATTACGAAATCAACGATAGTAATTTCTGTTTTAAGAAATGTGACATCGCATCCTTCGCGGCAGTCTACAAATACTTTCAATTTAGCTTTTGCTGTGTCTTGTGCGTTAACCCCGATAAAACTGAGGAGAATAATAGAAAGGCAGAAAAATTTTCCCATATAAATTGAATAATCCCGCTATTGCAACGGTAATGTTATGTGTTGCAAACCATACACCACCCATTCCTTTTTTTAAATTAACTGCAGATAAATTGAGGATTGATAAGATTTTTAATGGCAAAATATAATTCAGCCAGAAAAACAAATCAATAATAAGAAGCAGAGAAATTAATTTTGGTTCTATAACGATTTGTGTGGCTAAAAAATCCACGACCTTTAGGTCGTGGATTTTAAAAAAATATGAGTAACAGCTTTAGCTAAAAGTCTTTTAAAAAGATATGCATTTAGAAATTCTTTAAAATTTCATTTTATACTATTCTCTTTCATATATGCTATAGTAATAATAGCTTCAAATTGTTGCTTATTAAATGTTTCGATTTTTGGTCGCCCAATAAAATGTACAAGTATTTTGGTTATAACATGTTATGTTTAATCTTTTTTGGCTAAAGCCTGTTATTTATTATTATCTATCCACGACCTGAAAGTGAATGTCCTTTAGTTAAGGAACTTTCATTTTTCTTGCTCCACAGGAACATAATGTTTGTAGAATTCAATTAGCAAAAGTATTTATAAGTGTGCGGCAGGTACGCTGCCTTTTATTCCGCACCTGCGTCGCGGTTAAATCCTTTTTAATGTCTTTATTCTACCAACATTTCACCTCTGCGAGGTTGTAAAACATCTTACCTAAATGACATTGAACTAAAGGTCGTGGCAATTACAGCTTAATCATAATTACCAAGTTATTTTGACTTTCATTTGGCTTCCCACCGGTTGTCTTGCTTATTTACGTCTGGTATATAGGTACTGCCCAGCGTTATTCTCAAAACATTTTTATCGGTAGAGAAAGAAACAGTTGTGCTTGTATTTCCTTTTTCCCATACGCCGATACTTTTATTTAATTTTACGACAGTGTTATCGTCTAAAGTTACCAAAAGGTCAACAGGTACAGGTTTTGTTCCTTTTGAGAGAATGGTTACTTCATATTTTTTTCCTCTTTTTTTTACCTTATCAATGGCCAGGTCTGGTACGCCGCTATCAAAGAACCAGCGCTTCCAGAACCAGTTAAGGTTTTTGCCGGAGCCGGTATTCATACAATTGAAAAAGTCATAAGGCATCGGGTGTTTTCCATGCCATTTTTCTATATAATAATGAATTGCTTTGGTAAATAATTCATCACCCAGGTAATCTTTTATGTATAAATACCCGAGAGCCGGCTTCACATAAGAATTAAGAAACATCGGTGTTCCGTTTAATTGCGTAGTAAGAGTCGTTATCGGGGGATCAGACTCTGTGCCTGCAAAGTTTTCATACGATTTTATTCCATAATCATCCGCGATTGCAGTATCAATGATTGATGAAATAAGCCATTCACCCATTGTTGACCAGCCTTCATCCATCCAGCCGTACTTGGTTTCATTAATGCCCATATAAAAAGGAAACATGGTATGAAAAACCTCATGGTCAGTAAGGGTTATGGCGTCGGTGCGGTCTTGTTCAGGATTATCATTTACCATCATCGGGTATTCCATCTGGTCGAGGCCGTCAAAAACAGTTTCGTGGGGGTACGGAAAAGGCCATTTGGGAAATGAATAACTCATGGCTTTTATCGTTTCCAGGTTGTAGCGGATTACTTCATTATAATCGTGGTGCTTTTGATTGAATACTGCATCGGCTCTCGTCCTTCTGCCTGTAGACGGATCAACGGCAAGGCTTGCAGACTTCCAGAGGTAATGATTGCTGGTTGCAAATACAAAGTCCGTCACATTGTTTGCTGAAAACTGCCATGTATTAAATGCTTTGTCTGCCGTTATGTTTTCAGTGAGCAAGTCTGCAGAGTCAATAATGGTAATAATAGAATCGGTTGTTTCTGCCTGCTTTATCAGTTTACAGTATTTTTCTGTGAAAACCTCACTGCTATTTGTAAGGTCTCCTGTTGCCCAGACAACAAAATTTTTCGGCACAGCTACAGATACTTTAAAATTACAAAAATCATTATAAAACTCCTGTGTGCCGAGGTATTGATTTTTGTTCCAGCCGTCAATATCGTCATACACTGCAATTCGTGGAAAAAAGTAAGCGGCAAAAGCTGCATTTTCTTCTATCTGCCCCGTACGAATATGCGAGCCTTTGTTGAGGGTATAATGAAAGCCGACAGTAAAAACAATGCTGTCTTTTGGCAACAGTGGCGGAATGGTAACGGTCATATCAGTACCGTTAACCGAATACGTAAGAACGGAGCTGTTTTTTACACTTATTCTGTCTATCAGCATTCCCTCGCCAACGTCTGCAGGATCTATCTTAGATAAACGTTCCGAACCTTTTTTGTATAAATCAGGATATAATTTAAAAACAATACTGAGCAAAGTATCAAAGCTGTTATTGGTGTAAACGATTTTTTCAGATCCTTTAAGTAATAAATCAGCAGGATTGAAATTAACAGCAATCGTGTAATCAGCAGCGTTTTGCCAATATTTATTTCCTGGTTTGCCGTCTTGCGACCGGGTTTGCTGCTGGTAAAGTGTTTGTATATTGACCGGAACAGGCAAAGCTTCCTGCCCGTGCGAATAAACATTAAAACCTGTAAACAATATTACCGCTACTATTTTTAAATGGATCATTGAAAAAATGCAATGTGCTTTTTGTAATAATAAAGTATTATTCCAGATTTTACTGGAAGGATAAAACTTTCATTAAGGACGTGACACTCCGTTATGTGAACCTTTTACGGTTTAGTAATAAAAGAAGATAAAATAGCAGCACGAAAAATCTATACCGAATCATCCTTTTCAAGCCAAAAACGCCGCACGGCATTTAACTGATCAAAATCTAATGATTCAATTTTTTGGTCCATGGTTTTGTCGTCATCTATAAATGTAAAACGTCGTTCGCTGCCTTCTTTCTTTGTTAAAATAAAATCATAATTGTAATTCCCGGCTTTGTTTACCTCAACGTGTATGCCGTCTTCCAAAGTAAATTTTAATGGGTAATGCTTTGACATAATTTTTAAAAATTTAATCAAAGTTATGGAAGTAATAAGTCTTTTACAATTATGAAATATTGAGGATTTGTGATAAAAACAGCAACCAATGTTAACTAACACCATTGGTTTTTTTTTGTTCCGCAGCGTGTCTTATCTATTTAAAGCTTTGCCATTTTAATAGTATTACAACTAAATAATAATAAAGATATGTTTGAAAACATTCATTTTAGAAATGGAAAGTATACCATAAAAAAGGAGTCATTGCTGACCCCTTTTCCCATTTTCAAAAACCCGCTAAAATTTAAATAATATGAAAAACAGAATTATTAATTGTATTTGAAACGTCCATCATTAACAGTTGCAATAGTTTAATTTTTTATCTACTTACGATAAAAGATAATTGTTAGTTTTTTGACGAAAGAGATTTACAAACCATAAAAAACTGCAGGGAGAAAAATTCCTCTCAGTTAAATAAAATCAGCTTTATAATGTATTAACGCAAGCTGCCATTATGAAGATAATAATAAACAATAGTTGCAATGCCAATAACGCCAAGCGCAATAGCAAATATCCACCAGTTATCTTTTGATCCGGAAGATTTGGGAATGTCTTCCGTAAAGGCCTCTTTCATTTCAGCAGTGGTTCTGTTAACTTCTCCGACCAACACAGGATGTTCAGCATGTTCTCTTAGTATTCTCTCGGCAGCTACATCAGGAAAATAATCTTTGAGAATATTTGTTGATTTGAAGAACATTTTTCCTTCATTTTGCGATATTAATCCAAGTCCCGGCAGCTCTGCACTATTATGTTCTGTAAGGCTTTTCTGTATTTCATTGCTAAAATCATTGAAACGAGTGAAAGCTTCCGGTTCATCAATTTTTTCTTCTTTGGCAATGAAAGTATACAACCCTTTATCAGCAACAGATGGCTGGGTTTTAAAATTTATTTGTAATTCCGGGGCAATAAATACCTTGTTGGCAAAGTCAAGCCGGGCAGCCTTGCGTTCTATATAAAAGACTCCTATACCCGGAATACTCGCCTTTTTATTAAGAATAAGGTATTTGTATAATAATTGAAACATTTTTATTTAGAAGTTTGAGAGAACGAATATACAATTCCTCCTAAAACATTAAAGCCTAATACCTCGTATTGATTCCAGCGCTGGTATTTATTATTAAGAATATTATTAAACTGCAGCCATAAATTAAGCTTTGGCATCACCGTAAATTCAACTCCGGCATTCCAGTCATAAGCTCCTTTCAGTCTTTTACTTTCTCCTGTTTTGGTAAGATAGCGCGGGCCATCCCACATAAACACATCGGATTTGAATTGAATATCTTTTAAAACCTTCCATCGCAATGCTCCGTTTATCTCAACCGGCAATAATCCCCATGCTTTATCATTTATCTTTAAACCTGCATAGCGGTTAATGCTTGCTCCTGCCAGCAGGCTAAATCTTTCCTGGAAAGTATAGCCCATTTCACCATGAATTTTTAATGCCCGCATTGAAGGCTCATAGACTGTCCTGAAGGTTTTTCCATCTGCAGTATCATTTAAAAATAAAGCCATGTTTTTATAACTGAAAACAGAAAGTTTTGCATTGTAAGAGAAATGACTTCCGGCAGAGCCTTTAAAGCCAAAATGAGACTCTTTTGTTTTAGTGTTTTTCAAAGCCGAAGGCTGAGCTATCCAGGGATTAAATGCAGCTAAGGTCTGATACGTATTTTTCTGGTAATAACCTATCCATCCTGCCTGCAAAACAAACTGTTCATCTTTCACTTTAATTAATGCAGTAAAGTTTGGAAGCAAGCTAAAAGCCTTATTATCCCATGACGGAGTGATACCTGCATTTAAACTGAAGTTTTCTCTTTTTGCTATTAAGGAAGGGCTTATGTAATAAAGATTATTTGTTATAGATTTTGCACTGTTATACGTTTTATAATTAGTAAGGTCGGCAGTAAGGCCAACATTGAAAGCGAAATTTTCAGTAAATGTTTTAGTAAGCGGTGCATTCAAAACAAAATTTGTTTCCCTGCCTTTTCTGTTATCTGCGAAGAAGTTTAACGACACAGTTGGGTCATAGGTAATGCCATAGCTGTTGACTTCTTTATTTCTAAAGCCGACCATTCCGTTCAGAGTATTGAAGCTTTGACGCAGGCTGTCTTTTGTATATTTTAAGACATCAGGTGAGCCGTAGAAGTATTGCCGGCTATTATCAAAACCCAGTTTTCCACGCCATTCTGTATTATTTTGTGAACCGAAGATGCCAAGAATATCTGCATTGGAGTGGCTGTATTGTTGTAATGGAAGATTGCCTTTTTGTGAAATTTGTTTTGCATGAATATTAACTACAGAATTTTTTCCATCACCAAAAGAAAAGCCTGCTTGTGCAAAAGGTGTTCGGTAATTACCCACGCCCAGCTTTATATAGTTTGAATTGTCCCAAATATCTGCAGTGTCAATAGAAAGTGCAAGGGGCTTTAGCGCTGCAGGCTCATAAGTGAAAAACAAATTTTGTGCAGGTACATTATACAAAAGCGTGGGTCTGGAAGAATCTGCCGCCGGTGAGGCTGCACTGAAATTTATTTTAGCAGCAGGTTTTAAAACCGGTTTGTATGCAGAGGTAATGATTACAGTTTTTTTGGTTGTATCAAAAGCCTGGTTACCTTTTTTCTGAGCCATCAAAGAAGATAAGGCGGAAACGGATAATGCTATTAAAATAATTTTTTTCATTGGTACTGTTTAAATAATTAATCGTATTTTCTCTGCTGCCCTCTGCAAAAACTCTTGTATTTCTCTGCGGTTAATTGTTCTTTAAACACAGAGAGCACAGAGAAAAGGCAACGCTGAGATACACAGAGTAAAAAACATAAAGCTTTCGACAGCTTTTAAGAAACTTTACTGTTTAGGTTCTTTTCGCTCACTACTTCATCAAGCTTCTTCTTAGCTTCTTCTTTCAATTCTGGTATTGTTGCATTTTCTGAAACACTTTTCAAAGTAGCTTCTGCATTAAAATAATCTTTCTGTTTCAGGTAAATCTCACCTAAAAGAATATATGCTTTTGTTGTCCAGTATTCGTAAGAGCCCGCTTTGTTTACCACTTCAAAAGCCGCCTTTTCAGCTTCTTTCAGATTGTTCTGTTCAAATAATATGTTAGCTAACTGGTATCTTGCTTCAGCAGCAAATTCTGATTTACCCAAAGCAATTACTGATTTATAAGTTGATGTTGCCTGATCTGTTTCATTGTTCAGTTGGTAATTTTTCGCTATCACCATATTCGCCATCATTTTATCATCTGTGGCTATCCCTTTTTTATTTAATAATTCCTGCGCATTCGACACAGCATCTTTCCACTGGTTCAGGCGATATTGCGAACGAAGCAATCCACGCATTGCCTCCAGTTGAATATCAGGTTGGGATGCCAGGTCTTTTAATTGCATGAAATATAATTCTGCATCTGTATAATTCTTCAATTCAAAAAAGCTAATACGTGCAGCCTGCAACAAACTTTTCTCTGCATATTTATTAGGCGCTTTAGAAGCTACGTAAGCATAACCGACCAAAGCATTTTGAAAATCTTTTTTGCCGTTATACATTTCTGCAATGTTATAATTTGCATCAATCGCATAACGACCGTTTGGAAATTTATTTAGGTATTCTTTAAAACCGGTTAAAGCATTTTGCTGATCGTTGCTGGTGTAACGGTTGTTGGCTGAAACGTAGGTTATAGAGTCTTCTTCACTGTAACTGATGCTCTTGCCATTCTCTCTCATAAAAGCAGCGAACTCTGTTGGCTTTTGCTGTTCCACAAATATGTCGCGAACATATTCTACAGCAGCATCACTTTCTGACGAGTTTGGAAAAGATGAAATCAGTGATTTAAAACTTGTCAAAGCCTCGGCGTTATTATCTAAATTAAAATAAGCCACACCAAGTTTCAGATAACCTTGCGGATGAAGCGCAGAAGCATTCGGTGTTTTTATTATTTTATTTAAAGGAGCAATAGCAGCTCGATAATTTTCCTGCGAAAGGTAAGTATTGGCAATCTCAAGGTTAGCATCAGCAACCAACGAAGAAGAAGGGAAACGCTGTTCTAAAGATTGCAGCAGGTTTATTTTATCGTTGTTCCTGTTTGCTGCGCCTGCTATGATTGCTTTTTGATACAAAGCATAATCTGCCGAAGATGAATTGGCATTTAAAACAACATCATACATATCCTGCGCCTGCTTATAATTGCGGTTCATAAAATAAGCGTCTGCACTGCGCAGGTAAGCATCCTGTTCTATAGCTGATGAACTGCTGTTTATCTTTTTTGTTATTTGCTCAAAGTAACCCAGCGCCTGCCGGTAATTTTCTTTTTGCAGAGAAGCATGACCCAAATCATACTTTGCATTTATTACATTTACTTCACCGCTTGTTGCCGGATTTTTTAAATAGTTGGTCAGATGTTCTATAGCAAGGTCAGGATGATTGAGCCTGTATGCTATCTCTCCTTTCCAGAAGTAGGCATAAGGCAATTGAGCAGTGTTATAAGGCATTTGTAAAACATCACTAAGCAAGCTGTCTGCTTTTACCAATTGCTGTTCATTGATGTATTCCACTGCCCTTCCGTATAAAATTTTAGGATACACTCTTTTCACACTTTCACTCTTGCCCTGCAGGCTTTCATACAGCACCAAAGCATCTTTATAGTTATTGGTGTTGGCAAGTACATTCACCAGCAATTCTTTCGCTTCAGGTGCATAAGTTGAGTTAGGATACATGCTGATAAAACTTTGTAATTCACTCGATGCCACATCCTGGTAACCCAAATCAAAAGAAAGCTTCGCATAATTGAAAACTGAAATTTCTTTTTGCACAGGATTACTGCTGTTAGATGCACAAAACAAAAAAGCGCTTCTTGCATTTGCCTTTTGTCCTGTTTTTAAATATGAGTCAGCAAGCAGGTACATACTGTTTTGCGCCAGCGTATCTTCTTTTCCGCCCAGCTCTTTAAAACCTGCAATGGCTTTTTCTAACTGTTTGGTTTCATAATATGTGTAAGATATTTCATACAAATCTTCACGCCGTACCTTGTCGGTTTTGCTAACATACTCCTGCAGGTAAGGCAATGCTTTTTTATAATTCTTTTTTTCAAAATAAGCATGACCAATCAACTGCTGCAATTGCAGGTTGTAATACTGCCCGCCATTGTTTAATTTAGCTTCACCATATTCTATCGCTTTGTCCTTATCGCCTTCGAAGTATAAAATCTCAGCTATGTAGTACGGAACAATCTTCTGGTAAGTTGGCTGGTTTTCCACTTTACGAAAAGACTCCATTGCCAGCTTATAATCTTTCTCATAAAAAGAAATAAAACCAAAATAATAATTGGCATCAATATAATTAGGGTCAGATGGTATCTGCCTTATCGAATTAAACAAAGGTTTCGCCTTGTCAAATTGCTGAGATGTAAAATACCCATATCCCTGGTGAAATTTCATGTCAGCTATATCGCGGTTGCTCAGGTTATCAATGCCCGCTTTTTCATAATAAGTCAGCGCTTCTTCAAACTTTTGATTCCGGTAATAATATTCTCCTAACTGGTAGCTCATCATTTGAATGCGCGGCTCATTGTGTTCCTCATCTATAAAGGTGCGGGCTGCAGCCTCGGCAGTAGATTCATTCATTTTAAGGCTTGCAACAATGGTATAATATTTCGCCTCAAGCTGCGTGCTTACCGGCAGCTTACTGTTAGGATAATTACCATCAGCTATATTTTTAAACAAGGGATAAGCGAGGCTGAACTGTTCTTTCTGGTAAAGCTCTTTAGCCAGTTTAAAGTCAGCATCAGGGTCCATATTAGCGAGAGTAGCCTGTGCAAAAGGATGGCTTTGTATCGCCAAAACCAGCGCTGCTCCGCCTAAACATCTTTTCAGTACTGCGATCATAGCTCTAAGGGTTAACGTTGAATATTTTTATAAATATTACAATTACCAATCTTAATAAAAAGCAAAAAACCTTTAATCAGGTGACAGAGAGCGTTATAAGAATGAGAATTTTTTGGTAACCGGCATCCTATCATTCTTCAACATCGTTGCGTCGCACTCTTGTACCTGTAGATTCTTTATTCAGCTTTGTACAAATTTTGTTTAAGCAACATCTCTATAGCACCTATTAAAAAATTATCCAAAGGTAAGATTACAGTTTGCAAGACCAGAGAGTGTTGCACAGGTGTGGATAAAAGAAATGGAAGAGGAAGTTGATAACAATTTTAGAAACTCTGGATTTCGAAGTTTCGGACTGTTTGTAAAAGCACTATTAGGGCAGACTGCTGTACAAAGACATTATAATTGACAGTTTAAAATATTGTTAACAGGAAAAGAGTTAATTATTAATGGCTCGTCCCGATAGCAATCAGAGAGTAATGACGTTCACCTGATGGCTTTTTCTTTCTTTTTACTTGTAAATTTTCAATTAAGTCAAATATATCATTCTCAAATTTTGTTCCTTTCGAGGTAGTTGAACTCATATTTATTTAGTGTTTTAGTCTTTTTCCTACTTTCTAAGTTTCAAGAAGTGCGGTCATATTACCATTAACTTTATATTTGCGTTGGTTGCCATTTTTAGCGACATTAAAAATTATTAAACATTTGACGACATTGAGAAATATAACCTACTTGTTTGGTGCAGGTGCAAGTTGTAATTGTTTGCCCACGTATAATAATTTTAATAAAAGGTTTAGTGGCTTTATCGACTTCGTTGACATACATAAAATTCAAGACACATTAAAAGAAGATTACAGAGATAGTATAAGATCGCTTTATGAATTATTAATTGACCTTAAAAAGAACTTACTTTTTCATAATACACCAGATACTTTAGCAAAAAAGTTATTTCACTCGGACGATCATAAAAGTTTAGAAGACTTAAAGATTGGTATTATCTTATTCTTTTTATATGAACAGGTATTTATAAAAGAAGGAACAGATCCAGAAGTAAAAATAGCTATCGACTTAAGATACGATTCCTTTATTGCAGCTATATTAAAACCTATACCTAAGAAAATAGAATTTAGCAATAATATTAAAATCTTGACCTGGAATTACGATTTACAATTCGAAATTGCTTATTCAAGATATACAAAACTGAATGTTCAAAAGATACAAGAAAAAATCCAAAGTTATCCAAGCATTGCTTCACCAAATATAGCATTTCAAGAGGACAATTTTTCGATCGTTCATTTGAACGGAATTGCGTTTTCATCACCAGATGGAAAATTTGGAGATGCTGATTTAGTTGGACAATTTGCAGATAAAGAATCAATAGTAATTAAATACTTGCTTGATAATTTTAAATCTCTCTGTGAAAAAGAACATTTAAGAACACGTTTTTTGCAATTATTATCTTTTGCGTGGGAAAATACGAATGAAAATTTTACATTAAAAGATGTCTTGCATATTGCACACGCAAAAACAATTGCCGCACATACTCATATTTTGGTTATAAATGGATACTCTTTTCCAATATTTAATAGAACAGTTGATTTAGAGCTTTTTAAAGCTATGAAGTTTCTTAAAAAAATTTATATACAATCTCCAAAAGCCAAAGATGTAAAGGGCGTTTTAGAAGAAATAGCAAATATTGAGGGAATGCCTTTTAAAAAAGAAATTATTATTGATTCAGAATATTATAACCAGTTTTATATTCCCGATTTATTAAATAATGAAAGGAAAACAAACATTGTAATTGGTTCGTCGGATCATGATATAATATAATTGTAAACCCCGGGCTGGTTTAAGTGTTCCCGCAGGAGCACTTAAACCTAAAATGGTAGCACAACTGCGTCAGATAATATTTAGGGCACTTGCAAATTGTTTTACTTATAAATTGGCAGTAAAAATTTCATGGAAACCGGTTATAGGTTTGGCGACTGTCAATATGCTTATTTTATCACTTTTGTAGTAGCCGTGATTCTAAGCACAATAGAAACCCGCATACAAATAAAGCGAAAGTTTTTGCTATTAATTTTATTATTTTTGTTCTTACTTAAATAATTAATAATGACCTATATAAGAATAGATACAAAAACAAAGCAAGGCAAAAAATTTGTTGAATTAATTGAGACAATGCCATTTGCTGAAATATTAAGTGAGCCAAACCGCACGACTAAAAATGCAATGGACGTCGCTAAAAATGGTAACACCACCAGGCATAAAAATAGTAAAGAACTTACTTCTTTTTTGAATAAGTAGCATGTATCAGTTAGCTACAACTAACCAGTTTGAAAAAGATTACAGACTTTGTAAAAAGAGAGGCTATAAAATGGAACTCATCAATTCCATTTTCTTGTTACTGGAGCAGGAGAAAACTATTCCTGTTAAATACAAACCTCATAAACTTACCGGAAATTATAAAGGTTTTTGGGAATACCACATTCAACCTGACTGGTTGTTGATTTGGTTACAGGATGAAAGTTCAAAAACTATAACTCTAACAAGAACCGGTACACATGCTGATTTATTTTGATTGTTTCCTCCCTGGTTTAGGTGTTCCACAGGAACTTAAATCTAAAATGGCAGCAGGACTGCATCCGGTAAAATTTAGGGCACTTACAAATTGTTTTTACTTGTAAGTTGGCAGTAAAAATTTCGTGGCAACCCGTTATCGGTTTGCCGACAGCTATATCCTCATTTTATACTACCGGGAAGGAAGAAAAAAATAATTTTCACTTCCTATACTTCTTTCCGGGATGCCGGCTTGTATGAAATATAGAATGCACTGCAACAGTTTTTTCTGTTTCATAAAAAGAATAAACAATTATGTAAGGGAAAATATTTACTAAAGCTTCTCTGAAGTTTACTTTTCTTTTTGGATAGCGTTCGGGATATTTTGAAATTAATTCAAGTTTACTTTCAACCATTTCGATAAAACGGTTTCCTAATCCTGGTGATTGCTTATTATACCATAAGGCTGCTTCTGTCCATTCTCTGTCTGCCTCTTCTGATATTTGTAAGACAGCAGGCACTATTTGCTTTGTTGTTTAATTGCTTCTCTTGCACGTAAAGCAGATTCACTTACACTATATACTTTTGAAGTACCTTTTAAGTATGCTTGTTCTCTTTCCTGCAGTGCAATTATAAAATCTTCATCATCCCAATGATTGTACGCTTCTTTTATTTCATCTTCCACCATTGTAAATATTGCCTGCAGCTTTTTTTCCTTTGCATTTTCTATATAATGATGTAACTTCTGACGCAATTCTGTGTTATCCATTTGCAGATATTTAGAACAAAAATACTTTTTATTACAAATAGGAAAACAGAATCATCATTATAAAAAAACATTTCTCTGAAACTATGATTTCAGCTTTTGCAATTTTCGTCCTGCAAATTGTTTTTACTTATAAATTGTCCGTAAAAATTTCATCGCAACCCGTTATCGGTTTGGGACAATCGATATCCTCATCTTATCCCTCGTCTATCTATGTATAGATTTTAGCCTTGTTAGCAATATGGCGTGACACACTACAAGTGACAAAGCGATTTTCAAAACAGTATATTTGGCGACATGAAAATTGACAAGTATCCAGTCATAATTGGCGAAACTTCGATGGTCTTTAAATTTATAAGCGAAGGTATTCGTGGCAGCATTCCTAAACTTGTTATTTACAGCGAAACACATCTTCGTAACTTCTATAACTTAGGATTTGGCGACAAAAACGAAAAGACAGGACAAATAGAGGATGAAGTAATTACCAACAACGGAGACAGTGAAAAAGTATTAGCGACCGTTGCTTCTACACTTTATATTTTTATGGACAAGTTTCCTGATGCTATGGTCTTTGCAACAGGTAGCTCCAACGTAAGGAATCGACTTTACAGAATTGGTATCACTAATAATCTTGCTGAAATTGAGGAAGAATTTGAAGTTTATGGACTTGCTGGTGACCGTTGGTATCAATTTCAAAAGCAGATAGAATTTGATGCATTTTTAGTAATAAAGAAAAAAAAGTAATTTTACAATATGAAACAAGCAAAAAATACCGATAAAAAGCCCTCTGTCGTAAAGGTTGACAAAAACTTAGACAAGTATCTTAATAAAGGCTTGTTTAAGGAAAAAGTTGACAAGGCAAATGAAGTGCTTAGAACTGTAGGCATACCTAAATTCTCCAGGTAGCACTTCCCTCGCTGGTTTAAATGTTCCGCAGGACACTTAAATCTAAAATGGCAGCAGGACTGCGTCCGAGAATATTTAGGACGCCTGCAAATTGTTTTTACTTTGTCTCGTCCTAAAAAAAGTTTACACTTTTGTGAGATAATCCTGCTTTAAATGTACAGTTTAAGTTTAGTACTAAAATAGTTTTACATTTATGTTTAT
>JAABUK010004793.1_pt1 | contig 21688 bp, 2 predicted proteins | sample 5559141 | NCBI WGS metagenome assembly JAABUK01 (sample SAMN10711869, study PRJNA513367) | rock metagenome | isolation source: Antarctica rocks | place: Antarctica: Victoria Land, Pudding Butte nord | collected 2016-01-03
AGCCATAGGTGGGGCCATGCATAGGGGCCATGTTGGTGGCGCATTCTAAATTTAGGCATTCTCACGAGCCAAAAACATTCTCAGGAGCGCGTTAGATTCTCAGGGGCGCTTATATCGCTCTAGAGTCAAGACATAATATTACCCCGCTTAAACCAGCTTAACCGGCTCACGAGCGCTCATAGCGCTCAGAGCCTGCCCTACACTTTAATAGTAGTACTTTTAATATAATTTTTATATATAGCCCTACTTATAGCCCTAGCCCTATTCTATTTATAACTATAGTATATTCTATTTATAGTTATAGTTCTATACCATTCATAGTTATGGCCCTATTCTATTTATAGTTATAACGTATTTTATTTATAACTATAACGTATTCTATTTATAGTTATAATTTTATTCTATTTATAGCCAAGGCCCCTATTTATAACTAAAGTCTTATCGCTATTATACTATATAACTATATTTAGTAAAACGTCGCTATATATCTGGTATTATATGGCCTAGGCGTTACCCCCGCGTAGATTTTATATAAATCGATCGAATCCGGGAATTAAAAGTTACTAGCGTTAAGAGTAGCTCCGGGGGGTCGTTATCGTCGATAAAGACGATTATAGAATATTATATATATATATATATATAGGCTATAAATGGGGGTATACGCGTATTTATAGAGGTAAGAATAACTATATATATACGTATCTATAGGCTATATATACGCATATCTATAGGCTATAAATGCGCGTATCTATGGGCTATAAATGCGCATATCTATAAACTATATATACGCGTATCTATGAGCTATATATACGCGTATATCTATAATAGTAGTAATAGCTATGTAGATAAATAATCCTGAGCGGCCCTAAGCGGCCTTAAGCGGGCCTAAACGAGCCTAAGAATTCTAAATAACCCTAAGCGAGCCTAAACGGGCCTGAGAATCCCTGATTAAATCTAAATTATTTTAATACTCGCGAGCGGGCCTAAATACTCCGAGTAAATTAGAATTCTTAGAGTCGCTTATACTTTTATAGATATACTCTTATCCTCTATAGATATTTAATTAAGAAGTATTTCTATTTATCCTATATTTAATAAGTTATAAACCCGGGCTCTATATATATATCCACTATATACTCGCTATATTATTATAGTATTAATAGTAGTATTATAATATTATTACGTTATCGTAACTACGTTTAAGGTGTACTAGATTACGCCCGTAATTTTTTTTTAAAATAGGGCCTTAGTATATAGAATATAGTTCCGCCGGCCCTACCTCTACTAGGGAATAACTTAATAGACTATATTTATAACTACTAGAAAATAGTTAATTATACTATATAATATATACTAGAGAGTAGTTAATCGCTTATATAGAGTTTATATACTACTAGAAAATAACCTAATCGCTAGTAATTTACTATAACTAGAAAGTAACTAATACTAGAAAAGAGTTAATTACTAAAAACGGTTAATACTAGTATAATTCTTATATACCTAAATAGAATTTTAAGGGGGGGTAGTTATATATAATAACTCTTTATTATTATTAAACTCGAGTAATCTCTTTATATAATTTATTATCTTTATTAACGATATATTAATAACTTTAAATTTATAAAGCCTATTTAAGATTTAGAACCGTTATTAATTAATTAACGTCGTAGGTCCCTTACCGCTCTATTTAATTTACAAGAAAGAGATAAACTACGAACTCCGTAATCGGGGAAGTAATTAAATATAAATAATAACTATAACTCGAAGCTATAATAATAATTTGTATTATTAAAGTAAAGTAGTTATTAAAATTACTCGCTTTTATACTTTTCGTTTATAATTTTATAGTTAAATAAGCCCTAATTATACTACTCTCTAGTATTTAAACTACGTCGTTCGGAATAATTATAATAATAGCGACTATTAAAACGGAAATAATAACCGTTTAGGCCTAAGCTACTTTATTTTATAACTAAATATTAGTATATTTTTTAGAGATTCTTAACCCGTATATTCTAACGAATTTAACGTATAATTAAAAATTTTTATATAAAATTATACGATAATAAAAGATATTGGAATATAGGAGTGTAGGACTATTTAGTCACTACTAATTAAGTAGATACTTGGTAATACTTAGTATTAGGGTCTTACACGTATGTTTCGCTCTTATCCTCTATAGATAATTAATCAAGAAGTGTTTCTACCTACTATAGTTTAATAGGTTATGAGCCCGGGCTCTATATATATATCCGCTACGTACTCCTTATTCCATAATAAATAATGGTAGTAATATAGTATAGTTACGTTATAACTGCGCTTTTATGGCGCGCACTAAATTACGCCCGTATAAAAAATTTCTTCTAGACGGTAAATTAAGGCTTGGTACCTAGAATATAGTTCCGCCGGCCCTACCGTTACTAGGAAATGACCTAACAGACTGTATATATAACTACTAGGAAGTAGTTAATCGCACTATATAGTATACGCTAAAGAGTGGCCAATCGCTTATAAAGAGTTTATATACCGCCAGAAAATAGCTAATAAGCGAAGTACGCTACTAGAAAGTAGTTAATTACTATACTAGGAAATAGCTAATCGCCGTAATCGGCTAATATTAGTGTATTTTATATATACCTAAATAAATACCTTAGGGGTAGCTATATACGATAGTTATTTATTATTATTAATACCTCTATATAACTTATTAAAATTATTACTGGCGTACTATAGCTTTAAATTTATAAAGTCTTTTTAAAGCCTAGAATAATCGTAATTAATTACCGCTATAGCTCGTTTACCGCCTTGAAAAATAAGCGTTAGTAGCGTTAGTAGTGTTAGTAGTTAAAAACGGACTTATAACTCCGTAGTCGGGGGGAAAAATACTATAAATTATAATTATAGGTCGTAGTTATAACTATAACTCTTATTATTAAAATAATTATTAAAGTTATTTACCTTTATTCCCTCGTATAAAGTAATAGCGAGCCGAACCTTAAATATACTATCCTCTAAGCTTTCAGCCTCGCCGTTTAGTTAGAATAACTACGATAATAACGACTACTAAAACGAAAATAAAACTTAAAGTAACTTAAGGCTAAACCTCCTTATTTAATTACTAAATAGTAATATACCCTTTAAAGACTCTAGCTCCGTACCTTTCGGTAGATTAAATAAATAGTCGACTACCTCCGTAATAAGGTATATACGTACGACGATGAAAGAGATATTAATATTTTATATATATACCGTTATCGATCCGACTCCTTCGCTAGTTTTAGTTATTCTAAATTAATACTAGAACCGCCTAGTAATACTAAGTTATTCGGCCTTATACCTAGGTTACCGCTAGTATATCGATATTCGTAAAGGTTATTTAGGTATTTATTAAGGTCGAAACCTTAAATTTAATAAAAGACTTTATTAAATAGAAGTAGGATATATATAATAACTTTAATATAATGAATTTATAGGAATACCTCGAAGATCTACCTACTATAATTTTAGAACTAGACGTAGGTAAACCTAACTACGATATCGATACTACGTATCAATAGTTCACCGATAATAAGATAATTTATAATATCCTCCGTCGTATCGTCGCCCCTATAACCTACGCTAAAATTAAGAATAATAAGGTCGCTATTATAGCCTAGACGATTATTATAAACGAATTTAAACCTTATGACTCCGGCTACTTATATAAGGTATTAATTAAACTTAATTAATTTACTATTAGTTAGTACGATAATCCTAGCGACTACGCTAGTAAATTTTAAGAGGTTTATAACGAGCTCTATAACTTTAACTACCTTAAATTTAATAATAACTTTATAGTCTAGTGGTTTTATTATAACCTTGGCTCTAATTATTAACGCTACTATGAAATATTCGCTGAAGACCACGACCTATTTAATATTAATAGTATTATTAAAACTACTCTAAATATAGCGATCTCTCGCTTCCGTAATATATTATACTTATAGGTTAGTAGTATTAGTTATAGCTAGCTAGTATTTACTATATATACCTTAATATTATAGCGTGTCCAAGAATTTAACTAAGAAGGGACTATTAGATCGTACCCCTACTATATTAACTTTATTAGGCGGGTATAGTACTATATTATTTATAATAAACCCTAGTATAATAATCTTAACTATAATAACTAGCGCGACTATAACCGGCGCGGTCGACTCGAGGTAGCCGCGGTAGAGACGGCGGTAGGGGCTAAAATAACGCTAGAGATAATAACGATAATAATAAAAATCAAAATAATAAGAGTAAGGACGATAAATCCGATAAATTAAATAAACGCTAGAGGTTTAATACCGAAGGTAACTCTAATTTAGGGAATATAAAACGCTACTACACCTTTATAGGTATTATAGTTAATATTTCTAAACTCTAGGTATTAGATACCGGTGCTATTATTTATATAAACTACGATCGCTTTATTTTTATAGAGTACGATAAATTTAAAGACGCCGATAATATTAATAATTTTAGGGGCGGCCTAATATTATATAGTAATAATATTATTCGGCTACTATATTTAGGCGATAGAAACGTATAGTACCTTAAAATTAATAACGTTATATATATTCCTAATAGCGGCTTTAACTTTATTTCCTACGTTAAACTTTAACGAGCTAGCTACCCTTTAGGCTTTATTTTTAAAGGGATTTTTATCGGATCTAAAGAAATTACTATAGTTTTATAGGACTATAACCTCTACGTTCTATATATAAATTAATAATAGTTAATACTAGTTATTATTAATATTAAAGCCCTAACTTAATAGTACGAGAGACTCGGTTATTTAAGGAAAAATAACGTGGTACGGTTATTTAAAATAATTAATAGTATTGACTTATTAAAGGTTAAAGGCGATAACGGCTATAAGACCTATAGCGTTATAAAGATATATATTTATTCGTATAAACGTAGCCTACGAAAGGGCCGTTTCGAATATAACGTTATTTATAATAATATTATTAATTTTAAGGTTTATAACTTCGGCTTTATAATTACCTATATTAACGATAAATTTAAATATAACTACTATTACTTTATACTTAATAAAATAGGCGTATTTAGCGCCTTTCGTAGCTATAGGTCCGTTAAAGAATATAACGACTACTGTATCCATTACCTCTATACCGATAAAGATCCTATATACGCTAATAGGGTATTCGCCGATTACCGGTATAAATATAATATCGTTTAGAGTTACTCTATCTCTAGGAACCCTTAAATAAATAATATATTAAAATATATTAATTAAACTCTACTCTAGAAGGTATACGCCCTATTAAATAATAACGGCCTTAATAAGATATTAATTCTAGAGTTTATCTCGATTATAACTAGCTCCGAAATCGGTCTTTTATTACTATAATAAATATTACGCCCTATAAAGGCTCTACTAGAATACGTCCTAATTTATTATATTTACGTAATATTGGCTAAATCGACCTATATTAGGATCGTTATATTATAGGTAAAAACTAATAGAAGTTTACCTAGCGTAGTACTAAGGGCGCCCTCGTTAAGTATAAGGGTAATTATTTTTATCGAATATTAATATTTATAGGTAAAGTACTCCGCTTTACCTAAATTTAATAAACCGAGGAGTATTATACTAGAAATAAATATATTACGATATAAGTACCGCTAGTTAATAAAATCTCTAGAATAATTCCCCGTTAGGGGGGCGATATTATAGTAAAATATAAAAATACTTTAAGCCTATATAAACCTCCTGTTAATATAGAATTAAATATCGACGACTACGGATATAATAGTAGTAATTTTAAGTTTATTATAACCCCCCTATAGCGACCTATTAAACGTATTATTTTATTACGGTTATTAAGATTAAGAGCTAATATACCTAGCCCTAGCTAGGCGCTATAGCCGCTATTAATTACGAGCGACGCCTTATCGCGAGTAATAATATTAGAGTCCTCGAGCTCTAATTTATTAGACGATATAGATCCGGCTTAATATTCCCCCGCCTCCGCCTCGCCCGTAATATTAATAAGGGTATTTAATAAGTATTTAGAGTTACGCGAAGCTACCCTCTCCCCCGACCTAATAATACTACTAGTTAAGGCGTTATTATATAAACTATATAAGCCTAAAATATATAAGAAAGCTATAATTAATACCTTAAATAAAATATACTAGTAACTCGGTATAGAGGCCGAAATTAATTTACTCTTAATTAATAATATCTAGATACTAGCTAACCTGCCCTATAATCGAAAAATCCTTCGCGGTAAATAGGTCTATAAGTTTAAGCGTAGCGCCGTTAGCGAGGTAACTCGCTATAAAGCCCGTTAAATTATATATAGTTTTAAATAATAATATAGAATCGATTTTAACAAGATATTTATTTTAATAATTAAGCCTATAAGTTATAAAATATTATTTATTATTATAACTACCTATAACCTAAAGTTTAAATAGATAAATATATAGACTACTTTCCTATACGACCTAATCGATAATGAAATTTACGTCGAATAACCTACTAGTTTCGACGATAGTTTAGGTCGTATATACTTCTTAAAACGTATTTTATATAGGTTTAAGTAATCCCCTCGAGTATAGTATATTATCTTTACGATTTTCCTAGCTAAGCTAGGCTTTATACCTTTAAGCGCTAGTTTTAATATATTTCTTAACTATAAAATATAGCTAATTATTATATTATATATCGACGATATACTAATTACCGGCGCCGGTAAAGATATTATTATTTAGTTAAAATAACGCCTAAGCGATAAATATAGGATGATTAACCTTAGCCTTATTACGTACTATTTTAATTTTAAAGTATCGCGTGATCGCCCGAATTATACGTTATCCTTTAGCTAAGAAATATACCTAAAGCGGGTATTTAAAGATTATAATATATTTAATATTAAAGCCAAAGCTATAGGAGTCTTTATAAATTTTATAATTAAATTTATATTAACCGATAAAGAATATTAAGCTAAGCCTACCTTTTTTATTATATATTAGTCAGCCGTTAGCTTACTAATATATACTATAATAAATACGCGGCCTAATATCGTTTACGCGGTATTAATCGTAAATCCCTATACTTCTAACCTTAACGAATCTTATTAGGCGGCTATAAAACGTATCTTCCGTTATTTATATAGTATATTATATTTAAAGCTAGTCTTCTAGGGTTAACTCGCCCTATTAAAGGGCTATACTAATACTAATTAGGCGGGTAACCACGATATAAGGTATTCTACCTCTAACTATATATTTAATCTCGGTAGTATAATTGTTAACTAGTAGTCTAAATATTAATTAATTATTACGTTATTATCCTATAAAGCCGAATACGCGGGCTAGACCTAGGTTATTAAGGAAGTTATCTAATTTAAAAGACTATTTAGATAATTAATACTTATTATATATATACCTTATTCCGGTGGAGATTTAAATTAGTATACGTTAATAGTACTCGCTATTATATTATTTACGCTAGCCTCCTACTCCGCTCTACTAGCCTATTTTATACTTATAATAATTATCTTTTATAATAATTAAAATATTATAGCCCTAGCTAAAAACCCCTAGGATTATAACCATATTAAATATATTACGATCTAGTATTACTTCTAGCGCGAAAAAGTCGTAGTAGGCGAAATCGAGTTCCGCTATATTCCGACTACGGAGTAGATCGCTAATAACCTAACTAAGGCTCTTCTTAAAGTTAAATTTAATATCTTTTATATAGCCTTAAGCCTATAATAAATATAACTTTATAAAAGTTTATTAACGCTCCTATAGGAGCCTATTTACGCTCCTATAGAAATTATCCTATACCGGTAAATACTAAAACGCGGCTCTACGGGCTTATCCGGAGGCTCTATAAACTATATTTTAATAACCTAGCTAGTAATAAATATTAATATTCAAATCAATATTAACTAATAACTATTATATCGAATATTACTAAATTTTTAGGGCCCTATCTAAGGCCTTTATAAAGTATACTCTCTAAGTTTTAGCCAAATCGCGTCCGTACGTATAGCGGTATATCGAAAATCGCGCTAGGTACTTTTTAGGTTATACGCGGCGACGATAAAATCGCTTTATAATTTATCGTTCTTATTTAGCCCTCCTATAACTCTTATTAATAAGTATATATATCGCTAGAATATCCCCTAAATATCCGTTATAGTTATATATCGTTATACCCGTAGTATCTAACGCGGTCCCCGTAGTATCCTAGGCGGTTTTTATACTCTTAATAATCGCTTCCCCGTAGAACCTTATAGTATCCGACTATTTCTAATAATCTTCTTGTAGTATTTATATCGCTTATTAATATTCCGACCTAGTTACTACTTAAATTTAGCGTGTATAGGTTAACTATCAAATAAAAATTTTAAAATACCGTGTTTTATTAAAAAACGGAATTGTGCTCCCTTAGCCCCCACCGATATGACTTAGCCTTATAGCTTGGCCCCTACCGATATAACTTAGCCCTATAACTTAGCCTCTACTAATTATAGTTTAGGCCTATAACTTAGCCCCTATAAATTATGGTTTTAGCCTCTATAGCCCATTATGACGACCCTAAAATAAAGGGAATACGGGGCTATTTTAGAGACTTCTTGATAGAGGATTTTATTCGAGTGGGAGTATTAGAATATAGGAGTATAGGACTACTTAGTTACTACTAACTAAATAGATACTTGGCAATACTTAGCATGGCAGGGTCTTACACGTATATTTCGCTCTTATCCTCTATAGATAATCAATCAAGAAGTGTTTCTACCTACTATAGTTCAATAAAAGGTACGATAATAAAGTATATAAACATTATTATTAATTTAACTCGCTAGCTACCTTTAGCTACTTTATAATTAATTTTATATTAAAACTATTTAATATAATTCCTCGAATATCGTTATTATTTTATAGTACCTAAAAGTTATTCAAGTATTAAGTAAAGTTAAAAAACTTAATTTTATAAAAGATTTCGTCCGCTAGAAATAAAAGATATATTTTAATTTTAATATTATAAATTTATAAATATATTTTAAAGATCCTCTTATTAAAGTTTTAGAATAAGATACTAGTAAACCTAATTATATAATCGAAACTATATATTAATAATTTAGTAATAATAAGATAATTTATAATATTCTTCGTCGTATTATTAGTCTAGTAATATACGTAAAGATTAAGACTAAAAAGATAACTTTATAAATTTAAATAATAATTATAAATAAATTTAGACTTTATAACTCCGGTTACTTCTATAGACTACTCTAAATAAATTTAATTAATCTACTACTTCTTAATATAATAGCCCTAGGGATTATATTAGTAAATTTTAGGCTATTTATAACGAGCTTTATAAATTTAATTACTTTAAATTTAATAATTATATTATAATTTAATTACTTTATCGTGATCTTAATATTGAATATTAACGGTACTACGAGTCATTATAATTTAATTAATATTAATTAAGATATCTTTTAACATAATAATCTTTTATTTTCGTAATACTTTATACCTTTAGATTAATAATACTAATACTAGGTAACTCGCTCTTATTATTTATAATACTTGATAATAAATTTAAGGGCCTAACTTAGAAGAAATTATCCGATTTTATCTATATAATACCGATTTCGTAAAACGAGTTAGGTACTATACTATTTATAATAAATTATAATATAATAATCTCGGCTATAATACTTAGCGTAACCGTAACTACCGCGGTCGAGGTAACTACGACGGTAGAGGTAGTAAAGATAATAGTAATACTATTAAAGATAATAATAATAATAGGAATAAAGATAAATTACTCTATAAATATATTAAAGCCGATACCGAAGAAAATATAGAATCCTACTACGCCCTAACTAGTATTAACTCTAATATCTCTAAATTCTAAATACTTAATACTAGTTATATTATTAATATTATTTATAATTACTTTATATTTATAGAATATATTAAGTTTAAAAGCGCCGATATTATTAAGAGAGGTATTATAGAGATATCTTTTTTATTTATATAGATACCCCCCCGATCGTTATATAGATACCCCCTTTATATTGGGTTAATCGCGGTAATTATCGTAACTATTAATATATCTACTACTAGTAAACTAAACCGTCGCGTCGTTATTTCTCCCTCTCAAAATAAATACTTCCCCGAATTTATTTAATTTACCGTAACGATAGTTATATCGGTAAATTTTAAAAGTAAATATTAGTACATCGGTAAATCTTAAAAACTCCTGCCAAAACTCCAGTTACCGACCGCGCGGATAGGGCTAGTAGTGTCCTACTAGTAGCCCTAAGTTACGGATAGGGCTAGTAGCGTCCTATTAGTAGGTTTAGTAAATTAGGGGTCCGGGCAGCGTCCTATTAATAAATTTAGTAACTCGGGGTTACTATTAATAGCTTGTTAATAAATTCAATAATCCTTGTTTACCGATACTATACTCTTAATATAATTAGTATCTACTATTTATAGATAGTATACTACTAGCCCCGATAATATATCTAATTTACTAATAATATACTCGAAGTATATTTAGTAAATTAACTATACACTAACCTCTATTAATATAATATACCTATTATTAAGCTTTAAGTTCAATTATTATTTAATATTTAATATTCACTATTAATATTTACTATAGACTATATTATTATAACTACTTTTTTCTTTATATCCGTTAGAGCTACCGTCGTTTATACCTATACCTTAACCCCTACCGCCTCTACTAGTACCTAGTTTAGGGTATTTACGCGAGATATATTTAACCTTCGCGTAGCGTTAGTAAAACTTCTCCTTTTAATTATCTTACCCTTATTATTATTAATAATACTTATTCTAGCTATAGTAGTACTATTAATAATAAAGATAATAACGAAGAAAACGTCGACGATATCGATAATATAATTAATAGGTTAGATAACGATAAATAATTTAACCCTATAAATAAAGAGTTTATAACGGCCTAAATATAGCCCGGTATTCTCGCTAATAATAATGCTTAAAACTTTTATATCTTTATTTTTAAACTACCCTATAAGTTATCTAGAATACCCTAAAAGCGGACGATAATCGTAGAAAGTTATAGGATTTTTCGTTATAAGGTATTTTCGTATAGCTCTTATCCGATTCGGATATCTATTATATCCGATTTAGATAACTATTATATCCGACTCGGATAATTATCTCGTCTAACTCGAAAAACTACTTTATCCGACTCGAATAACGGTAGGATATCCTAGAATTTCTATTTATAGGCGCTATAAATATTTAGTCTATTAATACTATTAATAAAATAAATAAATATTAAATTAAAGGACTCGTAAAGCGAGTAATATCCTATCTTTATAATATTAAGCCCGTAGATACAGCCTCTATTAAAGATATATCGTTATTATTTATTATAATACTTATTCGGTAATCCCTTCTTAAACGGGATTCTAGTCGGTCTCCTTTCTATATTAAAATACTATTAATATAAACCCTATTAATAAATACCTTAAAAATAAATAATTTAATTACGAAAATTAAGGCCTTTAACCTATAGTATTTAACGGTAAATACCGTATTAATCTTCGCTTCGATATACTTTATAATAGACTTAGAGTTATTATTATCTATATTATAACTCCTATAATTAATATCCTTTAGATTTAACTCCTACTTTAATAATAATAATTATTATTATTATCTTTATAACTATAATCTAGTAAAAAGGAAATAACGTCGATTTATATCTATAGACTTAAACTTTTATTTAGGCGGTAGATATATAATTAGGCGAAGATATTATTTTACGCGGTTAAATTAAGGCTATATTCGCCCTATTTAAAACTAGATTTTCGAGTCCTATTAAATTATTAGTTTTACTACCCTTCGCCTTTATAATTTCGTCTAGTATATAACCGAATATATCTACTAGTCCCTACATTATAATAATCGGCTATTAAATACTATCTATTATAGCCGGGATACCCGTTAGGTTATTAATATTATCCGAGTTACTTAAAAACCTCTAAGCCCTTAGAGCCTAATTAAAGAAACTATTAACGTTATTATACTAATTAAATAAAACGGGCACGGCTCTAAGGCTATTATCGGAGAGAAAAAAATAACGGTATTAATAAATATAACTTCGGTGGCTAAAATATCTTTAGGCTTTTATATTTATTAAATAGAACGGGCACGACTCTAAGGTTATTATCGGAGAGAAAGAAATAATAGATATAACTTTAGTAGCTAGAATATCTTTAGGCTTTTATATTTATTAAATAAAACGGGTACGACTCTAAAATTATCGTCGGAGAGAAAGAAATAATAATATTAATAAATATAACTTCGGTAGCTAGAATATCTTTAGGTTTATGAATAACGACTTTTTTCTTAAAAGAAGGCGTAGTTTCGTTATTAATTTCGCCTTTACCTAAGGTCTTAACTTTAGCGGTATAATAAGATATTTATTCTACGACTTTTTTCTCGTATTTTAGGTTTTTAGGCTTAATAGTAAACCTACCCTCCTCCCTTTTAATCCTCTTTATAATATTATTTTAAACTCGGTAATAAACCTACCCTCCTCCCTCTTAATCCTCTTTATAATATTATTTTAGGCTCGGTAGTAACCTTACCCTCCTCGGTTTTAATTTTCTTTATAATACTATCTTAAGCTCGGTAGTAACTTTACCTTTCTCGGTTTTAATTTTTTTTACGATACTATTTTAGGCTTAATCTTAACCCTCTTTATGATATTATCTTTACTTTAAATATATACCCCTATAACTTTATTCTTTAAAGTCGCTTTAATAAAGATCCCGGTTTAATATTTAATCGTTTTTTTTATATATAGGACCTTTAAGGCCTTCTAATATTAAACGGATTTAGGTAACGGAGTCTAAATATAAATATATCCTAAATTAATCAACGGATTTTCTTTTTTATATTTGGTTTAGGCTTTAATAATTTCTAAAAATTTTCTATATTTACTAAAAGACTTAATTCTCTTTATTATATTAAGATAGATTCGCCCCGGAAGTCTAATATATATATCCTAAATAATATTATATACCTCGTTAAAATTAAAGTATCTAAAGGATATAATATAACCTTTCGAATAAGAGACGATTTTTAGAAACTTATTTAATATAGGTTATATCGATCCGTATAGTCTTTTCCTCCTAGATAATATAGGGCTTAATTTATTATTAATATTAATATTAAATTCGGAATTAAATTTAAAAATAATAATATTCTTTTAGCTTAAGGGATTAGGCGTAATTATAAACTCGCTAGTTAATATACTATAAGATTAATTAAGCGTTAGCGGATTTAATAATCTAAAAATTAATTATAAATTAATTAAAATCTTATGAAATTAGAAGGCCTATTTATTCTATTTCTTTTAAAAAATATTAACTTAAGCGCCCCTCTTAATATACTTCTTAATCTACTATTTAAATCTTATTATTTCTCGTATAATAACTACTAGAAGGTTTTTATCTAACGGCTTTAATAACTCCTTTAATCTAATATCGATATTATCCGCTTTTTATTAAACCTCGTTAATAATACGTGGGAGGCTAGACGGATATTAATAAATATCCTTAAATAATAATAAACGGGGCTCGTTTACCTTTTCCGAATATAAGCGGTTAAACGTTTAGAGAGCGCCGATTATAATAAAAAAGTACTAAAATATCCATTATAAGTACCGAGCGTAGTAGTATAAAATTCGTTCGAGTTAAAAAAGGTATCTTCCTCTCTCCTTATTATAACGTAGTTAACTGGGGTATCTAGATTATTTTTAATAAAATAGTACCCGAAGCTATAAACTTAATATTCGTTATTAAATATTTAAATTTATTATTAGAGAGACTCGCCCTTTTATATTTAATCGGGCTTTATTAGACTACTAATTATTCTTCCCTTTACTTTAACCTTCTTTATTAGATTAAAGACGCTCGAATCAATAGAATCGTTAATTAATATAAAAGTAAAGAAATTAATATAATCCTCTATTTAAATATATTCTTTTATAAAATTTCGTATAAAATTAATTAAATAGGTTTCCGTTAGAATCTTTAGCCTATCTTTAAAAATATAAACCGGCCTTTAAGTCTTTAGTTATTAAAAATATAAATTAATTACCTTTATTCTATCTAAATTTAGGGAGTTTAATTAAATTTAAAACTATAAGCTAATTTCTCCTATTCGAAGATATATATAGATAAATATAACTTAATAATTATTAAAAGGTATAAGATAATACTTAGTATAATATATAATTTATAAAGAAATAAGAAAGTAAAGGTTTTAGAAAGAACGAATTTAAGGAAATAAATAAATTAAAATAAAATAAATAAAGTAAAGATCGATAAGAGGATATTTAATACTAGAGTATTATATATTTAATAAAATAAGACTCGTTATTACTACGGAGTAAATAATTTAGCTAGATCTCCGAGGCGCCTCATATTCGTTATTAGATAACGAGGATATTATTATATTATGAACGTAGGTAGTAGTATAAATAATCTAGCTATATTATAATTAGATATAACGAGTAGTATTATAACGTAAATAAATAGAGGGAGAAAAATAAAAGGTATATAAATTATTTTTTATTTAAGTAATTATATTCCTTTTTAATACTCGTCGCTCGGTCATACGAGGTCCTTTACTAGCTCCCGGCGTTATTATATTTTTTTAAGATTATTTTTATTTAGGGCTCCTAAAAGTTATAATATTTTAATAATATTTTAATTATATATATTAATACTCCCTTAATATTTAATTCTAGACTTTTATTAATAGCCTTAGTTTTCTACTATATCTTTCGTATTAGCTAGATAAAGGAGATATATATTATACGATTTATAGTTAAATAAACCCGTCGACGTTAAACCTATCGAGATATAAGAGATTAAGAAGGAGATTATTAGCGTTACTATTAATAATAAAGAGAATATACGATTATTATTAATATTTTAATTTAAGGTTATTTACCCTTAAAAGGGTTATGAATATTAAAGAATATTTAGTTTAAAGATGAAGTTCTAGACTTTAAGAGATATCTTAAAGGTAATAATTATTATAAAGAGGTCACTATACTTAAATAAAGAAATAATAAATAATTTAAATATTTAAAAAAGTATGAGTATATATAAGTTAAGGCCTCTAGTATAACGAATATAAATAAATAAAAATATTAAAAGAAATAAAGTAAAGATTAATAAAAGGATATTCGGGGTAGAAGTAATATATATTTAATAATATAAAATTTATTATCGCTACGGAGTAAATAAATTACCCGAATTTTAGGGTACCTCGATTATAATAATTTCTAAAAGGGGCGACCTCTTCGATATAGCCTCCCTTCTTACTTTTAGTCCTATAAATAACGAAGACTAAAAGAACTTATTTATCTTCTACCTACTAGAAGATACTATAAACGTACTAATACTAGATATTTAAGAAATTATTAACTTACTAGTATTAGCCTCTAACGGTGTAAATACTATAAATAGTTACGTCGAAGAGTATAACGTAGACGGTACGCAGTAAGATATTAATAAGAATATAATAGAATTCGGCGACTTAAAGTCTAACTTTATCGTAAATAAATAATAACGCTATATTCATTATTAGATAACGAAGTTAGGCTTAAAGCGTTCGAATTTCTTCGATTCCTTATTCGTTTTATTCGGCGTAGATATATTTCTTAAAAACAACTTTTAGTTTAAGGTTAATAAAATTATAATAATTATAATTAATTAGAAATATAGGAGGGGGGTTAGAAACTAGCCTAGTTTATTAAATAATATTTATTATAACTCTAATAAAAGTATATAATAATATATAAACTTTAATTATATCGTAATTAATTAAATAAAAAATAATATAATAATATAAAAGAGTAAAGGTAAAAAGATAAGAGGTAAATAAATAATCTTTTATTTATATAATTATCCCCCTTCTTTACCGTTTATCCGTTTAAAACTTTATTCGGGGGAAAACCTTTTTATCGGAGTATTTTAACGGGAGGGGGAAATATAATAAAGATATTTACCCCTAATTATTAAATTATTTAAAGATTAATAGGTTTTCGTTAAAAAGAGTAATTACCTTCGAGTTATTATTATATAATATAATTTCGACGACGTCTTCGGATTTAGTTTTTATTTCGGGTTTATATTTACCGGAAAAAATACCTTTAAAGAATATTAAGACTTTAAATAATAGTCCTTTATATATACCGAAACTCTTAACTTCTAGGCCGATATAAACGAATATAATTAAATCGTAATTAGAGTTATAAATAATTATTAGTATTATTTCCTATATTTTAAATAATATATTTATTTTATAATATCCCTTTTACCCTTTAACTCCTTAGGTTCGATCGCTATAATAAACTCCTCCCTTTTAATCCTCTATATAATATTATCTTTATTCTATATATTCGTATTTATACTTTATTATTCGTTATTATCTTTATCTCCCTACGTATTATTCTTCCTCGATAACGAGTTAATTATATTAATCTATATAACGATCCCGCTCCTATTTATAATATTCCCGAATATAGGCTCTCTACGTTTCCTCTTTCTTATAAAACTCGTATTCGTAATCCTTAAAATACCCGGTTTTAGTATACTACTAGCCTAGGAGGTAGTACCTATACTTATATTATTACCTTAATTGTTTAGGATTTAGTATCTTCGATTATAATAAAGTAATAATACTCTCGATTCGCTTCTTCGACTTTATCCCCGAATTTAATTCGGGCGATTCGTTATCCGAATCGGATAATAATATAAGCGATTTAATATCTAAATTAAATAATAATATAAACGATTTAGTATCTAAATCGGATAGCGATATAATTTAACTCGGATTTTATTCTTTAGATTACTTTATTAAATCTTTATTCTTATACGTTTTTTATTACGGCGATTAATAGAAATCTCTTTTCCTTATAATATTAATATTTATAACTCTTTCGTCGCTTTATATTTAATTTATATATACGCCCTTTATTTATAATTTAGATATAGATTTCCTCGGCTACCCTTTAGCTCTTCGTAAAGAATTTAGGGTTATAGATAATATTATATTAATTTTAATTAATAAATAAGTTAATATAGAAGAAGTCTCTTCCTTTAATCGTCGTAGGTACGAGATAAGTATTTCGCTCGATATTCGGTAATCCGTAGAACCGCCGATTACTTAATATTTTAGGGTTAAAAATATATAATAAATATACTCTTTCTATTTCTATTATTTTATAAGACTCTTAGACCTACCCTAAGTATCGATAATTAAAGACTTCTATAAAGGTATTTTATAAACGAGTAAATTATTACTTCTAATCCCTTTAACCTAAATCCCTTATTTTTATAACGATTTATACCTTATTTATTAACCTTCCTTCTTATATAGTAATAGGGTTCGTTTCGACCGACTTTTATTCGCGTATTTATATATTATCCCTATATTAACTATAATAGTATAGTTTCACGTTTAGTCTATAGACTACTATATTTTTATAAAGATAACTCGGATTAAAAAAGTCCTCCCCTAATATCTTCTAGTATACTAGATTTTTATAGATATAAACTAGGTAATTATTAACCTAGTTATAATCTACCTCCTATTTATTAATTTCGGTATTCGGTATTATTAGGCCCTATATAGACGTCTTTACTCGATTCGTTTTAATAAATATAACTAGACCTTCGAGAAAGCCCTTTAAATTAAATATCTTCATTATATTTAATATTATATATTAATACCGAGTATCGTATTTATAGATTTACCGTAAAGTAATATCTTTATTTATATCCGTTTATTAATTTAATTTATCGAGGTATAAAAGAACCCCGGCTTTTATAACTTTCTTTTCTTCTTACCTTCTCTTTTAGTTAGGTAGTATAAACTTTATCTCCCGATACTCTAATTTATTCTTTATAATAATGATTTTAATATAACGAGTATTATACTCTATTATTTACTCCTAATAATCGTCGTATTTATTCGTTCGCTTATAGTAGTTTTTTAATAATATTAGATATATCCTCTTTATTATTTAAATACTATAAGAGTCCGGTAGACCGTATTATTTAATTATCGGTATTACGTAAATAAATATATAGAATTTAGGGAAGTTAAAATATAGCTCGCCCGTTTTTTTATCGATCGGTTTATACTTCTTAAAAACTTCTTTTAGGAGATTAATTTTATTTAATATTATATTTATATATTTAAGTATTTCTTCGTTATACGAACGATATCTTATAAATATAATAAAGTTAATAATCGCTCGTCCTATATATAGTATTTCCGGTACCTTTTCTAATAATAGAGGGGTAAATACGGGTATAATTATTTATAAAAGTTATTTACTCTCCTCCCCCGTTTATTAACTAATTTTACTAAAGTTTAGGAAATACTTTAAATTAATATATTTAGGTACGACTCGAAATCGACTATCGAGTAGAGTTTTTATCTTTTCTTTTATTCTACCCTCTTTAACGTATTAAATCTATTAATCTAAAAAGTAGTTTATTAACCTCTTTACTATTAAAGTATATAATATATTAAAGGTTTAGATCCCGAAGATATTAACCGCGAAATAACCCTCCGCGAAGCTACGGTAGTTATATACTACTATATCCGATAGTTATTTAGGTATATCCTTATCGTAGGTTCTTTAAACGCGTAATTATTTTATATATCACTCTAGTATCCTTAAAGGATATAGGACCTTAAGGCGTAATCGCTCGCGCTTATTCGGCGGTATTAAATATACCGGATAATATTTACTATTTTTAATAAAGGTAATTAAAATCTATTCTTTATAATCGCTAGGTATAGAAGTTAAGATCGGATAATATCGTCGGACTAGTCCGTCCGCGTATATAATATAAATCCCCTTCCGAGTATACTCCTTAAGTACTTTAAAATTACGCGGTTAATATAGATAAATATTAATTATAATTATAATTAATTTACCCTCTACTATAAGCCTTAAAGTATAATAATATACTTCGGCTTTCGTTTTATTATAGATTATTAATATTAAATTAAATAATATTATCCCTAACCGAGTCCCTACTCGTTATATACTCCGTTCGAGGTTATTAATAATAATATAAACCGGCTAGGCCTACTAGTCTCCGTAGGTTCGAAATAAATAAATCTTATCCGATCCTATTATTACCGGTACGACGGTCGAGTCGTTAAATAGTTTATCCTATATCTCCTACTACTAGCCGGCTATATATATCTTACTAATAATAAAATCTATATTAAGATTTCTCTAGCGTATTAATATATAATTAAGGCTCGAATTAAATAATATATATCCTAATAACGCTTTTATAATAGATATTATATCGAAGTAAAGGATAGAATATATTCTAGGCTCGTTACTAGATTTATTTATATAGATTTAGAAAGTTTACCGGACCTAGTCCCTATCGGTATTATTATATTTTATATTAAATAATTTGGCTTTTAATAGTAGGGCGCTATCGAAACTATAGTATTTATAAAAGGGTTTTAATCGACGGTCTTTAAAGAATTTATCTATAGAACCGCTAGAGAGTCGCGCGATATATATTTACTCGGTTATTATATAGTCTATTTTTAATCCGAAGAGATTATAATCTATACCCGATTTAAATAACTACTCGGATAAAGATTTTAAACCTAATATATTTTTTCCTATTATTAGCCTCCCCGTACCTCGCTCCGGTAAATATTATTCTACTAATATAATTATTAAAAACGATATTATACTAGTACCGCCCGAAGCCGCTATAGAGGTTATTTGTTCTACTATTTAAATTAATACGTCCTAAGGATAATATATCTTATAGTCCTCCGCGTCTTAAAATACTTATTCTATAATATCGTTATCTATATAATTATTTAATACGTATTATTTTTCTAAAAAATACTTATACCTTTAGCCTGAAAACGACCTTTATTATTAATATCGTCCTCGTTCTTTTCGTTCATATAAGTTAGGGGCTTTATAGGATCTTTATAAAAATACGTCCGTTTCTTATATATCTAATTAAGGTTATTAAATCGGCCTTTATATTATAATAGATACCTAGAAAGACCGTTACTACTAAGATATTACTTCTTATAGTATCGATACTATCGATTTATTCGTCCTAATAATAGTATAACCTAAATTCTCTTTTTTTAATAAACCTATTAATAGGGTAAAATATCGATTAATTTAAAATCCTTATATAATTAAAATCTAGGCAATTCTAATACTACTCGTTAATTATCCGAGATATATATAAACTACGTAGTATATTAGGTTATTCGTATATTAGGTATATTAGACTTCGAAGGTAAAACTTAATCTTTAGAATATCGAGGAAACCTCGTAAAGTCTTAAAGATAAATCCTTAATACTAGGTATAATAATTAGCTAATATAACCGTAGTAATAAAATATTAATATTATAAGAATATTATCTAGTTTAGAGTATAAAAGAGTATAAAAAAAAGTCGTATATATTATTTTATTTATTTAAACGAGAAAGAGGCTAGATTAAATCTATATATTAAATACTAGAGTTAGAGAAGGGGATCTTTAAAAGAGTCTATATATATTAACTAATAAATATACGAGTTACTTTTTAATATTAAATTTATAGAGGTCTTTACGTTATCCCTTTACCTCTTTATCGGACCTTTTATAAAACGTACTTACTATTAAAACGGGACGATTACCCGTTAATATAAGAATTCCTCCGTTTAATAACGATATAATATACTAGTTTATCGTACTCCTAGCGATTATACTCGATAACTATAGTATTCTCGATCGTGGGTAAACTCTACCGCTTCTAATCTAAAGTATAATATGATATTAACTAAGAAATAATTATAGCCTAAATTTATTACTATATTTAATAATAACTATAAACTATTAATAGTACTAGAGTATAGACTTATATAAATATTCCGATAATATAGTATTTAATTAGAAGTAAACGGTTTTTTATATTATTTACCTTATTTATTTCTCCTATTATACCTCTCTTTATAGTATACTAAGTATAGCCTTAACCGACTCGGACGTTTTTTACTATCCGGCTACTTTTAAGATTTAAGAATTTATAGAAATAAGAGTATTAACCCTTAATAATAATCCTATAATAGTCTAAATATAATAATAACTTTATTAACTACCTAATCGAATATAATTCCGCTCTAATAAATATTTAGTTATATATACTATTAATTCGTACTTAATATACGAACTTAATATTATTTTAATATCCGTTTCTAGCTATTATTATTCTATTATTCCTCGCCCTCTTTACTTTTATTTAAACCTAGGATCTTCTACTCTATTATATTCTAATATTATAATAAATAGGATTTTATAAATATTAGTATTAAGTTTCGACGAGTTTAATATTATCGTCTTAACGCTACTAGCTATAAAATAAATAATGTATTTATTTACTTTATTTATCGAAAGTCGATTTATACTCTTTATTTATCCTTTCGCCCCCGTCGGCAAATCGAAAACCGGCTCCAGCGGCTCGGGGCCATTAGGTAAGCTGCCTCGGGCGCCCGAGGTAGGCTCGGGGCGCCCGAACGGC
>JAABUK010004794.1_pt1 | contig 21685 bp, 3 predicted proteins | sample 5559141 | NCBI WGS metagenome assembly JAABUK01 (sample SAMN10711869, study PRJNA513367) | rock metagenome | isolation source: Antarctica rocks | place: Antarctica: Victoria Land, Pudding Butte nord | collected 2016-01-03
TATATTAGTTAATTTAATAAGTATTTTCGAATAAAGTCGAACTACGTATATTTATTATATTATCGAATAAAGTCGAACCACGTATATCTAGTATATTATCGAATAAAGTCGAACGCGATCGAATTATATAATTTCAGGAATATAATAATTACGCGTTAATTAACCGAATAATTACTCTATTTAATACTAGTATATTATCGAATAATATTAAATATATTCGAATTATACAAACTTTATTTTATCCTAGTATTATAATATTTATTAATATAATCCTCTATAGTATATATATCCTTTAGGTCTCCGGGTATATTACTATTAATAATCGAGGCCTTAAGGCGTATAGTATACGCCCGAAGCCCTTTAACTATACGCTTCGGGCGTACGTCGAGTCGGTAGATAAATATCGCGCTTAAGGCTTTTAGGGCGCCCGTCGAGCGCCCTAAACCACGATCGAGCCGCTTTTCGTTTTACCGACGTATTAACGGAATTTATTATTTATAATAAAGGTCCTTTAATTATTATACCTACCGGTAGAATAATAATAAATTTAATTATATTTAATAGGGATATCCTTATTAGGGCGAAAACGTTATACTTTAATAAAATACGTTCTTATAAAGATACGAGCGAAGGTGAATATTTATACTAGTTCCGCGACGTAAATATTAAATTTTTAATTAATTTTAAGTATTTTACTACCGATTATTTAAAAATTATATACTATATAAACTCATTAGAAGGTAACCCTTTAACGTAGTAGTATAAATACTACGATTTATATAATTTAGTTATTATTATATTTAGCTTTTTTAAGAAGTTTCTTTTTAATTTAATAATAGATTTAATTAACCGTTATCTCCTCGCCTACGAGAAGTAGGAGGAAGTTAAATAATAGTTTTATTAAAAGATATCGTTATTTAAGGCCTATTTTAAAGAAATAAAAACTTAATTACTTTTATTTTCGGAGGAGTATAAGGTAAATTTCTTTTTAATTAAATTTAAATCTAAATTTAAAAATAAGATTCTTAATATTAATAATATATTTATTTAAAGAGAAGAAATTCTTATTTAAATTATTATATAAGAAAAGAATCTAAAGTATATATAGTTAATAAACGGCTTTAATTCTAATTCGGGTCCCTAGTTAAAGAACCTTAATAAAGGAAAATTTATTATAAACCGAATTATTAAACCTAACGCCGGCGATAGTATTAAATAGGCGTATTTAAAAGAGAAGAGTAATAAATATAAAGTTAATACTACTAATTCTTTATATAATAAAATTATCTATTATTATTATAGAGTAGAAGGTTATATTAAGCCTAAATATCCCGATATAAATAAACTAGTTATAAACGTCGGCGCGGTATCGGTAAAAAACGATTAAACCTAATTTACGCCTCGGAAGAAGATTAAGAAAAACGATTAATAAAGATATACCCTTTTATTCTTTCTAAAGGTTAGATTACTCTTTAAAATAAAATTAAATAATTTATTACCTTTATTAACTCTAAAGCGTAGATTAATTTAATTTTATAACGATTCGTTATTAAAAATAATTTAGAATTTTATAACGCTACTTTACTACTAGCTAAAGTAATTAACGGGTAAAGTATATATTATTATAACACGTATTAATTAGATTATTAAATAGTTAATAGTTAGGGTTAAGGGCGTAAATATAGTATTTTATTCTATACTATAAACTTTAAAAGTTTAGACGTTATTCTAGGTATATTTAGGTTACGTTAATTAAAGATATTAATTAATTCTAAAGCGGATTAATAGCGATTTAAGATTAATTTTAATAATCTATAAATTAAGGAACCGGCTAAATTCACTAGTAGTTTTAAAAATAAACCGAATATATTCGCGGTTATATATACTATAGTAGCGCGAGGCGAATAGGAAGAACTTCTTATCCTAGAGGTTCCTAAAAAACTTATAGGGTTTTATAATATTTTTTCTAACGAGAAAGTAAATACCCTATTTATTTTTAAATAAAGGGATTACGTTATTAAAATAAAAATTAATAAGAAACCACTTTATAGGCCTCTTTATAACTTATCTTAAACTAAACTATCGAAGCTACGGCGTTATTTAGAATCCTTACTCTATAAGAGTTAGATCCGTTAATTAATTTCTTTAATAAAAGTACTTATTCTTTTTATACCTAAAAAGGATAATAGGCTATATCTTTATATTAATTATCGGGGTTTAAATATAGTAATTATTAAAAATCGATACCCGCTACCCTTAATTCCCGAGATATTAGACTATTTATATAGTTCTAAAATCTTTATAAAATTAGACTTTAAGAATATTTATTATAGGATCCGGATTAAGGAAAACGATAAATAGAAAACTACTTTCCGAACTCGTTATAGTTATTTCGAATACTTAATTATACCTCTTAGGCTCGTTAACGTACCGGCGATATTTTAAATTTATATTAACTATACATTTATAAATTTAGTAGATATAATATATATAATATATTTAGATAATATCCTAATTTATAATACCAATCCGGCGGAGTATTAACGGTATATTAAATAAATATTTAAACAATTACGTTAGTTCTAGCTATTTATTAACTTTAAGAAATATTAATTTAGTACCGAAACGGTCGAGTTTTTAAATTTTATTATATTTATTAATAAGGTAGTTATAAACCCGGAATATATTAAAATTATTAATAAATAACCTTAACAGAAATTATATCGGGAGATATAAATCTTTTTAGGCTTCGTTAACTTTTATAGGCGGTTTATCTATAGTTATTTTAATATAACTATATTATTTATTAACTTATTTAAAGGTAGTAAAGTAAATAAAAAAATAAATTCGTTAAAATAAATAGACGGCGCTACGGACGCGTTTTAGATCTTATAAAATATATTCGTAAACGCGCCTTTTCTACGTTATTATAATCTAACTAAATAATTATATATAGAGACGGATATTTCTAACTTTAACCTTAACTCTATATTATCGTAGTAGGATAAAAATAATTATTAGCGCCCTATAATATTCTAGTTACGGAAATTAAATCCTCTAAAATAAAACTATAAGATCTATAATTAAAAATTACTCGTTATTATAGTAGTAATAAAATAATAGTAATATTATTTAGAAAGTAGCCCCTATTATATTAAAGTCTAAATTAATTATAATAATCTAAAGAGTTTTATAAAATAGAAAGAGCTAAACTTTAAATAAACCCGTTAAGTATTTAGATTAATTATTTATAATTTTAAAATCTTTTATCGGGCTAGAAAATTAAATCTTATTAATATATTATTACGACGTTTTAATTATAAGAGAGTATCGCCGTTAAATACTAAATTATTATTAACGCTTTAGAATAAACTTACTCTTTAGACTAGTAGTTAGTTATCGGAAAAAGATAAAGAAATAAAGGTAGTTATAACCCCTACTTTTTAAATTATAAAATTAAAAGTAGTAATTCTAAAGCGGGATATTATAGTAGTATTTAAAATTATATATAATAATCCTAAAAGGCCTATTAAAATATTAATTCGGGAATTATAAATTTATAATAATTAAGTAAACTCTTTTCGAACTAAAACGAATATATTAAAGAACCGCCGTTATATAAAGAATAAAGTATAAATTATAGACTCTAAAAGATTATTAAAATATAACGGTCGCCTTTATATATTAAGGAATAAAGCTCTAAGGAAAGAGTTTATAAAAAGGTATTATAATAATTCTTTAATAAGTTATTTTAGCGTTATAAAATCGTATAAATTATTTACCCGAAAATTCTTCTAGGAGGGTACTAGCCTAAAGTAAATTACGGATTATATTAAAATTTACGATATATATTAACGGACGAAGGCGCCGCGATATTATTTATATAACGAATTAAATTCGCTTCCTATTATTATTTAACCTTAAAAAGAGATTTTTATAAATTTTATAACTAGTTTACCGTCTAGTAAATATAGAGGTACCGTTTATAATACTATCTTTATCGTTATAAATCGATTTATTAAAATAGTTAAATATATATTTATAATTATTAAAATCGATACCGTTTAACTAGCGGAAGTATTTTATTTTAAAATTATTTACCGCTATAGTATACCTAATAGTATTATTAGTAATAAAGGCTCTATTTTTATAAACGCCTTTTAATCGGCTATATATTTTTATTCGAAAATTAAATAATACCTAAATACTATCTTTTACCCCTAAACGGATAAATAAATAAAGCGCTAAAATTAGGTACTAAAGTACTATTTATATATATTTATTAATAATAAGTAAATTAATTAGGCTAGATTACTACCTATAGTAGAATTCTTAATAAATAATAATTAGAGTACCGTCGTCGGAACGACGTTATTTTTTTATATATATAGTTACTATCCTAAAATCCGTTAAGAGGTCGAGGACGACTTTAGGGAAAAAAAGATACTAGTTATAAATAATAAAATACGATAGTTATAAACTCTAAAGAATAAAGTTACGGAGTATTTTTAAAGCGCTACCGAGTACTAAATTAAATAGTATAATAAAATATATAAACTATAAAGTTATAAAATTAGTAATTTAATTATTTTAATAATAAAGAACCTAAAGTAAAAGCGCCTAAATAAGAAATTATCCTATAAGTTTATAAAGCCCTTTAAGATTATTAATAAAATAGGAGTATAAATTTACCGCCTACTACTACTTTTTATATATAGAATTTATAATACCTTTTATATATCGTTACTTAAATTATATTATCTTCGCGACTACGTTAATATAACGGAATCTTTTATATAAGCCCCCGAATTTATTAATAATAATAAGTTATAGGAGGTAGAAGAGGTAATTAATAAAGTTAAAAATAAGAAAAGTATCTAGTATAAAGTTAAATTAATTAATTAAAGCGAAGAATATAATTAATAACTACTAGACGAAGAGTTTATTAATATTAATAAATTAATTAAAACCTTTAAATAGGCGGGTAATAGACGTAAATATATAAATATAGTTAAAGAGGTTACCTAACCGTATAAAATAATAAAGCGGAGTAAACGAAGCCGATATTAAAAATAAATATTACTACTTTTATATTAATATTTATATAACGGATATTCTCCTCTATATTTATAACCTTATTATACGGTTTTAAAATATAACTAAATTTAATTTATTATTAAACTATTTATATACGATAGCGATGAGATATTATATTTATAAAAATATTTTTATTTTAGATATAGTTTATATAGACGTTTAGAATATATTATTAAATAGTATATCTAGGTAAATTTAACTAGCGCCGATTTAAGAAAAAAAGAATTCGATATCGTTATTATATCGTACGAAAGATTTAGTTATTATCGAAATTATTAGAAGAAGACGTAATCTCCCTAATATAATCTTTAAGGATATTATTTTCCTCGAGGCTCTCTAGGTCCCGTTTATATTAACGGAAACTCTCGGCCTTTTTTTCGAGAACTTTATTTATCGCCTTTAATTCCTTAATACGTTAATTCGCCGCCGTTAATTAATTCTATAGGTTAGCGATTATAGTAGAGGCTTATTTATTAATTACTATTATTTTACTATATATTTTATACTATTAAGTAATTTCCTTATTTATTAATTTATATTTACGTTTTTCTTTAGGAGTCCTATTACCGATATAGATATATTAATATATAGACCTCTTTACCTTCCTTCGAAAAGATTTAAAGATTTATTACTATTAATATATACCGCCTTAAAACTTATAATTATAATTTCCTTTTACGTTATAATCGATTCCGTAGCGATTAATATAATAAAGTATATAAGGAGGGGACGTACCTCGAATATAATTATTATTAAATTAATAGAAATAGACCCGGTAAGGGAGCTATAAAGTATAATAAACTACTATTATAATTAATATTATATAGTCGCGCTAATAGCGGACTAGTTATATTTACTAGTATTTTTATAACTAAAATAATTAATATAAATAAATTAATATTATCGGTAAATAATAGTTATTTATAGAGTTAGAAGAAAGTTATATATAACGAGAGTATTATCTATATATTAATTATAATACTAGAACGTTATTATAGAGCTAGAGTAATAATATATAAAAAAAGTTAGAGGAGTTACGAAGAGAGAAAATAAATAGGCGAGCGAGTTTATTTTAATAATAAACCGTCGCGCTAAATACTTTATCGTTATAGTACGTCGATACGCGCCTCCGCTCCGCTATCTCGCTTTTATTAATAGATATAACCGTTACTATAGTAGTTATATTATTACTAATCTCCCGGTATAATATTAGGGCTATACCGTTTATATATAGTATTTTATTACTAGTATTTTTATAGTATAGTAGGAGTATATAATAAAAATAGTTACTACTATTCCGCTACTAGTATTATGGGTACTATAGAAATAATTTAATATACTATATTTACTATAAGTACTATAAGCGCTATAGGAACGATAGTATATACTATTTCGCTCCGTTATTATTATATATAATAGTACTATAGGGACGAAAGAAATATTATTTAATTAACTACTATTACTATATATTAGCGCTATAGAGATAATTTTATAAATATACTATTTATTTACTACTAGTACTATTATATAGTAGAGGTAGTTTAGTAGTATTACTCTTCTATTATTAATACTATATAATAGTACTATAGGAAATAGTTTCGTGTCGCTCCGTAACTAGTACTATATATTAGCGCTATAGGACCGATAGTATAAATTAGAAAACTCTTTTTCCTTATTTCCTTTAGGGGGTTTAAAGATTTTTTAATAAACTTTAACTAATTAACTAAATACTATTCCGTAATTAATATTAAAGGTATTAAAGGATTAGGTACTTAACCTTATATTTAAATTATTATATAATAACGCCGTTATACTAGATAACTCTTTTCCCTTATTTCCCTTAAGGGGTTTTAAGGTTTTTTAATAAATATTTTTTAATTAAAGTATTTAGGTACCTAGGGACTAGGGTTTAAAAAAAGAAGTAATTATAAAATAATAATATATTATATATATTTATACCCCGCTAAAGGCGCTAGTATAAAATATATACCTACGCTCCGCTACCTCTATAATATTATTATTTATCGATACGGGGTTCTAGCCTTAGTATCGCGGGGTTCTAACTTTTAATAATCCTATATCGAGTTAGTATTCCCCCGTTTTATTAGAATCCTTAGAGATTAGTTCTATTATTAAATCTAGGATTTAAAAATTATTTAATAATAAACCCCGTAACTATTTTACGTCTTTTATACTATTACTAAACCGCTAGCTCTACGCTAGCGGCCTTAGGTATTATAAGAACTAAAGCGTCGTTTATAAATTTTTAGGGATTTATTAATCTATAAGAAAATAAATAGAAGAGTATATTAAAATAAATCGCTCTTTTACTAGGTTTTATAGAAATATAAAATTAATATAGAGAGAATTAGAAGAACTATTCTTTATATTTATATAGAGAATTTATTTATTGAGTAAAATACTATTTTTATAGGACCCGAAGGACCTAGTTACTATATTCTATAATAGGTTAGGATATAGAGGAGGGTACTTGATTAATTAGTTATAAAAAGAGGAGATAAAACTAATAATATATAATTTATTTATATTTAATAAAATTGAAAGAAATTATAATACTTATAGACGAGAATTAAAAGTAATAGTCTATTTTATATAAAAGTATTTCTATATATTTAGGGGAAAAGAAGCCTCGATTATTTATATTAACTATAAACTATTAGTTAAATTTATAAATACTAAGTTTTATAAAGATATTTTTACTCGATAAACGATAAAGCTCCGATAATTAAATATTAAAATAATATATATAGTAGGAAAGGCGAATATAGTTATTAATAATCTTTTACGAGTAATATTTAATAATTTTAGTTATAAACTAGATAGATTTATTATAAATTTTATAAAAGAAATTAAAAATTATAATAATTTAAAATAGTATTAAAAGTCTAGTAAAGGAGGATATATAAATATATTTAAATAATTTAACGAAGAAGATTATATAAATAGAATTAAAGAATAAAGAAAAGGACTAAACCTTATTATTATTAGATAAATTTTATTCACGATCGAAAATATAGCCTTTGGATTAATAATAGTAATATATATAATAATAATTAATAGAGAGATACCTAAAGATATATTATTAGATTTAGTACTCCTATATAACCTACTACCTCTTAAAATATATAAAATCGACTATAAGAATTATAATTAATATAAAAATATATATCGCTTTTATATTTAATAAGAAAAATTATAAGATTTTAATAATTACTAGATACGAGTCTTCAATTATAAAATTACTTCCTTTATTTTCGATAAATATATAAATAAGTTAATATACCGATTTAAAAGAAAATAAACTACGTATTTTATAAAAAATAAAATAACTACGCTACTAAAAGACGTTTATAATAATAATAGATATTTCTCTATTAAAATCATTTTTAATAAAATTAGATATATAGTATACTAGCCAAAAATGGCTACGGATATTATATAATATATTAAAGAGTACCTCCCCTATATTAAATAAATAAATATAGCGAGATTAGTACCCTTATCGCTAATTCAAATATCGTTACTATTTTAGTTACTAGAGGTTAACTTTATTAAACTATTTTTAAATAAAAATAAATAATTATATATATTTAATATTATTAACTATTTTATAAGAAACTTATTCTTCGAGTTAATAAATAACTACGATTTAGAAGAGATTAAAATTAGTATAATAAATTACTTTACTAAAAATCCGGCCCCGAATATAATATACTTCGATATAGGTTTATACTTTATAAATAATAAACTTTAATTATATCTCCGAGAGAGAGATATAATAATATTAAAGACTCCAAGTAGAGTAGAATATATTATAAGAATAATTAAGAAAACGAATAATATTCTAATTAAGTATTTTAAAAAAAGAAGAGAAAATTATCGATATAAATTATTTAAACTCTTTATCTAAAGCTTAATAATAAATATTAATATATATTTAATTAATTATATAAGATAATTATTAATAGAGATTCTTTATAAAGTTAAATTTATAAATATATTTAAAAGAGGTATTATATTTAGTTTATTCCTAATTAAAATTAGTCTCCTAAATCTAGAAGAAATACTCTTAATAATTTAGGAATTTATAGCGAAGAGAGTAGAGGTTAGAGAGATTATCTTATATTATTTAATTAATAATAAGGACTTTTAGAAAAGAAGATATAATATAGATATAAAATCGATTTAATCTTTAACCCTAGAATAGTTTATAATATTAAAAAATATACGAATAAATAGGCTAAAGAGCGAGCCTAGATAAAGAGAACTATTTATTATTATAGGATATATTAATAAATAAGGCTCTATTTATAAACTTATAAAAAATAATAGAAAAACGATATAGTATTCGTATTACGGGGATTATTTAAAGTTATTTAAACCTAGGTAAAAATACCTTAAATTAAAGAATAAAAAAGAATTTAAATTTCCGAGAATAATTCGTCTAATAAAAGAAAATAAGTTAAAGGTTAAATAATTAATATAATTACTTAATTTATTTATTATAGAGTAGATAGAGTAACCCTAATAAATAAAGATATTTAAAGTAAATATACGAACTAATCTAGTATATTAGATTTTATTTAAATTAGAGGTATTTTATATCAATATTAATTTTATATTTATATATATAAGTAAATTTCAGAGAAAGTCTCGGAGAAGATTTAATAATATAAATACTATTTATCTAATATAACGATAATATTAATATATTAATAAAATAAAGGTATTATTTAATTTAAAGTACAAATCGACGTAGTATATTAAGTTTCTCTTACATTAATTATATACTACATTAGTATTAATTTTATTATAATTATAAAATTAAACTAAGATATTTTTAAAAAGAAGAAGAAAAAAATAAAAGAAATAAAAGTCGTAGACTCCTAAAAATAAATCTATTTAAATTAATTTAGATATAGTTAATAAGAATTCGTAAAACCTAAAATTAACCTACTGTCGCGTAGGAAAATCTACCGATTTAAATTAAAGATTTTAATATTTTAGAGAAAATCCTAAAGGAGTATTAATAATATAAATATTAATAAAATAATAATATATTAATAATATATAGAGATTAATTAATCTAGTATACGAATTAATATTTAATTCGTTAAGTATTTATATATATAGAGAAAAGTACCTCTCGTATTTTAATAAAAGAAATTCGGGAACTCTATCTTTATTATTAATTATAAAGTTTAGTTTCCTAAACTACTTCTCGCTTTTTATATAAATACCGGGCTAGAGTAAGATCCCTATATAAAAGATATATATATTATTAAATCTAATTAGCTCGAAGCTCCGCTTAAAAAAAATATAAATATTAATTAAAAAGAAATTATATAAACTAGAATAAATATAAATTAAACTAGATTTATAAGAGTAGAAGTTATAATATAAAGAATATAAAGAGTAATAGGATTATTTAATATTAAATTAAAATATAATTAATAGAAAGGAGCTGGAGTTATAGGAGCCGGGAAAGAATTCTTAACTCGGAAATATTCTAGTATTATAAAATTACTAGGAATCGATAGGGACTAAATATTAGAAATAAAAAAAATTATATATACGGAGTAGAGACCGGAGTAATAAACTCGATAACCGGAGTAATAAACTCGATAATAAAAGTAAAAATGAAAGTAAGAATAAAAGTAACTAACTCGATAATAGGAGTAAAAGTAGAAAAGATAAATTTAGAAACTAGAGTAATAATAGGAATAAAAAAAGACTTAAACTCCCTAAAAATAAAATTATTATAATTTTAAATCCTAAAAGTAGTATCTTTAAAAAGAAGATTATTATTATTATTAGAATTATAACTAAATATAATATAGACTCCTTTTTCTATAAAAGTCTTTAAATAAAAACGGCGATAACGAGGCTAGGCTAGTAAATAAATAAAAGAATAAACTTTAAAGATAGTTTTATTAAAAGAGCTAGTATTAGACTCTTTATAATTTATATATATCCCTTCTCTTCAATTAGCTAGAGACGGAGGAGGAGGAGGAATTAAAAAAGAAAGAAAAGTTAATACTATTAAATCTAATAAATAATTAATAAAACTTAGGAATAAAAATCTAAAACCCTATATAAACTATAAAGATCAAGGCGGTAGTATTATAAATAATTATTATATATTTCCCCTTATCCTCTACGTCGAATTTAATAAATTAGAAAAATAATCTTTTTATCTCTAGATCCTAGAGTAGGCGTAAAACCCTAGGTATAATAATTATAAAAAGGAACCTAATTACAATTATAAAACTTGAAAAGAATTAATATATATTAGGAATTTATAAGAATTAAAAAAGTTACCTAAATAACGAAAGTAGCCTATTTTTAAAAATATAAAATATTAAAATCTTCTAGACTAATCCTATAACCTAGAGTAAAATTAATTATTTTATTAATACTATAAAAAGTTTAAAGATACTTAATTAAAAAATAAATAAAGAATTATAAATAAGTTAATTAAGAAATAAATAAAATACCTAGGAAGACTAAAAAGAAAAATATTAAAAATATAAATATAGATACTAAAAATATCTCTAAAAAGATAAAGAATTCAAGATTCATATTTTTAAACTTAACGCGAATTCGGTTAGTAGTTAAGTATATTATATAAATATTAATTTCGTACGAATTATAAGCGAGAAGATTAAGGACTTATACTAGTTTCGAAAAATATAATAATTAATAATACTAAAAAAAAAAAAAAGAGGAGAGAAATATAAATAGAATAAGAAAGGATATATATAGTGGGAATTATTTATAAGCGAGAACTATAAATAGTATTAACTCTATCTATTTATTCCCTCCTCTAAGAATTATTTAATAATACTTTAAATTTAATACTCTACGTAATAAAAATAATATAACTCGAGAATTTAAAAAGTATTCGAGTTATTTATTTCTTTTCTCCGCCGTATTTTAACTAATAATAAAATAAGCTAGTTAAAGATTATTTAAATTATTCTCTTATCTTATTTTACTTCCCGGTTTTCCGATATCGGTAAAGTAATATAAAATTAGAGTATCGACAATAACTACTATAAATCTATAAAAGTATATAAATCTATCTATTACTCCTAGATAAGCTATAATAATTAGAAGATATTATTAAATTATATCTATTTTTAAATTTATAGAGAAGTATATTAGAGAAATATATTTATTCTAAAAAGAGTAAATATAATTAAATCTTTAATAAAATAAAATAAAATTAGGGTTTTACTAGTAACTACTACGGCTTATTAGAAATATACGAAATTAATTATTATACTATAAATATACTATAATAGTTAGAAGATATTAATAATTTATACCTAGTTTTTAGATCCACGGCGAAGTAGTTTAATAATTAATACTAAATAATAAAAATTACGATAACAATTAATTTAGTATAATAGTATATAATTTATATTTAATAGAGTAAATACTCTTAAATTATTAATTATAACTATAAATTCCTTAAGAAAATAACGACTACTATAGAAACTCTTAAAATATTTATTATTACTTCTATATTAAGAGGACTATTTAATATACTAGATAAAAAGTATATAATTTATATTAAACGGAGTAGGTACTCCTAGTATAAATAATAATAAAAACTCATAAAGTATATCCCTTCTTTTAAATATATAGATATACGATTTAGACGGAATATAAGTTTTATTTTTATATCTCCGAGATAGACTTATTAAATAACTAATTAAAAGTTTATCTAGGAAGACTCTTTAGGACTAAGAGTACTCTAAAGTAATATTAAAGTCCTTATAAGTATACGAAATTACTTGTTAACGATAGTATATATAAACTACTTTACGGGGGCGTTATATACGTATTTTCTAAAATTATTAAAAAGAGGAATATCCTATTAATAGAGAATCTTTATATAATTAATACCTAGGCGGTATACTTTTCTCCGTTATTTATTTATTATTATTCTACTATTTTAGATATTATATATAACTAGTTTATAAATAACTACTAGTAATTAATTTATTTATTCTATATATATTGGATAGTATTATAGTATTATATTAACGAGATTCTTTTTTTTCTAGATCGTATCGCTCCGCGACTAATACTAAATATTAATATTATAGGACCGATAGTATAAATTAAAAGACTTTTTTCCCTTATTCCTTTATAGGGTTTAAAGGTTTTTTAATAAACTTCGATTAATTAGTTAAATACTATTCCGTAACTAGTATTATAGGTATTAAAGGATTAGGTATATAATTAGTAAAGTAATAAATTTATATAAAAGAAATATATTCTATACCTAAACGGTCCCGGGATATAATTAAGAACCGTGGTTTTCAACTAAATAGTAACTCGGTAGCGTTAATATTTTAGCCTAGATAACGTTTATATACAACTTTAATTTCTACTACTTTATGCGTTATTAAAGTAGAAACTACGTGCGTAGTTTAATTAATAAGCCTGGATACGCATGCTTCAAAATTTAGCGTCTCGCTTAATCCGTCACTTGATTCTGCGCCCACGAGTACAAAGGAGTATAAGCCAAGATATAGCTTAATCTTTTATATCCAGCTGCAGTGGTACAAAAGGACTCAAATCATTTTCACCATTTCTGATATATAACTTGTCGTTCAAGGACATACCTATTCGAGGATCAGCTGGACTATCCAGCATCTTCGTCAAACACGCAGTCGACTATTAAGTACCTACAGACTACGTTCTCGAGCTCTCTCCAATATGTATTGCTCCATAGGATCTTCCGTCCATTTCGGGTTCCCCTTCAATCTTATATCGTACCTAGGGTAGTTGTAATCTAATAGGTCATCAAAAAGGTATTATGATGTGTTACTCCTTGTAGGGGAATATCACTTGGCGTAGGAGTGGTGGGAAAAGTAGGTATTTACGTTCACTTTGAATGACCGTTCGATTAAAATCCGTCATGACAATGTGGATTATAGTACGTGTATACATACTCGGAACAGAAGTGCACAAAACAAGTAGCTATAGAACGCGAAAGCGATCCTGGATAGTACATAGTTCTCACTGAAGGTTGAAGGTATAACATGGATTATGTTCAACTCTTGGAGCGCGCGGGTTGCTCTGAGGGGGAGACATGCAAGCTGCATAGGGCGGACACGGCGCGTATCCCAAGCACAGCGTACGTGGCCCAATCTTGGATTGAAAGATGCTTTAAGCAATCCCAGCAACTGCACAGGTATGCTCGGCCTGTCCAGGTCTGAAAGCTTCGTTCAGCCAAGTCGCACTCACTCCCGTCACCAAGTTGACGTTTGAGTGCCAGTGTGGCTCCTGCTCATTGCTTTCCAGTGGTTGTCTTACGAGATAGACGACTCGTTTCTTGCCAAGTCTCCTAAGCAATATGCCATGCATATGCTTCATGAATCGTGACCATCTGTCCTTTGGTTTGGACTCCGCGAGACAATCGGTAAGGATCATGATGTCCTCAGACAATCTGCAAAGCTTCCAACCTAGCGCAGATTCCTCCATAGCAACTCCAATCGCTGGCAGTGGGAGCTTTGCTGGACCCATGGCGCCTGTAACGCATCCGAATTTATAAACGACAGACGTCTTGCAGAACATCAGAGAAAGTCTCTGCGAAGTACTGAAGACTTTGATGTCCTTTCGAGATAAGATCGGTAGGTCTCGAGACGAGGGCTGACTTTTCCGTTCCTATCGCTTCATGAGCAACGGAGATTGAGTGTTGGTGTTCGGCAAGCTGTTCTTACCGCATGTAGAATGACACGCTCGGTCACGATGAGCTTACGCATCAGTGAGACTTGAGTCTCAACATCTGCCGAGGCTATTTTTGCCTTCATAAAAATTAACTCGAACACAGCTATACTACGAAACGTGACGTAGTCTCGCAGTCTCAGGGTGGATTGGCCCTTCAAAACCGTCGCAATATAGATCAGGGAGAAAAAGTTGACGAAGGGGGTATCCGACCAGATGAATCGTCCAGCTCGGCGAAGGGCCATGAAGGGTAAAGTGTATCTGGCATGTCCAACAGCTAAGGACGCTACGAACGTCAAGCCGAATGTGCCTGCGACAATCATGTTCAACGCAAGGCTAGATAATAGCAGGTTCATCACCACGCTGGAAGCTAAGGATACTGCAAGCAGCGCGATGCCTGTATTTGTAAAGTAGAGTTCGGCCAATTCCCCATCGATATCACCCGAGAAAATAGAAGTATACGCATCTAAAATAGCTGATGTCTTAGTCCCGGATGTTTCGCCGGGTGCTCGACATTTTTGCTGCGCTTTTCTTTGACGGGTCAGCAGTCGTCTCGTTATCTCAAGCCAATTGAGCGTTTCCTTCAACAGGATCGTTGTACAGCTGTGGAGTAACAGCGCTGATGGAAAGTTGATGTGGGTCGACCATGGAATTGATGCCATCGTTCTGGATATCACAGTCTGAGACTCGGAATTCGAGAGGATGCGGACACCTTAGCAGTCTTAATATTATGACCAGCCCGGAGTGGCGCCTCATTTCGGGAATTGTTACCTAGCCATCTATGCAGACCAAATTGGCCAATCATGGCGATTGAGCTGGCGCCCTTAACCCCGCTTCGAGTAACATCGTCCAATCAGATACCTTGTTTATGTGCTCCGCCCGCTAGGATGGCTGCTCCCCCTGGTTTGATTGCTCCATTGGCTGCATCTTCCCTCCCAGCCCGAACGAATCAAAAGATGATCTTGCCATAAACTTGCTCCATGATCCCGATACTGACAGACTATGTCAATCCAGATGTTCCAGCCTCTTAAAAAAAAGAATAATATTCTACCTTAATTGCCCTTCTTCCACGCTGTAATACCCTCATCTTGTCGAGACACGCGATAATCAAGCTTGCGTGTCAAGCGACGGAGGTCGCTTAGACGTCGAACCTGCTCCCTCGACCGGTATAGCGAACGAAGAAGTCGACGACGATGAAGATAAACAAATACGCCTTTCCTATTTTCCGTGGAACAGATGTGTCTCTACCGCTGGGAAGGAGCCTCTCTTGAAGCGTCGTATGAAACGTCGCCGCTTTTCGGTACCCTTTCTTCAGAGGTGGGAACCAAGACGGAGAAAGAGGCGGACAGCGGCAGCTATACAGCCTTCAAACACCACTACGTATCAATCCATCGGTCCTATTCTTGCCACCTGGGTTGGTATTTAGGCAGAATCTCCGTTACAGTCTAGCTTGGATAGGCTTAGCGTACCTTAGGAAACTAGCTCGGCTTATTAAATATACAATAATAACAATATTATAGATAATTAAATAAATATTCAATCTCTACTACTAATTATTAATAAATATATATATAGAATAATTAAATCTAGGTTTAATATTCGCTACTTTATAATAAATATATTTAAAGAAATAATTATAATTTATTTTAATATATCGATAAATCGAGATCTAGTTTTAATAATTTAAAATTAAAATATAAATTACCTTAAGCGCCCTCGTAACCCTAGGTACTCTATAGGAAAAAATATTAATACCCTTATTAATCGATTATAATTAACGGATCTAATTAATTAATTATTTATCGGTAAGTCCGGAAAAATAGACTTACTTAATCGCTACTTAATCGGTGCAGAATGCGCATTCTGCAGCCTTGGCAAGTCTTGGCGCCAAGATTTTAAAGTTAGAGTTAAGGTCTGCGCGGGAGAGCTAAACTTAATCCTGAAAATAACTTTATAGCCCTATAGGGCAACGCTAATAAAAATCTAATTAAAAATTCGGAATCTGGGTTTAAAAATAGATTTAGCAAGACATTTATATTCCTATATAAGGGCCCTAGTCTAGATACTATGAAAAGTTAAAGTCCAAAAAAAAAAAAAAAAGTTGTAGAATCGTTATAGTATCGCTACTTAATCGGTATATAATACGCTTAGAATATAGGACATAAGTAGATACGTATTTCTAGTATTTTACGTATTTTCGGTATTAAATAGGTAGAAATAGGGGTTTCCGAAGTTATTAATAATATACCGAAATTGAGAGGAATAAATAAGTATTAAGACTCTCTATTTAATATTTTAATATAACGTCGATAGAACCTAGATTAATACTCTTTGAAAGAAGTATTAAGAATTAGTAGATAGTAGTCTTCGTATAAGTAATTAAATTAATAGGATAAATTTAATAAACTTAATTAGTAATTTAATAAACGTCTATATTCTACATTTATAAATAAAAGTTTTAAGGAAAATTAAATACGAATCTTTTATTTATTAGAGAGTATTATTTATATAGTAGAAGAAAATTATATTAAGAGTAATATATTAATTTATTTACCTACTCGCTCCTTTATTAAATAGATAAATAGTTAAATATTTATCTATTTCTTAGTTTATATACTACGTTAAATAATAAGTAATCTTTTAGTCTATTAAATATATTAAGTATATTAAAGCCCGAAGAAAATTTTAATTATAATATTACCCCTCTTTTTTTATCTTCTTTATTTTTAAAAATAATTTTATATCTTCTCGTTAAATATAGTAATATAATAATTTACAGTTATAATTATTTATACGGGTTATATAATATACTAAACCGAGTATTATTTATCCTCTTTATCGAAGAAATATAGGGAATATATTGAGATTAAAAAAAATTATAAGTTTTTAAAATTCGTTATTAATTTTTTAAATATTAATAAGACTCTAGAGTATTTAAAGTATAAAGAATAAGAGATTAAGATCGCGTAAAAAATAATTAATAAGTTTCGTTTCCGCGGCGAATAATATTATTCGTTAAAAAGATACGAAGTTAAAAATACTTCGTTAATAAAAGAAATTCTTAAAGGAGCGTAAATAAAAGATATTTAATAAAAGTTTTATAAATATAGAGGAGTTAGAGCGTTTAGAAGAACCCGAGAAATTCCGTAAAATAAAGTATATAATAGTCAATACTTCTTATTTTAATAAATTATATCTTCGAAATTCTTTTCGTTAAGAACTTACGACTAGCTTTTTTATATTATAATTCCTAAAACTTCTTTAGAGACTCCTAATAATTAATATAATTCGTTATATCCTTTTTATTTAACGAGGTAGTTTTAATTTTTATAATTTATAATTTTTTCTACTTTAAACTCCGTTTCTTTTTTAATCTAGAAATAAAAAGTATTTTATAAAGAAATTAAAGAGTCTACTAACTTTAGTAAAAAGATATAAAATATTAAATATACTTTAGCGTCGACTAGAAGATTTACTTTATAATTAACTAGTTCTTTATTCTTTTTAATCGAAAATAATCCGATTTTAATATAGTTTAATTTCTTATTTAATCTCTTACTTTTTATAATTTTTATTAAGAGGTATATTTTATTTCTCTTTTTTAACTAAAAATACTCTTTTCGATATTTATTAATTATTATTTTTATCCGAGTATTTATTAATTTAATCTAGGCCTATATATCTTTATATAAGATTTTTATATTATTTATATAAACTAAAGCCTTCTATATATTTAGTCCGTTTCTAAATTCTAGAAATATATTTATAAATTTCTCGTAATTAGTAAAAAATAATATAAGTTTAATTATATTAAACTGGCCGTTATTAAACGTCAATTAAATTATTAATAAAAGTTTTACCTAGTTATTTTATTTCTTATTAATATAATTTCTTAAATATATTTTTATTATTTAGTTTATTCGCTTTATTCGCTTTATTTATTCAAAGATAATACACGGTTAATATTCGTAAATTAGTTTTAATAGCGTCGATAAATATTTTCTAATAATTAAAAGTAAATTATTTATCCGGATTAGAGATAATCGACCTTAATATATTATAATCTCGAATTAATTAATTTAGTAGTACGAAGGCGATTTCTTCTACTTTATACGTCTCTTTTATTAATATTATTATAGTATAGTTATTAAGTTTATTATAAATAATTATAACGGAATTAAAGGTCTTTATTATAATAGAGTCTTTTAACTTTAATAACTTATAATAAAATCTATAATAATATCGTCCTATAGTATATATAGTATTAGGGCGAATTAGATTTAATTATATTTAATATACTTTATAAACTTATTCTACTAGTATTTAATATACTTTTTAATATTTTTTCTCGACGTACGACCGTAGCCCTAATATATTATACTCTTTATAAATTAGTTTTATATTTTTAATAACTCTAGAATACTTTTAAACTAAATTATTATAATAATCGCGAATAATTTCCTTAAAGTATTCTTTAGGAAGATATATTTTCTAATTATATTTTAATAATTTAATTTATAGTTACTAATTTCTTAATATTTTAATTAAGGTATCGTCTTTATATCCCTTCTTAATATTATTAATAATCCTAGGAATAGAGATATATAGTATCGCTACTAGTTATTATATTAGGACTAGCGATTTATCTTATTATTAATTAGAGACTAGTTATATTATTATCTCTTTATTCTTTATATAGTCTTCTCGCCTACTAAATATATCGGGGCGACCGTTATTCTTTACTAGAGTATAAAAGATTTTAAATTCATATTATTTTAATAATTCTAATTATTTAACCTATCTTCGATTTGATTATTTCGTAGTAGTGAAATTAAGAAAGTTCTTATAGTTTATAAAGATAATAAGGTTTAATTAACTTTTTATATATACTCTCTATTACTTTAATACGGATACTACCGCTAGTAATTCTTTATTATAAATATTATAATTCTATTCTATTTAATAATATTTTTCGTAAATAATATATAATAGGGTATTACTTATTATCTTTTTATTAGAGTATATAAGTTTTTATTATAAAGTCTAAAATATCGGTCTCGATTCGAATTAGTTTATTACTCCGAAAGGAATATAATATTAACGACTTCTTGTTGGCCTTTTTAAATACGTTTAAAGATCGTTATTATTTTTCTCTTTATTAGAAAATAGTATTTTTCTCTATAATATCCGTTAATAATAAGGCTTTTCTTAAATAATCTTTAATAAACCCTTTTATTAAAGTTCGTAAAACTTAAGAAAATTTATATTATTTTAATATTATATAATATAAACTATTCTTGAATACTCTATATCTTTTTAAGGTTTATATAAATACCTCTAATATTAATTATAATTTAAGGAATTCGATCAATTTTTTATAAAACTCGTACTTTTCTAGTTTAAGAAGAAGTATAGTTAATAATAAATAAATTAAGATATTTTATATATATTAAATATACTCTTTCTTATTAATAGAGTAAATTAAAGTATTATTAAGGTATATAATTACCGTTATAACTAGTATCACGAGGTAGGATTTACTATGAGTATTATTATTAATATTTATTAAAATATCGAGCTGAGCTCTACCGCTAGCCCTATTAAACCTAGGGTTATACTAGATTCTAGTATATTAGGGCCAAATCCTCCATAGAATAATTAATATTATATATACTATTTATTATTATACTAACCCCGTGTCAACTAGGTATACTCGTATAATATTAATAATTAATATTAAGTAGATTACTAGTATATTAATAAATCCGAAGAGTATTATTAAATATTCGTAATAATTATATCTAGTTCTAAAAGTAGTCTTCTACTCTTTATTTTCTTTTATTCGAATTAAGTTATACGCGCCTTAAAGATCTAGTTATATAAAGATTTTTATTATTATAAATCGGTTTTATAGTTTATTAATATTTAATAGAGGGTACTAATTCTTTATTATAATATTATTTAATTTTCGGTAGTTTATATATAATTATAAACTTCTATCCTTTTTTATTATAAGAAGAATTAGATAATTCATTAATAATTTAGATTCTCGAATAAATCTTTTTTTAAGATTTTTATTAATATACCCACGAAGTACTCCGAGTTCTTTTTTTAATAAAGTATAAATAGATTTAAATATTAATAATTTACTTAATTCGAGTTCGATTTTATAATTTTATAATTAATATTTAGGTAATATTTTTATAGTTATTTTTTTTAAAAAAAAAACTTTTATTATTTATACTCTTTAAGGATATTAAAAGATTCGTTTTAACTTTTAGAAATTTTAATTTATTTACTTTTTTAACTTTTTTAATTAATATATATCGAGTTAAATCTTTATATAAAATTATCCTTCTTCGAAGATAAAGTATTATAAACTTTAAATAAACTACGATTCGATTTCTTATTTATAATTATTATTTATAAATATATAAATATTATATTAACGATATCTTTAATACGTAGAAATATAAATACTCTTATTTTTTAATTAATTATTAGATTATATTTCTTTAATTAAGGTCTTTTTAGAATAATATAATAAATAATTATTTTAATTATATCGAAGGAAATCTCCTTATAATAGTTTTAAATAATAATTAATAGTAAGAATATTTCCTTATTTATTCTTTTTATCAATAGTTTTAACTCGTCGGTTACTTAATTAAAGTTTATATTCTTTCTTTATTCTTTAAATTAATAAGTTAGTCGCTTGAATTATTATTCGAGATACGAAATTCCTAGTTACTCCTAAATCTATTATTATAATAATTTTATATCCGTTGATTTTTACCGGTATTCGTATATATATATTATAAAA
>JAABUK010004796.1_pt1 | contig 21683 bp, 23 predicted proteins | sample 5559141 | NCBI WGS metagenome assembly JAABUK01 (sample SAMN10711869, study PRJNA513367) | rock metagenome | isolation source: Antarctica rocks | place: Antarctica: Victoria Land, Pudding Butte nord | collected 2016-01-03
TGCGCACCACCCATGACAGCAGGCGAGAGGTCTTGCTGTTCTTGTTGGCACCCTTGCTGAGAATCTCTATCAGCTTGATAGGACCAGACTTGGCTGCGTAGTCGCTGGACTCTGACAGCCAGGTGTTTCTGCGGCGAAGCTGCAGCAGTTCTTCCGGTCTGATCATGGTCTGAGTGGCTATGCTGGCAAACTGATGGAACAGAATAGCATCATCTGCCTGCTTGCCCCAGAGCAGGCTCGAGATCTGCTCGATCTCTTCCTGTGACAGCCAGCCCCTGTCACCGCAGTCATAGCCCTCCTCGCCTGTGATTGCTTCACGCTTGCCTGCATGCCACCGTACATTGTCAGTGCTCAGCAGATCGGAACAACAGCTGTTTGCGCGAGACAAGCGCACACATACCATTCGCCTTTGCCGCTCGCATCGTATCCTGCTTGAAGGTGTAATGGCTGTTTGGATCTGGGAAGCCCCCCTCACGCCACTCCGCAGGGGTGACATACCCATGGAAATAGACCATGCTGGCAATGTGCTTCCAGCTCCTGCCAATGACCTGTTCGCCTGTGACAAACCAATCGTAGAAAGCCTGCAAGTCCTTGCAGCTTTTCACTGGCACAACTTCTTGATGATATGTCTGCCTGCAGTACTCCTGCATTTGCAGATCGATTTTCAACAGGCTGACTCTGTATTGTGTTTGAGCAGCGACTTGTCACTCACCTGGTACTTGTTGAAGGTGTCCTTGATGGTGGCTCCAGCTGCCACCAAGCGCTTGTACCATATTCCATAGTACGCTGCATTCTTGCTGTGATCAGTTGCATCGTACCCCTTCCACATGCTGATGTCCATACACGGCTTCAGAAGCACAGCAAACAAGTCCTTGTCTTCTCGACTGCAGGAAAGGCCAAGAGGTAAGAGCACAGAGGCAACAGAGTATGCTTCGCAAGTCCGCATAGCAGTTTACCTCAAGCCACGTATGTTTTGTTTCAGCTCCATCAGAGCTGTCAGGGCATCTTTGCTAGACGCAAAACGCTCTCCTATCAGGACGCTGTCTTCCAGCACCTGTTTCTGCATGGCATACTCCCTTGGCTCAGTCATGTTTCTGTATGACAGAGGTTGATCAAAGTAAGCCCTCGCTGCTTGAACAGCCTCGTTGTCCCTGCAGAACGACTGTTTGTAAGTTGCCGAGCATCGAGCGCCTGCTACAAGATACACAAAGCAGGTAAGACTCACGCCGGCGGGACCGAGGGCATATCATAGACCACTGGCTGCGGTGCAGCTGCCTGGGTTGGCATGGCAGGATTGATGTCCAGGTAAGGTGTACCAATGGGAGCCGCCTGCGACCAACCCGCGGGAACAGCCGACGTGCGTCCCTCTGCCAGAAGGATTTGCGCAACCAAGAACTCGCTGTTCTTGAGGATCTGGCACTTGTCGCCTTTTTCGTTCTTTATGTAGTACATGCCTTTCACCTTTGCTGACCGAGAACGCACCTGCAGACTGCCCTTGTCCTTCTGCACACTTCTGTTCAGACCGCACAGCTCGAACAGCCTGCTCCTGTCAGACTCGCTGGCTCCTTCAGGGGGTACGGGGTTGCGTGCGTCGCATGTGGCAGTGATCTGTCGATAGGCGACAGAAGCCATGGCGATAGGCACGGGAGACAATCTAAACACGCTGTGAAACAGTTGCCGCGGTACGAGATCTAGGAGGAGAGAAGAAAGAAGAGAAGAACCGGGCGCACAGTGGGCGAGAAGCTGGCGAGTGATCTTTGTTCAGCGGCCGTGAGTTTTGGGTATTCTAAAGACCGTAGTCGTACAGCGTCATACGCGGGGTAATCCAGAGACTGACTTTCCAACTTGTAAAATTCTTCTTCTTCTTCTTTATGTAGCTAGCTGGCCCAGATCACAGTCCGCGACCCATATCACCGGAACAGGCCCGAGACCATCAGTGTCTTCTGACCTCCAGCTAGCCGACTGCGTGCTCAGCCTCAAAGCAATACCGGCAGGGATGACTGAGGTTTTGTGCTGACTTTGTACACTTCGTTCCAATGGTTGCACTTCCCCACGCTCAGCCTGCACAACAGGTGAGTAATTGCGTCTCGCACCGCACCCGCTATTGTCGCAAATTGTGAAGCCCGACAGCATGGGCAGGCTTGTACCCACATTTTGACTGAGACCAGACCAACCTACAGGCGGAACCAAACAATGCCAGGCGCTTGGCTGGGGTACTCCTGCCTGATGTTCACAGCATGGAGGAAGTTGGGCAGCTTGTTATGAAGATGTCACAAGCTGGCCAACAAGGAGACATTTTCAAGCTGTTTGCCGAACATGTTACTGAGCTTGTTCCTGGACTCACTCATATCAGGTATGCGCACTGCCTAGACAAACATGCATGCATCACTTGCAAGGTCACATGTTCTGTCCATCACCTGGGCAGCCCGGTATAAAACCTGGCTTCTCATTAAATTGACGCCGACAGGCGCAGTCTTTCTTTTCTTCTGTCCATCAACTTTCCCCTCATAGATCTTGGCACCACCCCTCTCTGTGCAGTGTGATGCTCTTGCCCAGTGCAAAACAGAGCACAGATACAGCTGCCCTGAAGTTATCAGGAGTAACAAAGCAGGGGGCTGGGAAGGCCAAACTGACAGTGAAGGCAGATGCACCAGGGCGGCTAGAATGGCAACAATACATGGGAGGTTCCAAGCCCAGCAAGCCAGATGGGGCAAAGAAAGCAACCCTAGCAGTGGAGCCTGAGCTGCTCACCTGGCCTTATGCTGATTTACAGATTGGCAGTGACATGCCAGGTCTGCACTCTTGAGCATCTGGCAAGATGTGAACACTTTGCTTGCCTCCACGCAACAGTGCTGAAGCACCTGAAAGACAGCATCACAGCCACATGCCACCAACAACACTGCATTCGTTGGGCAGTTCATGCCATTCTAAGGTGTGTCATGACCTCAGAAGTGACCCTTGCACCCTGCAAGCGTGACCACGTCAGTCATCACGCAAGACATGTCAGCCTTGCACCTACATTGCATGTTGCAGCAAAAGACCAGGCATGTCTCAAGACGCCATGCTGCATTGCAATCTCACACCAGCATACAGTCTCCTCTGTAGCAATGATGCTTTGCTGCTTAGCAAACATGTCTTGTTGCAGTACTGGATTGGAGGACCTGCAAAGATGTCATGATCACAAAGAAGAAGGGGGTGGAAGTGAAGCAAGCGCCAGCTGCCTACCCAGCTTCCTGCACTGCTGCCTGCTACATTGCCCGCAGTCATGCAGACGGCATCACCACACCCAACTACCTGCAGGTCATCCATCCATGCATCCATCCATCCAATGATCTATCCATGCTTCGTCCATGCATGCATCCATGCATTCATTCATGCATCCATCCACCCAATCCATCCATTGCATCCATTCAACCCATCCATGCATGCATCCATCTATCCATCCGTCCGCTTGTGCATGCATGTATTCACATGTGTATGCCTACAAAGCAAGCAATCTGCTTTCTTCATTGAGCATCTTTGCAAATTTTTGCGACTCATAGGTCATTTGCTCTCAAAAGGTTTTGCTAAACAAATATCTCATAAAAAAGCAACTCCTGCACCTCATATAGAGAGTGGGGTCAACTTCCACAAGTGGATATGCCCTCAGGATTCCTGCCTTGCGTTCTTAAATCTTTCTTTCTGCCTGTGCCATGCCTCAGCATCAAGTCATGCAGGCAATGCAACCAGGCTGACTCTGCAAGTCAAAAAGACTTGATGATGACACTATGCATGTAATGTCCCAGGCTCATGGCAATCCTGCATGACCTTGCGCATGTGCAAAGGAAAAGGTCACAACACAGTCCAGCATTTGTCTTGCTTTGCTCATGTGCTTGTTTGAGTTATTATGAGCACTACATCCTCGTATAGACTGTCACACCACCATAGTCTTTTGACGTCTGTTTCCTGAAACCACCATTTGCTCTTCTCACTAGCGAGTCTAGTTGTTCTTTGAGACGTTTCAGGTCTATTGTAAACCTTGCTTGTCCTCTGTAGACTAGATCTGTATCTCCCATGTCATCCACTGCTTTTCTGTCACAAATGGTTATTTCTGGAGTGTCATGCACACATCACTTCACAAATTTTCATCACATTCTATGCTGTATGTCTGTAGGATGGACCCCACTTTGCTGACTGGGGGGAGATGCAAGAGCAAAGGGCAGTCAGCATTGCCTCAGCTCCCATCCACATGAGTAATGAAGTCGTGGCTGTGCTCACGCTCGCCTCTTCTGAGTCAGCAGCCTTTGAGGAGTGAGTTACATTCCCTCTGTACTTGCACGTTATTGTGATGACACAATGAATGTTACTGTCATGACACGATGCATGTTAGTGTTACGATGCATGCTGATTGTTATGATATGATGCATCTGCTGCAAACTGCAACTCACAGGGTGTGCATGCTGTTGCTGAGATGCAGCTGGTGTTCAGGCCTGCTTGATGGGAAGCTCTATACTGCCAGTTGTGTGAGGTCTGAACTGGTCCTGTAGCCTTCTGTAGCCTCCTGTAGCCTTCAGAATAATCGGGCATTGTATCTGAGTGCCCTATTCCATTTGCTAGGTCACCTGTGTAGCCTGCTCGCCGCATTGCAGCCTAACCATGTCTAGCAAACAGGACGCAGCAAGCTTGCATGTAGCATCGGCCGAGTGATTGAATTGATATCCATCTCCCCCATGAAAACATCACTCACAGCCATCTGTTACGATGACTCCTGTTTTGATGTCCAGAGACAGGAAACATGATTGATCGCCAAATCTGTTCTGCAGAACCAAAGCCAAACTGGTGTGGATACTGGCCTTTGTCTTGGCGCCCTATACCCACATCCTGTCCCAAACCAGCCACAAGACAGAGGGCAAGCTGTTCATAGAGGCAGTCATGCCACGTCTGTTGGAGCAGGGCTTGCCCCACTCCAGCTCACCTGGGGATGCCCTTTCAGGTGGTGTGCACCCCTGCAGCACTGTTCCTGCCTTTCAGTGCTGTCCAGTTGACACATGTCTTCCCCTAATGGGCACTTGCAATGGCAAATAGCTGCATGTGTCACATTACCTGCCTATCACAAGCTTCAACTGTATTTCCAACTTGGCAGCTTGCAAAACTACAATTCCATGAGTGGGAAGCTTTCTGGTGCCCCTTCAAAGGCCAATCCTGCCCCAGCCTGGCCTCTTTAGCTCTTGAAGCTCTTTGGACAGCATAACATATGTCACGCATCACCTAGTACATGTGCATGGCTTGATCAAAGCTCCTGCAAGCTGGTTCACTCAGCCCTTGGCTGTCACATGCACAGCGTTTTGGAGCATTCACCTAGACACCCGGCTGCATGCACTTGCCATTATGTGTACCTGCCAAGATGTGCACCTGTCAAGATATGCACCTGCCAAGATGTGCACCTGCCAACATGTGTACCTGCCAACTGACCTTGCATTACTGACGGTTGCTGGCGAGAGCTGAGTGGCATTCTCTGCTGACCAGGTTTGGACAGGCCTACAGGCCATCAGCAGTCCATACAAGAGCAGCCTCATGATGAGTCCCTGTGTCCCCAATGCCAGCTGACACACAACCCCCAGGGCCACCCCGGCAAGGCTGGGGTGTCGGGCAGGGGGGTCAACCAAGGAGGCTGGTCTGCAACACCTACTGAACTGCAAGCCAACAGCACTGCAGCTTCCATGGGACAACTGCCTGGGGCAACTTCAAGGCAGGGTGAGGCTTACACAGCTGGCAGTGCATCATTTCTGTGCTTCCAGCATGCCAAGGAATAAGACCATGAGAAGCAGCCAAGTTTGCTCGCATCTGCCGCAGTTGACGCATCCATAAGCATGCGTGAGTCAAGTGTCATAGCCCCCCCCTGACCCCCTCTCCCCTGCAACCCTGCATGTTAACCTGTCACATCTTGCCTTAATGAACAATGCAATCAACTTCTGTGGCTTGCCCAGGCCCCACCATCAGCCCCACCCTACCCTTCCAGACAGACCCCCATCCCGCGGCTCAGGACTCTGACTTGGACTGGGGCGACTTCTTCTTCAACCTGGTGTCCATGTGCATTGTGTACGCCCACTTCAGTGAAGCTGCTGTCGCCGGCGAGAGCAATGCAGCAGTCATCTTCAGCATGGGCATTGCTGCTGTGGATATCGTGCTGCTGGCCCTGCGCTGGTTGTGGTACGACCACTTCGTCTCACATGGGTAAGCTCTCAGGAAGCTCTGGGCTGCCGCCTTAGGAGGCTCCAGCTATGATCGCTGCACAGCATCAACTTTTCTTTTTCTTTTCAAGCTTTCAGCACGCTGGTGGTTTTGATGTGACGCAGTTGAGTCTCATACTGCCGGTGTGTTTTGTTGTGGGGCCATGTTGTATCAGACTTTTGATGTCTGAGACTGCTGGTGGTGTTGCTGTGATGCTGCTATGGCTTACAGCGTTTTGCAGTGCTGCTGTCAACAGCAACAGCAGCACTTTGCTGCTGCCTGTACAGCGCCTGTGATATGCTTGTTTTGGATTATGTTTGCGGGCCTTGAACAGTTCCATTTTCCAAAACTTGAAACACCTCTTATTTGCCATGTAGTGCTGATGTGCAAGTTGCATTGGCTGTTACAGCTTGTCAGTATTTCAGTGTACCGTACCATATCATACCATACCATACCATACCATACCATACCATACCATACCATACCGTACCGTACCGTACCGTACCGTACCGTACCATTCCATACCATACCATACCATACCATACCATACCATACCATACCATACCATACCATACCATACCATACCATGGTTGAGCTTGGTGCTGCCAGCTTTACGGTGGCTGCTTGTGCTTCATCCACATGCCAGGTGCATGCAGCGTGAGACACATTGCATTATGTCAGAAGCGTCTTTCCATCTGTGTGCCAGCAATGCATTATAAATGCACAGCGTTACAGACTCACAAACGCTTGTGAAGAGATGTTGGCCACAGTGTCCAGACTCAACCTGCTCTATGATGTTGTTGCTTATGATCCCGTTGTGTCTCACTGTGTTTTGTGCCATTCAGGGGGTTGGTTTCCAGCATGTTGCTGCTCATGATCCTGTTGTGTCTCATTATGTTTTGTGCCATGCAGGGGTTTAGTTTCCAGCATGTTCAGCCTGTACCGCATGATCGTGCTGCCCATTGCCAACACCTGGATGAGTTGGAGTCTTCTTCACAAGCTGCAATGGGACCCCACCCCCCCTTTGCTGGGGGGCTTGGGCTTGATCATGACCTTGTTCCTTTTTGTAGGCCTCAAGGTATTTTAGCCTTGTTTGTTGTTCCATGTAGATCTTGCCAATTTAAAACATGCTTTGGTCATAAAAGTTGGGCATGGCACATGTTCCATGCTTGCAGCTCAAAAATAGGGCACTTGCCCTTGCGAGACAGGCCCTTGCAATAGTGGCCTATCCATGTGTGCATTGGGGATTTCTCTTCAAAGTTTGATCCATGCTGCAGATGCATCAATATGCAATGCAGCTTGTGCCGTTGTTTATGCTGACCGCTGTGAAATTGTTGCCTACGCTCTAAGCCCAAAATGCGTTGCAAGCAGAGAGGTGCTTGGACGTGCAGTCTTTGCATGGTCCTCATCTTTATTGCTTGGATGTGCAGGTGCGCTTCTTCCTGCATGCTCCGCTGCAGCTGGCAACTGTACTTCTGGCAGCCTCAAGTGCGCATCATATATGTACTGCGGTACAAGCCAACACTACTGGTGCAGCCTGTCTCAGTTTAATCAGCGCACTCCAGATGCTGCTAGGCCTGCTTGTGCCATCTTTTCTTACATTCATGCTGGATTTTCGAGTGAGCTCCAGCTACCTGCCGCATGTTCAAGCCACATATAGACTGATACCTCAATACTAGTCTTAGCGCGTTGTTAATGAAGAAATGAGGTGTGTGTCGGCGTCAGAATGCTCATTGGTGCATCACGGGAAGTCTTGAGACCTTGGTGGTGGTCAGTATCAACTCATGTCACTGGCAACAGCCCAAAAGAGGTTGCATGCCGTCAACCCAGACTGCAATAATATTGTGGCATTTCTGGACCGTCGCTCCACCTTCAAGTTGAGTCTATTTCGCATCAGACCACTGTCCTCATTCACTTCATTGACTCACCAGGGTTTTACCATGTGAGCTCCACGTGATTAGAGCAGATTTCAAGGTTGCCCTGCTATCTCTCAGGTTTTGCGTGTAAAGCTCCGCTTCTGAAACCAGTCAAAATAGATAAGCAGCTTGATAATTGCTCACAGCTGGAAAGCACCACACACACTTGCCAATTGTGCCCAGACTGTATAGAAAAGGCATCTGCTGCTAGACCCACCAACAGCGAAACCACCGCCGCACATTAACACACAAGGACAGTCGGGACATCCGAGGTGTGATCCAAGGTCCTTGACTGCATATTTGAGGAGCCGCAAAATCGCGCGTCTTTGCTTTTTTGCCTGGTTTCCTGAGATCTTCTGACTTCCGGGGTGTGACTTTGTTCCGGGACCGTGTCAGGTGCGACGTTTTGCAAAAGCACTTGCAAGGTTGAGCTTGTGCTGAGAGAATTGCGGTAAGAAACAGGTCCAATTGTTGCTGACGCCGCTGTCGCGCTGCACCCTTCAGCCCTTTCAAAGCCTTACGGGCCTGAAGGAACTGCACCTGCAGAGAGCTGGACTCTTCAGCAATCTTCATGCTGCACACCACCTGACAGCATTGCTGATCACTGGTACGGAGGTTGAGTCAGAACACGATTGCCCTTGTGTCTTCTCATTGCTAGACTTCCAGGTGAGGTCTAGTCACTTACGTGGTCTACACAGCAGCGGCCTTTCAGCCTGCACTGGTCTGCAAGATCTGAAACTTGACGGTTGCCTCATAGAGGCTGAACAAGCTGACGATAGGGTCGACCTAAACTACCGTTCAGAGTACGAACTATCGTTTGTACCAATCAGTATCACAGCCTTGACGCAGCTCACGCACTTGTCTGTGTGGTTAGACAGTTTGGATGTAGATCTGCCGTATGACATGAGTTGGATGTATGCTTAACGGACGCTGCAATGCTTGGTGTTTGGTGTTGCCCAGTATACGCACAAGGTGCCAGTTAGCAATGGACTTTGCATGCTGGGTCAGCTGACAAAATTGGAATTGTCTGGTTCAGGTCAAACTTGTTTTTCTTTAGAGGTTGCATGGTTTATGATGCGCAATCTGCAGGCACTCAGCTTTTGTGATTGTACTTTATCACTGGGCCTTGCATCGCATGAGCACCCTCACGCGAATTTGTGTTTTGCACCTGCCCTCTCTACCTTGTCTTTTTACAACTGCAAGCCAACTGGCTCTGACATGCAGAATTATGCCCTCTGGCTTGCCATTAGTGCAAGTCGACCCATGCAGATTTTGATGGATGGTCAGAGTTTTGCAGCCCAACTTAACACTGCAAGGCAGACCTACGCAATCCTTCCTGAGGTGTTTGCAACAATTAGTCCATATGCACAAGCTGATCTCCTGAATGGTTGTGAGCTCAAGTGATCCTGCACTTGCTGTGTGTGGTGTTCTGCTCAACTTTGATGTACAACACCAAGTCTAGACTTGAGCCAGATCTGATTTCAACGAAGTGCCTGTGAAATCTGGCCTGATGTAGCGCTTTTTTGTTGTCTTGACCCGCTGTAACCTTGACAAGCCGCTGTTGTGTGATATGCATGCTGCTGAGCAAGAACAGCGTAACAGGACTGCTTATGTGACGAAGCATTAGATATGCAGTCAAGTCCGTATTAGGCAGCAGTTAGCTTGCTGTATAGTTATCAACATACCAACAAGCAACAGCCATTCGTTAGTAAACATCACACCTATTAGTGATGAGTCCCGGGATTAAGTTGGTCAGATCATCGCATCTTAATTTGAGATCATCCAGGAGCAGTTGCTGTATAGATGCATTCTGATCTCTTCACAACTCCTTGACCTGGTATAAATAAGCTTTCCTAGCTCAGACCTCAACACAGTTCTCGGACATAGTCGACTTCAGGCATAAGCGCAAGCTATAGCCAACCACCCCTTGTAACTAGCACACAGTCTCCCACTAAAAAGTTTCACCTTCGGTGTGTGCATACGTATCTGCACGACATCGACACCTACGCGTCACACTTACACCGAGTTAAAATGACAAACTAACAGTCTTGGCTGTCGCCCAGCGTGGCTTTATGCAATAAGATACCAAAACCTTGAATCCATATGCGATTTTGCAGTCGCTTGTGATAGGTGATGTCGACTTGCTGTTGTCACATTCAATCAATTTGCCAATGCGTATACGACCTGCTCGTATCAGCATGGAGTTCCATGCCCAACTTGCGTAATTTATTACGAATTCTCCTTTACTGCACGGAGCTTGCAGCTTAGTCACTGGCTTAGTCACGCATGGACGAGTCAGACGAAGCCCCAAGAAGCAGGTGCATTGCCGGACACCTATTGCATGCAGGCCAAGATCACGATGACCATTACAGGAACAAGCTGCAATCTTGCACATGCGGAAGTGCCTGGCTGTCAACATCAACAACCACTTCAACACTTTCAGCAACGAACTGAGTAGTCCTCAAAAACTGCTGGTACGAAGCTTGCTCGAAAAACATATTGGGTGGAGGAAGCCTGTTGCATGTGATATACCTAGTGTACAACTGGCTGATGGTGCGCAGCATCTGCTGCAAAAAACCTGCGTGCCGCTGCATCCTGAAGACTCTGACACCCTACACCAGCAAAGGCCTATTAGTCATATTATCATCCCTATATTATCATCATCATGTTATCAGTATATTATGTTGTCAGTTGTAGGAAGGTCCTCACAGACATGTGCAGGTCTGGCTGAGGGGCATTCTCACCCTGAGCCTGTCTCAGTGCGATGCAGTGCAGCCCAGCTGTGGCACGCTACAGACAAGGTGCAAAGCACATCACAACGCATGTCAGGGAACAGCACAGCATGCGTCATGGCACAACATATGTCATGGCACAGCATATGTCATGGCACAGGCAGGCAATTTTGAGCCCATACACACCTTGGTGGCTGATCTGCTGACAACAAGAGCTGAATTGGCCCCAGAGGCAAGCATCTCCATTTGCAGCTGAGGAACAAAGTGACAGGGCACCTGCATGCATCAGCCTGCTTGTCAGCGCAAAGACATCTGGTCTAGAACCATTTGTGGCAACAGTGCACCTTTGTAGTGGCTACTGCTGGTAGCATTGAGCAGGTTTAGAACCCTGATTGGGTGCCACAGATCGAGGCTGCGCTTTTGGCTTGCTGAGGAATAGTATGGAGGCATTTCAGGCTTGCATGCAAGATGTGCGCCTTGTGACTCATTGATGTGGCAAATACATCGCAGCAAACGCAGCCGTCACAGCTAACTTCTAAGCTTTTGGTGCTTACAGAAATGCAAACGCAGCAATAAAGCCATCTTCCATGCAGACCCATGTCCATGTATCTTATCTGCATTCATGAACTGCATGGGACTGCCAAAATCGCGCAAGCCCAGTACTGAAAAGGGAGATGGGATTAAGGTGGGAGGAAACACTCACTCTGGAATACGGTCCAGGATCTGACAGCCTGTACAACCGCTTTGCCTTGCCATTGCTGGCAACCTCCCTCACTTCCCTGAAGGGGCACACATTCTTTATCTCCACTGCCTCAAGCCACTCCTGCTGATGCTCCTCTGGCTGTGGCGGCGTCGCATGACCAGCATCAGTGAACGTAATCCCTGAGGAAGCTGCACGGGAAGCTGCAGTGGTGGCTGATGAAGAAGGTGCAGTAGTAGGCAATGCAGCAGCAAATCCTCCAGCAGACGCTAGTGTGGCTTTACTCTGAGGTTTGCTGCTCAATTGGTTTGAGCTGATCTGTAGCTTAGCCAGCAGAGCCTCGAAGTCTGACAGGGCTGTGCCACTTTCTTGATGCTGTGCAGGTTCTGTGCTCAGCGCTTGAGTCATTGAGCTGTGAGAAGCTGAGGTCTGAGTCGCCTGACTTGTGGATGGAATTTGAGGAGTGTCAAGTTGAGCTGCTGGACCAACAACAGCTGATGGTGCTTGATTGGAAGTCTGTGGCTGCAAAAGACTCTGAGGTTTGGGTAGGGCAGTTGGGGGCGGGGGAGGGGCTGTTGCCCTGTGTCTGATGAGGCCATCTGGGGATGCCCCCATGGGAGGCAGGTCTCCAGCCTGGAATCCCCATTCAGCAGGGATTTGACTTGTGGGATCCACCCAGCAAAGCCCAACTTCCTCCAATTGACTGTCTGGGAAAAGGTGCATGACACTAAACAGGGCTGAAGCCTCTTGTGTGTTTCCCCATGCCATTCGTATTCCTCCATCACCTGAAAACAGCAACACAGAGCGAATTTGAAGATAAGATGAATAGCATCACAAAGCTGCTCAATACCATGGCATGCAGCTGCAAAGAATGCAATGTATTGCGGCCATTGTCATGTGCCTGCATAAAAGTGTGTCACAGTGCTATGTACACAACATAACAAAGTGTTTGAGCTAGTAGGACACTCAGGCAACTGAAAGGGCAGCCTGGATGCCACTAGAGACCTGCTGCACCTTGCTTATGCTCACCTCTAGTTGCAACGCCTGTACACCTTTTGCGTCTGGCATCAGCAGTTGCATAAGATCAAGGTCTGACTCAGCTAGCAGTGACATTGAAGCCTTGACAGCAGCATTGCTGGCTACCGCAGCATTTGCACTGGGTTGTTGCTGTTGGGGCTTGTGTGGCCTTTTTCGTCTTTGTTTACTGGTGCTGCTCGCTGCGCCTGCCAAACTATCATTTGCAAGCTTGATAGCTGCTGCTTCAAATTCTGAAACTGTGATTGCATTTTGCAGCCCAGGTGGTATTACAGAGGCAGCAGCAGTGGCTTGCACAGAGATGACAGGTGCTGCTGGGATGTCTAAACATTCAAGTCCGTAAGCTGGCATCTGCAAATTTGCTGCTGCTGACAACAGAGAGTTGTGATTCACCCTGTCTCGAGGAATACCCAATCTTTTGGCTGCAGCTGGTTCGTAGAAGCCAAGCGCTGCATTGAGCCTGCCTGTTGTGAGCAACCCTTGATGCAGCTGAGTCCACAGTTGGCTTTCTTGTCTCACATTCCTGCAGGTTAAAACTTCAATGAAAGTGCATAGCTTTTCCTGCAAGACTCACGGAAGGACGATGCAAAACGGCATGCAGGGGAGACATAGCTGCGTTTGAGTGTCCTGCGGTAGCAGAGGTGTTGCAGCTGCTCACCTGTAGTCTGCAGTGCTTTCGAGGTGCAGTTGATCTGGAGGTGGCAGTCCGATGTATTGAGATTGTAACCGAAGCTGATCGAAAGAGATGCGACGCCAGAACAAGTTTGGTGTGTTGCCTTGGGTCTTGCCAACAAAGGCAGGGCCGCTCGCTGGCTTGATTTGGCTCATGTCCTTGGATTAGTGTTCAGCGTAAGGAAGAGCTAGTCTACCTTTTGCTCTTTTAGGACATCAAGTGCCCAAGTAGTAGTGACGTTAGATACAGCCACGTTGCAGAAAGGCATTGTGCGAAATGTGTTTGAAGATCTTTCGCAATTGCTGACTACAGGGCTTACTAACACTTTATACATTTTTGCACAGCCTGTCAACATCTTGCTCGTGAACATGTATACTGGTCTGTTGAGTAAGGCAACCAAGTCTGGCTCAAAAACGCAATTGAACAGCAAAGTGAGGTGCTGAAGCTTGCCCATGGTCCCACTACCTTGATGTCAAAGCAAAAGGGAAAAGGGCTCATCATCATATTCGACAGAGTCCCTCTCTGCAAACAAGCAATCAGTTTTGAGCCAGAATAGTCAGCCTGCTGCAACTGCTTCTTACCCTAGCAATTGCTTCTTACCCTATCAGGACAACGTTGCTTGACAACTAGTTCACCACTTTAACCCAAACAATTGCCTGACATTGTTACAAAACGTTCAAGTGTAGTACCATTGCGGCTCACTAGTCATTTCGCAACTAAACGGTTCAAACATCCAAACATCTTTATCCCAACTCTGCCATTCGCAAAAGTTTTTGTCAAGCTGGGGATAGTCAATGACCTGATCACCACAAACCTCACCCTTTTGACCAGACTCGCCCCGATACCAACTCCCAGTTATTGCCAGCAATTGCTGTGAACACGGCAGACGTTCAGCTTCTGGGTTGAAACGATCGTCCCAACTAATATAGCTGTCTATGCTTTCAGTGTCAGTTTCTGCCAGGTCAAACTCTTCGTCCAACTTGTCACTGCAGCAAAAGTTTTGCGATAGCAAGAAATATAGGTTCTCGCCAAATACTCTGTAGACCTTCACTCTGATGCTAGTGCAACAGTCCCTTTCTCGAAGTCTTTTCATGAGAGCTGAGGCAGCAGACTTCATGATATGTTCTTGCAACCACCCAGCATGCACATAAAGCTGCGTACTGCTCTGCAGCTGAATGCGGCAAGTGATAGAAGCATGTCGTGACTCATGTAACTCTTGATGCTGCGGCGCATACCGCACGGGCCAAAGCTCAGAGCGACGCCCTTTCCAGTGCAGGTGTTTTCGTAGATCGGAGAACGCAGCGTCCCACATCTTCTCGATCGCCCCAGGTTGTTCTGACAAGGCGTAGATCTGACGCATGGTTGAATCTCGAGACCATCAAACGTCTATGTCTGCGTAACAGCGTGTGTAGCGTTTAAGTTCTGGGATGTCGTACAGTGGGCAGCTGCCAGTCGACGTCGCACGGTGTCCGACCATATCGGAGCGGTGAGCCAAGAACTCGGAGGCCAAGCTTTGACACGTCTGGGCCAGGCTGATAGCTGCCTCCGGGCTCTTGTAAAGATGCCGGAAAACGAAAGCCAGAATCTCTGATGGTAAGGCAGCCAGGCCTGACTGGGTCAACGGTGTTATGATCCGCGTTTCCTGAACAGCAGACTCTTTGTGTTTGCCGCGCCGGCCTACCGCGTGCCAGGCGAAATGTTCTGTCATCTTGACTTTGTCGAGGCAAGCAGCTATTTCCAGCTAAGCTCAAGAATGTAATTAGCTTCATGCAGCTTCTGATTTCATCGCTCACACATCTTCTGCATAAACTCGGCATTCGTAGAGTCAGGTATGCAGTCGAGCATAGTTGTGCAATGCACTGCAATAAAAAGCGGCATTGCAATCGGGTCCTGCTGGAGAAAGAATGTCTTGAAAATCAATGTTGACTGCCGGAAGTAGTGACAAAGGTTGGAGGGGCACCAGCATATGCACTCTCAATATCATGCCGTAGCACAGCGTGTCACATGCCAAACAGCTCAGAATTGCTTGTTTCCTGAGAGCTGACCGTTTGCTTACTCAACATTGTCAATCATCACAATTTGAGGCCGGGTGCCAGCATAAAAACTGGACTGTGACTATGTCCTCGAATCAAAACACAGCATCGCCTAATTTAGCCTAAAAGGCACACTCGGCGCTTCCTCTTCTTCATGATCTTCTTCAGCAAAGCAATCTGCTGAAGAGATGCCTTGGACCAGCTGAGCAGGTCATCATCCCCATCATTTTCGGTGGGCTTGTCAATGAACAGATGTTGCAACCTGGGAAGCTGCTTTATCAAGCCCCAGATCACAAGGTACTGGTCCACCTGCCGCACACATGACAAATCAAGCTAAACATCTGCCCTATGTGCACGTCACAGCATTGAGTCAATGGGCATTGTTGGGCGGTCATCAATATGATCAGGACAGATTGCTTATGATCGGCTAGTCTGCTATACAGCATGCGTTGCATCCAAACAAAGTAGACTTTTGAGTATACGCTCAGCCTAATGACATCATGTGCACAACAGGTGTGACACCAGAGCAGGCAGCCATCAAAATCTCCATTCTCTGCCTTTCAAAAGGCATGGTCACAATGCATGCAACAGTGATCAACACACAAAATGAGTCTCAATTACAGCACATGAAGCAGAGAGGGAAGAGTGACAAGATGACTTCGGGCAATGAGTCCCTCTTACTTGCAGCGGGAGATTTTCTCCACAGTCCACAGTCTCTAACCGCACTGCTTTTGACAGCGCATCACAGGGCACACACTTCAGCTGATTCCCACGCAGATGCAGCAGCTCCAGATGCTGCCACGGCAAACCCTCAGGAACACTCTCCAGCCTGTTTCTGCTCAGGCACAGCCACTTGAGCCTACTCAGGGCTGTGAGGCTCTGAGGCACAGCAGTCAAGTTGCACTGCTGCATGACCAGCTTTGTGAGTGCAGTGAGGAGTGACAGGCAGGCTGTGCAGCCAGGACCAAGCGGAGTCGCAAGAAAGGTCAAGCAGATGAAGAAAGGGATTACTATCCTTACATGTTGACAATCTTTCAGGTGCAAGCCTCTGAGACTCTTTGACATGGAAGTGGCTGTGCAGTATATTATTTTTTGTTTCTTTGAGTGCCGATATGAATGCACTAAAGGATCCTTGATGTCCTTCATGTCCAGCTGCTGGCACTCAGGCAGCATGTCTGCCTGCATGTTCAGGCAGCTGCTGCAGGTCAGCCTGAAGTTCAATTTCAGCTGGTGGATTTTGCCCGTCAAGACACAGCACGGCAAGACCTGCGCTGCTTTGTGGGCAATGTAGAAGGTCACCCTGGTGAAGCAAAGGCTAGAAATGTATCATCCAACCCTATTGCAGATCCTGATGGGATTCACAGCAACAAAGACGCTTTTGGCAAGGCAAGTTGTGAGGCTCTGCATGTCACTTGTCTTGCGCACTGCTTGTTCTTCCTCTCAATTTCTACCATGTTGACTTGCGTGTCACCATTTGTTTGGTTTGCTTGTGCTTCTGTTGCACAGGTCACAGGGTGAATTTGCTTTGCAGTTGTACAAAGTCATCAAGGCCAAATTTTTGAGGTCAAGACGTGATGCAGTATTTTTCTGCCCATTCGTGGTGCGGATCGAGTGCTGCTGGATTGCCAAATTTGACTTTGAATGGAAGGATGACACTGAGATACATATCCTGAGATCATGCCAAGTTTGCCCAGCAATTCCAGCAAAAGCAATGCCACCTAGTGGTGTGCTGTGCAAGCACCTTGATGACATGCTGACATACTTTGGGGCGTCAGCCAGTGTCAGCTTGACTGATTTGCTTCTCATGGCGGGCAATCCAGCCCCCACACCTGGCTTTCACATGCTTGTGCGATATGTCACCACCCTGTGCCATCTGCACTCAGTACCCAAAGTCCAGTTTCAGCTCAAGCTGCACAACCAACAGACTCTAGATACCTCACAAGCCCGTGTCCTTGCTCATGGGCACAAGTCGCTGGTGCTGCAGCTGGGAAATGAAGATGCAGTTTACAAGGTGCGCTATTCTCATGCTAATGTGTGTATCTGTAGTCAGGGTGTTCACCGTGCTTTCTTTTAGACTATACCATGGCGTGCTATAGCATTGATCAGCCAGTTTTTGCCAAGATGGTGTCGTGATTTGCAGATTGCACATCATGAGCTGGTTACAAATGAACTCATGATCCACAGCTTGGTAGATGACAGAGTGTCATTTATTGTCAAGAGCGACCTTGAAGCGTTTGGCTCTGTGGAGGGAGCAGGTGTTGGCTGGCGCTTTCTGAAGTTGCAGCACCTTGGCAACAGGTTGCCAGCAATCACGCCTAGCACGCTGCCTGGATTCTGGAGCAATGCATTCCAGGTACAGTAATGTGTATGTAGTGTATTCATGTATTGGGAGCCGGCAAATTGGGTTGTGCTAGGTGTTGCATTGCCTTTTGCGTTACAAGCAACACATGTGACAGGGCTTGTATCACCACATGTATGGCACTACTTTAATGGTGACTTGCAGGCAGTGACAGGCTTGCACATGGCTGGAGTGTTGCACAGAGATATCAAGCCTGACAACATGTTGGATGTCAACAACGAATTGCATCTGAATGACTTTGACATCAGTTGCTTGGTGGACAGCTCAGATGCTGCGTTGCAAATGAGGGTTGGAACTGAAGATTTCCGGTCTCCGCTCTGGCAATCAGGGGAGCCATACAAAGAAGTGGACGACCTTGCATCATTGGTCCTGTCATTCGCATGGCTGATGAACTTTCGCGCGGGTCCTCCCATTGAGCGCATCAAATTGATGGCCGAGCTTGCTAATGCACCTGCCAGCCTGATTGACACCGCTCATAAAATCCTGAGGGTGTTTCAAGAAGTGTCATGAAGACCGTTGTATGCGTGCATTTGAGGCTTGCAGATGCAATCGCACATGAGGTATTGTGAAGACACAATAGTATGCTCAGAATAGGCTTGTATTGCCTGTCCATTGGTAGGCGTAATTTCTGAGTTGCTACCTTGTCAGTGTCAGGCATGCCTGGGCTGCATGCCTACCCCAAAGTTTGCATGAACTACAGAGGATGTAGCAAGCATGTCAGTTGTAACTCAGGCAGAAAAGCTTTCTGTCAGGAGGAATTCTCGAGTTTGACAACATGATCTTGCCAGTTTCTAGATGCGTTCCGGGAAGAACAGCGAGGTGCACGCTGATGTGAGGAGGCTTGCAAGCCGTGACGTTTCAACCAAATGTGGCCTCTTGTTGCAGGGTATGCTGCATTCATTTGGTTTAGGTCCGGGCGACATTAGCTGTGTCCAAGTTCTGCACCTGCTGCGTTGAAACAAGCTGTGCAGACAGTCTGCAGTAGACTTGCACGCCAGTTATATGATATTACACGGCAACTTGACCGCTCACTGGTTTAATGTGACACGGTGTATGCGGTGCAGAGCAGAGAGGGCAGCAAAAGTTCAGGCACAAGCTTGTTAGAGAAATACGGAATGGAGAGCCGCGACCGTGGTTTCGGAGACGCCACCCAAATTTCCCCAGTTGGGAAAAAGGTTACGGTTGTACCTACGGCCAAGCAGACCGTAAACTTACGGTCGCCAGACCGCTCCAGACACCCTCCAGACGGAATTTTACAAGGTTCTGCCAGCCAACACAGCCGATCGCTTGTGCCAATCATGGCAATCATGTTCAAATCATCATGAATCTAGACAGTCTACTACGTAGTGGAAAACCCCGATATGATCAGGCTGTGCAAGTGTGAGTGCAACATCATAAAATCAATCAATCAGTCAGGCAACATCGCCAATTGAATTCACGAGAGTCAGTGTGTAACATGCAGCAGCGGTACGACCACGGCAACGGTGGCAGTATTCAAACTGCATTCATCACGACCCGCAGGTGCGCCGGAATTGCTGCGCTCTGTCAGTCTACGGTCTGATCAAGCGTGATACGATGCCACACACCAATCTCAATGAGAAGAATGCATTGTGGGACCTAGATACGTTGAGAGAAGAGCCTAGTCTGGTGTACCGCGGGTCCCTCAGTTTAGACAAGCACCTGGCTGAGCTGAAGGCAGGCTCTCTCCCACCTGCAACAGTGGAGGAGCTGTTGACAAAGGAGTTTGACGAACGGCTGCGGCCTGGTCCGTACTCAGAAGCAGGAAAGAAGTTGTGTGCAGAGCGCAAGGGCAAGCGAATAGCACTGGTAGTGGCACAGTGCCCCCAACGTGAAGCACACTGGCAGATTGCTGATGGGTGTCGAACAAACACTCTCATGCAATGGCTGATTGACACGGTACTAATTACACTGACGAGCTCCATAGTGATCGATCAGCCATTCCCTGAATTAATACCATAATATGACACTTTCTGCAAGCAGTCTGTAAAGAGTCTGTGCACTGCAGATGAAGGCTGCTGTCTTGCTGGTAGATTACAGTTTTCATTGTATAAAACTATACAGTCACAGTGACTGTATAGTTTTATACAATGAAAACTGTAATCTACCAGCAAGACAGTGACTGCTGCTGTGACTTTGATAAGCTACCTGCCAGAACAGACAAACAGTTGGCAGCAGAACGCAGAAAGGCCTCTCTCCTTGGCCTCCTAGCTGCGACCATGCAGAAGTATGAACTGAAGATCACTTCAGTGTCACTACTAGGCAGCTCTGTATCTAGAGACTTCATGGACAACGAGCAGCCTGCTGCAGAGCTATCAAGCATACTGGGACCTGATGTCCCTGTTCAAGCCTTCATCCACACAAGTCCGCTGTTCCTCCTGGCACAAACCCCCAAGTCTGATGAGGAGCGCTCATGGCAGCTCTTATGGCTCATTCAGCATATAGCATCAGCGTTCCACCTGGAAGATGCTGAGTGGTCAGCGAACAAGACATATGACCAGTTCATAGCCGTGCCACTCACTAGGCCGTGCCACTCACGGCCTGAGATTTTTGCCAAAGGTGTATGATGCAGATGCTCCAAAGTCAATACCACTTTTGACCAAGGAAGAAGGTAAGAGGTACACGCTAGTGCACCTGGTTGTTTTGTGAATGCAGCACCTTGCTCTTCTGCTGGGCAGTTACTAGCATGTAGCGTTCCTGACAATGAGCTGTTGTGACCTGCAGGCAAGGAGAAGAAGAGGCAGGCTAACAGTAGATATAGCATCACCCCGAAAGGTACACGCTAGCACACCTGGTTGTTTTGTGACTGCAGCGCCTTGCTCTTCTGCCGGGCAGTTACTAACTTGCAGCGTTCCTGACAATGAGCTGTTGTGACCTGCAGGCAAGGAAAAGCAAAGGGAGGCTGACAAGAGATACTTGAACAAGCCGGAAGGTACACGCAGGCGCACCTGGTTGTTTTGTGACTGCAGCACCTTGCTCTTCTGCTGGGCAGTTACTAACTTGCAGCGTTCCTGACAATGAGCTGTTGTGACCTGCAGCAAAGGAAAAGAAGAGGGTGGCTGACAAGAAGAGAAACAGCACGCCGGAAGGTACATGCAAGCGCACCTGGTTGTTTGTTGACTGCAGCACCTTGCTCTTCTGCTGGGCGGTTACTAACTTGCAGCGTTCCTGACGATGAGCTGTTGTGACCTGCAGCCAAGGAGAAGAGGAGGCTGCATGAGCAGAACAAGAGGCAGGCGAAGCAAATCAAGATACTGGAAGAGGTCCCTGGCTGATGTGCTTTCACGCAGTCCAAGTCGAACAGCTTTTGACGAGCTGTCGTTGTGAAGCAGACAGCTGCGCAGCGAGTCCGCGCACATTGGCGTTACGCCCTCCTTGGCTAGAGAGGCAGTAAAAGGAAAAGCAGTGTCCTCTGTGGCTGTTGCAGATGAACTGCACATGATTTTTGAGTGTCCAGCTCTCCAGGCAGTTAGGCAGCAGAAGATAAAGAAGAAGGATTTTACACGCTTCTGCTGCAGCATGAGACATAGGAACACACTGGTTGCAACACAAACTGGACATAGCTTAGAGTGTGTCAGGTGTGAACATCATTTTTTCATAAGTACTTAGAACAATTGGATATTTTGTTTGACATTTTCAGACTACTGGTCCAATGGTCATGGTTGGCCCCCAGACCTTAAAATCTAATGAATGAATGAATGAGCAGAGGTTAGAGCAGCTGGAGAGGTGGACTAAGCAGCAAAACCTGATCCTGTACAATGTCACAGAAGGGGACGAGGAGAAGGTGTACGAAGAACGCAGTGAGGTCTTTGCAGAGAAGCCAAACAGACTAGGCCAACTTCACTTAGGAGCTGATTATGCAAGGCCTCTGCGCTTGACGTTTGCGTCAGTCTCTTACAAACACGAGTTTCTGAAGACTGCAAAGGACCTTAGAGCAAGAGGCATCAGAGTAGATGATGACCTTACTAGAGCACAACAACAGGAGAGAGAAAGCTTGTCTGATGACT
>JAABUK010004797.1_pt1 | contig 21683 bp, 10 predicted proteins | sample 5559141 | NCBI WGS metagenome assembly JAABUK01 (sample SAMN10711869, study PRJNA513367) | rock metagenome | isolation source: Antarctica rocks | place: Antarctica: Victoria Land, Pudding Butte nord | collected 2016-01-03
CTTCGCATATCTCTAATATAATTCTCGCAGATATGATATATATTATATAAATCGAAACATCAGCTCTCTTAAGCTTTAACATCTTTATAACGCTTATCTCACAACTCTTTTTATTTTCGCGATAGAATTATGCGCGTTATTTAAAGTGATAATTTAAATCTATATTAAAGATTCAGAATTAATTTAATATAGTATTATATCTTTAGATATCTATAGCTATAAAGTCTATTTAATAAAATTATAATACTTCTACTAAATCTATTATATTCACTTTAATCGTGTGTTAGTTATATATTATAATAAATCAATTATTCGAAGTTATTACGCTTATGAATATAAAATCCGCCTGAATATCTTCTTTAATAATCACTTTCTATAATAGAAAGCATTCTTAAGCATCTATATTTAAGAGTGTAAATAGTCTGCGAATATTATACTCATCTTATAATATAATATTAATAATTATATATTATATCAGCTTTGCGTTCTTAAAATTTATATTTAATATTATGAACGCAATTATAATGTCAAAATCTATTTTTTTATTAATATTAATAAGAGATTAATCTTTCTTAATACTTTATAATTCTGAGAGAGATAATTAGACTTTCCGTAATTATAATAAATCACGCTATTATTTCTCATATCTTTAGTAGGTGTTAAGTCTGCTTCGGCCGAAGTTAAACCGAAATAATAATTCGTATTATAATTAAGTTCATATCCGCGTTAAAAACACCCGCGAGAAGCATATACTTCGCGTGCGCTTTTATTTAATATAATATTAACTAAATTAATATAAGACTTATCTTTACTCTTTAAGAATAGCTCTTAAGCTAATTCTTCTTATTATTATACCGCGATTATAATTTGCTCGCAGAATATAATAATTCTATTCTCTTTTAAGATCTTTCTATAAATCTCTAATATAAAATAAGTAAGCAGTTATTATATTTTATACTCTTTCTTAATTATTAATAAAATATCTTTTTTAAGATTCTTAATAAGAGTTATAATATCTTGAACTAATTATTAAGATTATTACTTAACAATCTTAAATTAAATTAATGTGTATTATATATAATTAATAGAGTTAATAATTAGATTTCAATATCATTTTATATATTTATCTTAGATTATAATTAGAATTATATTATTAATTCAGAATTCGCGTGCTTGATCTCATAAATAGATCGCCGCTTAATTAATAAGAATAATCTTATTTATAGATAATAACGTGTGTATATAGATCTTCTAGTCATTCTTATAATCAGCTGCGTCTTTAAGATTCTTTACAAAATAATATAGAGATTCAGTAATGCGAATCAGACATGATGAAGAAGTATAAGAGTGAGCAGAGAAAGCAACTCGTTTATAATAAATGAATAATTCTGTGATTTCTATGAGATTCGCAGGCGTTTTATCTGCGAGTTTGAATTTTATTATAATAATATCTTCAAGCATTCTCTTCTTTTAAATCTACTCACGCAAGCGCTTATAACGCTATTTAACAATCTTCTGTTCATCATTATTATTAATAGAAGGCGCAGACTACTCGCCTACTACTGAATTAATATTCATATTATTAATTAATCTTTCTTCGCCTTTATTAATCATATCAATTCCGCTTCACATCTCTATCATTATATTAAAGAATCTCTACTGAATAATCTATTAGATAGAGCGATCTGAATATTAAGAAGACTGCTCGAAGTTAAATGAACAGTAAACATTCTTCATATATATATAAGAATCCGAGATATAGAAGTTTATAAGTATATAAGTAATATGCGAAAGATATATTAAGAGCATATATAGTAAACATATAATAACGGCCCTCTTATATTACAAGAATAGATTACTAATCTGCAGAGATTTATTTCTGTAGTCAGCTTATATCTGCGTGTTAAAACTGAGTCTTAACACTTTCTAACAGAAATATAAAGTTCTTTATTTAATTAAATTATTAAAGAGATTTAATCTAATAATCATATTAATACTTAAAGAGATATGAATTAATGCAAAATCTTATATATAAATACTAGAGATGCAGATTAATATTAAGCTGAGATGAGAATTATATCTCGCAAAGATTCAGGAAAAATAGATCTTATTATTAAGCGCAATAAGTCGCATTATATTATCAATCTAAAAAGTTATATTTAAGAAGTCGAGACTAATTTACAGCTTCATTATTAAATCAGTACTATTATATAACGTAAGTATATAATATAGATTATAAGAAATATCTCTTACTCGTAAAATAATAAAATAGTAATTTAAGATTACTTAGAATCACTTTTTATAAAAGATTTCTGTAATATATTAAGTCGTAAATAAGTGTATTCTAAAGAAAGAAACGGGAATCTACTTAATCTTAATCGCAATAAATAGATTAACAGTTTTAAAAGTGCGCAGATAAACTCTAATTATAAAAGATTACATAGTTTATTAAATATATACAAGAATTTATAATAGAGCACTATCGGAAAGAATCTTAAGTTGATAAGTAATATTATTAGATATTAAGAAATAATAATTAAAAAAGAGAATTTTAGAGAAATTCTGAATAAATAGCTTATTATTAATAATAGCATTTTCACAATAGAATATAAAAGAAAGCGGGCGAGATTATTAGTTAATAATATAAAAATAAGTTCTTAAGAAAATATTGATTAATGTATAAGAGATATAATAAACAGTATATCTTTAATTTATATTCATAAATAGAATCAAGAATCTAATATAATTTAATTTAAGTTGTAATCGCCCGGAATTTTATGAAGAATTAACAAAGATAGTTAACGCGCTGATTACTTAAATTTGAACAGAAAAGATCGGACTGAATGGATTTCTTGTAGATAGAAATGTTTCAGATTACGCATTTATATATTTCTGCGACTAATAATAATAAATGGCGAAGTATATTATAATATTATATCCGCTCTTCGCAAGTAAGAGAAGCACACTATTTTTAATCACAGAAATAAATAATTATTAATAAATACTCATAATCACTCGCGGAATTAAAGCAGTAGTATATTTTCTTTAAGAGACGAAATTTCTAATATAATTTTAAGTAAGCAATATCTAAATTAAAGAATTAAGATTGAAATCTCGCAGTAAAACTTATAAGAGATCGTAATTATATAATATAAAATGTAAATAAAAGAAAGTGAAATAAAAACAATAGATTTTTTTCTAAAAAGATTTTCTACTTTATAAATATATAGATTCTCTTATTAATTATAAGTTAGATAGAAATAAGAATTATTATTATTATTATAATTTACATAGTATCTCTCTCTTAAAGTTTAAAGCTTATCTTCTTCTATTTTATCTTCATTCTAATCTTTATATAAGATTAAATTAATAAAAGAGAAGATTTATATAAAGATATATTACTTATTAAGTTAAAAGTATAAAGATAACTTATTAATTATTAATTTATAAGAGAATTTAGAGAGATAATATAGAAGGAAATTCAAAAGCTTAAAAAAAGAGATATATATAAATAAATAAATAAAAATATCAAGTTAAGAGCTAGCTCATTACTCTTATTATAAGTATTTAAATATAAATTTAATATAAATAACTATCTTAATAAGTTTAAGACTCGAATTTACGTGCGAGAAGATCTATAATAGATAGAACAAAATATTTACACAGTTATTCTTATTATTAGAATGTTTCGAGCTCTAATAATTATCACAGCTACTTTTAATCTTGAAATTCATTAATATAATAATAATTCTTACTTTTATTTAACTTATAATTAATAAGGGAATCTATATATTTATGAAGTAGAAAATCTTTTTAGAAAAAAAATCTATCGCTCTTATCTCGCTTTCTTTTATTTACATTTTATATCACATAATTATAATCTCTTACGAGCTTTACTATAAGATTTTAATCTCGATTCTTTAATTCAGATATTACTTACTTAGAATTGTATTAGAAGTCTTATCTTCTAAAGAAAATGTGTTACTACTTTAATTTTACAGATAATTATAAGCATTTATTAATAATCACTTATTTCTGTGATTGAAAATAATATTCTTCTCTTATCTATGAAGAGCGGATATAATATTATAATATACTTCGCTGTTTATCGTTATCAGTCATAGAAGCACGTAAATATATAGTTCGGAACATTTCTATCTATAAAAAATCTGTTTAGTTTAATCTTTTCCATTTAAATCTGAGTAATTAGCGCGCTAATTATCTTCGTTAATCCTTCGTGAAATTTCGGGCGGTTATAACTTAAATTAAATTGTGCCGAGTTCTTAATTTTATTTATAAGTATGAATTAGAGATACGCTGTTTATTATATCTCTTATACATCAGTCAGCATTTTCTTAAGAGCTTATTTCTATATTATTAATTAATGTTTCCGCCCGTTTTCTTCCGTATTTTATCGTAAGAGTGCTATTATTAATAGTAAGCTATTTATTTAGAATTTCTTTAAGATTCTCTTTTTTAATTATTTTCTTTTAATATTTAATAATATTACTTATTAATTTGAGGTTCTTCTTAATAACACTCTATTATAAATCCTTATATATACTTAACGAACTATATAGTCTTCTGTGATCAGAGTCTATTTACGTACTTCTGAGATTGCTAATCTATTCATTATAATTAAGATCGAACAGATTCTCATTTCTTTTTCTAGAATACGCTTATTTATAGCTCGATATATTTTAGAGATCTTTTGTAGAAAGTAATTCTGAGTGATTTTAAGTTATTATTTCACTATTTTACGAGCGAGAGATATTTCTTACGATCTGTGTTATATACTTGCGTTATATAGCAGTGCTAATTTAATAACGAAGCTATAAATTAATCTCGACTTCTTAAATATAACTTTTTAAATTAATAATGTGATACAACTTATTACACTTAATAATGAGATCTGTTTTTTCTAAATCTTTGCGAGATATAATTCTTATCTCAGCTTAATATTAATCTGAACTTCTAGTATTTAAATATAAGATTTTGTATCAATTTATATTTCTTTAAGTATTAATATAACTATTAAATTAAATCTCTTTAATAATCTTATTAAATGAAGAATCTCGTATTTTTTTAATATAAAGCGTGCATTATAAATTACAATCTATTATATATACTTTCGATAAATCTCTTTTAGATATTTACAGTTGCGCTCTATTAATACTTTATATATTAAGATATTAATATCGTTCACAAATTCAATTAAGAAAACTCGTAACGCTTTATTATCTGTAATATCTAATAGATCTATAATAAAGAAGAGAAACAAAATAAATAATATCGAAGATTCTTATGAGATGCCCGTTTTCACTTATAACTATTTAAACTCATTCTTAATCAGTCTTATTATTATAATATAATCTTTAAAGAAGCTTTTTATTTATTTTATTAATATCTTTAAAATTCTTCTTTTTCTGAGATTATATATTAATCTCTTATATAATATATAATCAAATACGTCTGAGATATTAAGACTAAAAAGAGTTACGATCTTCTTTAGATTTAAAAGATTCTAAATAATATATACTTATTCTATAAGAAGTTAAAGAGCTGTTTCTACTGATCTATCTTTTCAAGCTCTTATTTATATTTTCGGAAGAAGATGATTAGATTTAATAAGTTACAAGAGCTTACACGCTATAATTTGTTCGAGAAGTTTTCTCATAATATTAAGTAGAGCTATCGGGCGGTATGTCTTAGAAGTAATATAATCATCTTTATTAAATTTCCGAAGAGTAAATATAATTATCTATTTTCACGCGCTAGAATAATAATCATTTTATAATGCTGTATTAAAGATTGTGTGATAATATAAGATTAGTTAATCTACTATATTCTTAAGTATTTTATTCGAAATCTAATCTAAGTTAACAGCTTTATTCTTCGTAATCTTCTATACAGCGTTATATATCTTTACTTCTGTAATTATCTACTCAAAATTAATTCTCTTTTTATATTAATTATTTTGAATATTTTATAGATTTATCTCTTAAGATTTCGAAAAAAATTTCTTCTTTAGCAGATCGATCTTTTATAATATTGTATTAACTACTTTGATTTAATTTCTATCGCGATCTCTTATAATTAATTACGGAAGCTAAAAGAGTATATATGATTTATCTATTTTAATCTTAACTTACTTTATAAGTCTTTAAATACTCTATATTATTTATATAATTTCAATTAATTATAAGCGAAATATATCTTTTGCGTGTTATTGTAAAATCGCTATCTTTCGATTTCTAATTTCGCGATACTTTTTCTCAGACTTCTTTATATAATTTCGTAATATATTATATCTAGTCTTTTTCATCTTATAAATTATTATATCGCACTCGTTTAATTAAAAGTTCTTTACAAACTTAAAAGACTTAGTTTATAATATATTCATATTAATTACTTAATTAAGCGCTTATAATATCTCGTAAATTCTTATATCTATTTGTTTATTAATATATAATAAGATATTAAATATCTTGTCTTTCAGCGCTATTATCATCTTTTTAATATTCGTTCTCTTTTAACATCTTTTGCGTTTAATTACGAGTAACTATAATTATATTCGAAGAGTAAGCTCGATTAAAATATAATTAGATAATTAAGTCAGATCTAATCTAGCTATATACTTTATTATTTTATTTACGAGTATTTGCGAAAGAAATATTAGATCTATTATGCTCTATAACTTATATATCTATTATATTATTATTTCGAAAGAAATTATGAGCTTAAGCGAATAATTATTAGTAATATTAATTAAAATATTTATTACTGTATATTAAATCAGCCTCTTTAAGTCGCTTTAATATAAGTGATGAAGATTAAGATCACTAATTATAATGTGTTCCGCTTTTATATCTGCCGCTTCTAAGATTTTACGCAGTATATTAAGTATTTCCGCATCTCTATTAAAGTATGAGTCTGAGCTGAAATTGTAGATATTATATATCTAAATTTAATAAGTCGTATTTAAGCTACTTTCTTCAATATAGATTGTAAGTATTTATACATCTTCATTATAATTTATTATACTTTAGCTCCGTAAATATAGTCTTTTATTAATATAAAAGCAGACTTTTATAAGCTCTTAAGATAAATAAACTAAGTGAAATTCTGCTTATAAAGAATTATAATCTATTGTAGTAAAGAGATTTCTTCAGAATTCTTAAATAACGAGAATATCAAATGCTTTAATTATAGAATCGCGTAAAAGTGGAATTAGTGTTACTTCTTTATTATAATTAATATTATATTACAGTATTCTTAGTTCTTGCGATATAATTCTCATTCTAAAATTATTTCTAATATTTTTATTAAATATAACTCTTTCTCGATCATTACGATTATCTTCATTTTCATATCTCTAATTTCGGAGAATTATAATAATTCGCTGATTATTATAATTATCTTCATCTCTTTAATATCTAAATTTAAATAAACTCTTTTTTAAGAGAATTACATCTGTTTAATTACTCTAACTACTCTAATCAGATTATTAAATCTTTTCTTACATTCTCTTATAACTTATTATCACTCATTATTATCTCTTATTTAAAATTAAAATCGTAATATTATAAATATGAATTGCGCTATTCTAATCATATCTTCACAGCTCTTCTCGTATAATATTAAAGTTATCTAAACTGCTTTACTAACTCATTTTATTTCATGTTATTTAAATCAATATCTCTTCTTTTAAGCTCGGTAATTACTTTTATATAACCCGCATTTGCGAGAGATTACGTCTTTTTAATCTTTCTTATAATCGCTTATGAGATGACTTTTTATACAGTTTATATAGACTGATTTGAATTTACAGAATTTTGCAATATATTTATATTACTAATAATATATATACTAAATAATTCTTACTTTTAAGATAAATTGTTTACAGATCTTTATTTCTTCTTTATAAATTAAATCGCGGGTGATTAATTAATTTACTGTGTTAATACTCTTAGTTATAATAATCAGTGATTTATATATCTTTTCTTATTTAATTATACGCTTAATTTAGATTACTCTTATTAACTTTATCTGCGGATAAAGTCTTTAATTAGTTTTGAGAATCTTAGTAATTACTTATAATTAGTTCTGATCGTTTACTACTTTAATGCGAATAATATAAACTTTAATTATATAAATGAATTTTTTAATTTTTGCGTTTAATATAATTATTTGTAATCAGTCTATTATTATTTCTAAGACTTCTTTGCTTACTTATAAGACTGTAATAACTAGATAGTCTTCTCTTATAAGTCTTTGAAATGTGACTATTTTATTCGTAACTTTTCATGATTCCGCGGCTCTGATTATATTTAATAATATTGCTATTAACTTTATATCTATTTCGTCTCTCTATCCCTTGTGTCACTGGATCTGTGACCCTTCCCTTGGGGGTTTAGCGTTGCCGCGCTTTAGCGTCAAAATTTTGCTGCAGCCTTGGCGTGAGAAACATTAAAAATCAAAATTTTGCTGCAGTCTTGGCGTGAAAAGCATCAAAAATTGATTTTTTGATGTTCCTTACGCCAAGGCTGCAGCAAAATTTTGACGCTAAAGCGCGGCAACGCTAAACCCCCAAGGGAAGGATCACAGATCCAGTGACACAAGAGATATTTAATTTGTGATGATTATAATCAGTTCTCTATTCTTTCGATTTATTATTATTTATTAATGCTGAATATCTGTGATTAGAGTTCTAACAATCTTTTTATAATTTTCTACTGCGATTTAACTTCATATCTTTATCTTAATCTTTTATAATTTCCTCAACTCTTTCTTTATCTCTTTAATATTTATAAGGATTTGTGAGAGAGTATAAGAGATTATTAATATTTATAATTTGATCTTGACACTTTTAAGATATTTCGCTAATTCTATCAGTTACGTCTTTTCTATCTTCATAACTTCCTTTCCTTCTTTATTCGTTCTTGCGGCTGACTTCAGAATGTTACGAATAATGATAGCGATTTCCTTAAGCTAATTTGCTTGATGAGAGGACTGCATTTCAATCATTTTTCTATCAATTTAAATGAATTCATTAATATAATATTGTTAATATCTTTGTTAATAATAAGCTAAATAAGAAAATTTATTATTATTTATCTAAAAGATTTTAACACTTAAATTCAATCTAATTACTTTTACGCGCTTTATATAACTTTAAATAATCTTCACTTTTATAATATATTCTTCTTAATATAACTCTTAAAGAGTTAAATCAATATTCAGTATTAGATATTAACTATCTATATATTAATAACTGTCTTCTTATCTTCTTCTATATTAATAACATTATTATTCTTTATAATAAGAAGAATTCAAAGCATTTTTAAGTCTTTAAAATCATCTTTCTATATTGATTTGAAATAAGATTTCTGAGAGAGTTAAAATGATTTCTAGATATTTAAATTGAGCGAAATTAAGACACTCAAAAAATCTGATTATATTAAGACTTATATATAGCTAAAATCGTCTTTAAATTCAATCTCATTAATATTTTAAAATCTTTAAAAAGCTCTATCTTCTTTATTAACATTCTTCTTTAAAATAATAACGTGTAAATCATTTCACAACAAATTTTAATCTATTAATAGCGTGTAAGATCTTTAAATTTCGTTGTCATTATTTCTCAATCTAATATAATATTTTCTATCTTTAAATTATTATAATTTCTTATTAATTCATCTATAACTTATTTAATTATCTTAAATTATATTATTTCTTATCTTTACATCTCTTAAAATCTAGTTATTGAATACTTAGAATATAATATTAACGAGTTATTTAAATACTTAAATAATATCGTCTTTATAAATAATTTAATCTTTTATCACAGCTTCGATAAATATCTCTTTAAGCTATATTAAGAGCTTATTAATTAAAGAGCTATTAAATAAAAAATAATTATTATATTAAGTATTAAGATTAAATTTCTATTATTATTCTTAATCTCTTAAGAATTGCTTTAATAAGAACGCTTTTTTTAAGTTATTTAATTTAATATCGAGCAATAAATCATTATTAACTGCGATAATTAATAGATTATTCAAATTATTAAAAAAGAGATATTTAAGCTTAATATTAAGTTACGTTATATTAATATATATCAGTATTAACTTAAATAAGAGATTTAAGCTAATTAAATAACAGTTAAATAAATACTTATAACTAAAATACTCGTTAATAATCTTATTAAAATATTATCTACTTAAAAACACGTTATATTTATATAATAACTAAATCTAATTAATATATTAAATAAATTAATTCGCATTAAAAAGAAAAATTATAATAATAGCGAGTAATTTATTATAAAGATTTGATCTATCTTCTTCTTCTTCTTCTTCTTCTTTTTTCTTCTTTATTATTAAATAATGTGAGAACTGAGATAGAGATAATAGTAATATAATATTAATAATGCCGAGCATATTATGTTAGTAAGTCTAATTTGATTAAAGTATTTCTACGCATTTTTAAGTCTATTAGACTTATTCTTATTCTTTACGCGAATTTTCTATATTTATAGATACGTCTTAAGCATCTTTACAGTGTATATATATCTTCTCAGCTCTTCAAGATCTATTCTTCTCATTTAACGCTATTTCGTGTTATTTCGGCTCATCTCCAGCTTTAATTTCGCCCGAAATGAAAGCTGCGAGGATGTGTTAGACAGTCTGCGTCTCAATCTGCGTCTTAGACTGTTCATCGGCCCAATTAAGCCAATCTCCGGCCTATCTTGGCCTTATTTTCTTCATACTTAGGCCTCATTTTAGGAGGCATTCTAGATACTTGCTAGACAGTCAATTCTATCACTTTGATTATACTCAATTCGATTCTACACAGACAAAAAGAGCTATTTCAGCCATTTGTCTGACAGATAGAGTTCGCGCATATGCTTGGATATCTGCTAAGAAGATATGTGAAATCATTCCATGCAGATCTCGCAATCTGTCAAACAGCCTAGGTCTCAAGGCGTCCATTGGTCAGGTTTCGGCTAGCCTGCGCCCTGTCCAACCGCCCTGTCCAACAGGCTATTTCGAGCGTTTTTCTTGAGTATATAACACTCATTCTACGCGCCATTCTACATAGATTTAGACAGTCAATTCCATCAATTCAACAGACATTCTACTAGCTTTCTAGGCAGATTTGTCTGACAGGTTGCTTGACGGAAAGCTGGCTAGGTGTCCGACAGCCTGCGCCTCAGGCTGTCCATCGGCCTATTTGAGCCAATCTCCTGCCTATCTTGGCCCCATTTCCTTCATATTTAGCCCATTCTCAGGGGCATTCTAGATAGCTTCTTAGACAGTCAATTCTATCAATTCAATTGCACTCAATTCGATTCTACAAAGACATTTAGAGCCTTTCTAGCCAATTTGTCTGACACTAGGCAATAAGAGAAGGTCGACGTAATCGTTGGATAGGCCCGAATGACGTATCCTCCATTAAAACCCGTGGGGGAACATCTGTTTACCTGAGGTCATGAACATCGATGACAACGTCTGGATCTTGAACTGTGGGTTTGTGTCAGACAAATAGGCCTAAATAGGGCAGAAGTGTCTGTAGATTAGATCGAATTCACTCCCTAAATCTATGTAGAATCGGGCATTGAATGAGTCTTATATACTCAAGAGAAAGGCTCAAATTAGCCTTGTTGGAGAGGGCGCAGGCAAGCGGAAACCAGGCCTATGGGCGCCCTGAGACGCAGGTTGGCTGACAGTTTGTCACTACATTCGGCCCAGACTACAGCAATTGCCGACCATATTGCCATGCGCATGGATAGTCGGTTCGGGAATGTAGCTCTTGTGCTGTCGACGGTTAGGTCGTGGTAGCGATTCACAATACGTGTCGTCAGAGACTGCGATCGCTGGGTATTGTTTGGCCCAAATCGAAAGATCAATGTCTTCTGATGCCCAAAGGCTTGAGCAAACACAATTGTCTCAAGATCAATACCCCGGATCCACTCACCCGATACGCCGAGTGCTTTCAATGCATCGTGTTCCCCCATCTTTTAATCTACAAAAGGAGTGAACGAATTAAATAGCGCGAGGTGACCTCGATTATGACTCGGACGGTGAATATTTGCGCAGTTATCTAAGGCGGGCCAAGGCGTGGGTTCGTTTTCGGTAATTTTCCAATTCGGGGTAAGCTTTTCACTGGTACATACAAATCACAGCATCATGTACATAGCCTGTTGCGCACGCCGATGCCCTTCAACGCGGTTTGCTCTCGGCCTGAGATATGAGGCTACTATCATCCATCCCATCCTCCTCCCATCACAGCTCCTCAATCCTCCATTCACGGCCTTTCCAATCTGCGATCATGGCTACAGCCTCTGAACTGGACAAGAACGGGAGCCTATTCTTTTCCTCAACAGAGTCGTACATCCTTCCTGACCATATTCACGTCCTCACTTCCTCGATGCCTCTCCGACCATGACTCTCTGTATGGCGCATCATCTGACAAGCCCTTCATGTAACTAGACCACTTCGCGCGTGTGACTATGAGATCTCGCAGGGATCCGAGCTAGGAGCATCTGGACTTTCACAGGGCTTAGAAAGCTACCATCTCTCTGACCAATCAAGTTATGATGCCGCGTCTCTGAAGGAGGCTGTAGCAAGCCGTGTTGGTTCGCGAGACGTTACCCCCGATACTTCCCTGTCCTCAGAGGATCGACGGGAAAGCATTCAAGAAGCCGAAGAAATGGGCTCGGCCCGTAGAACTACACCAGTCGCAAGGCGATGGGTGAAGATGGAAATGCTTTCAAGGTGACCGGCCGTTTGGGAAAGGAGGCAAATGCACAGGCAAGGCGAGGACTGGGGGCATTTGTTTGCTAAAAGGTTTTGGGGAAATCTGTACGATACAATGATATCTATGCAACAAAATGACTGATCAAAGACGTTACTGGGCCTAGCAAGTAGATGAGGTACCTCTACTTATCTTTCCTCCCTCCCTCCCTCCCTCCCTCCCGTTCTCCCGTCTGATGTCCACAGCCTCCGCACCCACTCACTCTTTGAACTTGGTCGAACAGCGCACCCGGATGGTCCCCATGCTCCGGCGAGGGAGGGCAGCACTGATCTCTTCCCACCAACAGCCATCATTTCTCATCTGGAACAGCGTTGCCTCCTCTTCTTCTGTCCAAGGGACGTGTGTTCTCTTCGCTTGTCATGTTACAAAGTTAGGATGACATGCAGCTGTTGGTGCCGATTTCCGTTTAACACTTCTTTTCTCGACCGCTAACGGTGCTTGATGTATCTGGGAATGTGCAGCAGCGTTGTGATTGGTGTCCAATGCTTTGGGATCAGTTGGTAAGTGGAGAAGTTCCGAGATCGATGGCAGTTTGAACTCAAGATTGTACGTCCCATTAACCCCCGATCTTGGTGCGTTTGAGGAACCCTTGAAAGGGCCATTCCTGATACTCAGCAAATGATACCGCCTCTATAGCCGCAGAAGGACTCCGAGAAGTTCGTGGGGTATCCTGCTGGCTATCATCGACAAAGGTCGACAAACATCCGTCATCAGCCCGGGGCTGCGTGTCGTCGATCTCAGGTCTGGGGGTCAAAGGCGACCTGAGGGGGGAGAACAGTTGTAGGTGGAGAGGCGGAGTCACGGCAGGCGCTGCGCGTGGCTTTCGTCGCTTTGCAGGTCGTGGGTCCTCATCGCCGGTATCGTAGGCGTTGTGACTGTCATCCGTGTTCACGGAATAGTGGGTATCGCTGCTGATCTCTGTATGCATGTCTTGGTGCCCTCGCTTCCGCGTCGCAGGCTCGCCCCCCAGTGCTGGGTCTGCTGGGCTAGATCAGCCTCGACAGGCTCGTGACGCGTGGCGGTGCTCGTCACTGATTAGAGTTGCTGAATGCCTAAGATAGACCTCAGACTGTGCTTGGCTCAAGGGATGGAGAGAAGGCGCTGTTCGAGATATGTTCCGTTAGCAACCTGTTCTTCAAGATTTCTAAAACAGGGCCCTCGTGAGGTAACCAGTTACCTTTGGGCTCAGCGACCAATATAAGGCTGAGTGATATTCTCAATTGATCTTCGGTGATCCAGGTGCGGGATTTATCGACTAGGTACTAGAAAATTGTTCTTACCTTTGCTGCACCTATTGTAGCGCATGCGGGGAGCTCGCATAACATTCCTTTCTACCGGTGGGACCAAGTCTTGAGAGGATCGTTCGCAAGGCGGCCGTAGCATTGATATTCGCAAGTCATTGACGGTCCGAGATGACTACTAGCGGATTCACAAAATGGGTCAATTTATGAGTATCATACGGTTCGAACAGATTTGTCGCCTTTTCTCTACTCTGGCGACATCATATCATGGTGAGTGACGACGATCTGAAATTGGATCATAGCGTGGACGGTCAACTTCTTCAGCTTCGGTCTTGCAGTTCCGACTAGATTCGGGGCTCCGTTTTCGCTTTCGATCAGGATTTGAAGATCTGACTGAGACCGGTGAATCTCCTGAAGCCTACGGATTTCAATCAGCCTCGCGTGGCCAAGTAGAGGAACGGACAGTAGAACATGCCTCTTTACCAGGAGCGTTGCTCGTAAGAGAGAGTATTTGGTGTACTTGCTCTTGATTCTCCAGTTGCAGAAGGAGACGTTGCTTCTCTTGTAGACGCGCGCTCTTGCGGGATGGCGTGAAGGGCTGCATTCGCTGAACACCACGGGGACGTGCTGCAAAAGACTGTCAGCAGGAGGAGGTCGAGGTAGAAGGACCTTACCCTGTCGGTTCAGCGGGTTCGTCGCTCGTGGTGGGGACATGTTGATTGGGATTTCTTCAACGACCGGGGAGGAGACTTGCTCGTGTCTCTGTTTTTCTATATGGCCAAGCCTTTGCTTTTTCGGTGCCCGCTGCTGTGAAGTATTATCGTCAGAGTCGATCCTTCTCTTGGTCCTCTTGGTCCCGTCAGATCCAGATTCTCTCGCTTTGGTTTGATTCAACTCGGCCTCAATTAAAGGAACTTGCTCCAGGATCCATGGAATGAGGGTACGATGACGGGCTGCGTCTCTCTTCGCGAGCCTGAGTGCTACGGTGTCGCTAACGAAGTCTCCAATACATTCGTTCCGCCTGTTGATTGAGTCTAGTTTTTCTTGAGCTCCTACAAACTCACGGTGGGCTTCGTTGATCCTCCGTATCCGCTCCGGCTGGGGAATGCTTAAGCGATTTGGATCGAGTTGGGTCGATGTATAGACCTGCTCGGCCTTTACCGTTGCCCTCTGCACAGCTTTCAAAGCTCGGTCTTGTTCATTCTGCTGTCGATTCAGGGATGAGAGACTTCGTACGCTTTCTTTAGTCTCGTGAGGCCTCAACACTTTCGAGTCCACGAGCTTCTGCCACGCCTTGTCGTAGTGTGGCTCGAGACGCTCGATGGTGTCGGTATACCGATCAAGCCACCAGTACTCGAAATTGAGGTATTCGATCCATGTTGCCAATCTATCTTGTTGCTTGGGGTCTTCTTTCAGCTGAAAGGGCCGAGTAAATCCATGTTGCGCCAGGCGGCGGTTCACTGCATCGACGTAGTCGGAGAATTCGTCTCCGCCGTGGAATTCCCGGCAGTGGTCTCGCTGCCGTTGCCGATCCGTTTGTCCGCTGTCCCATACATCCTTGAGGCATGACGGGTCAGCTTCGATCTCGGCGAGTTCCTTGGCGCCCGCCCTCTTGTAACAGTAGCGCTTGATGAGTTGCTTGTAGTACTCGATATATGCTGGAAACCCGCCGTCGTCATCTTCAAGCCATCGATTGTCCCGCTGCCACTTATGGAAATAGCGCCATCTCGACCACTGTCTCTGGAATACCTCCCAGGGCTCCTGCGCGGTGTTGTTGTCACCCCAATACCTTTTCGTCTCACCGAAATTGTCTCGCCAGGGCCGCAGCAGCTCCTCATGTTGCTCCGCATGCCTGAATACCCCGTCAAGAAGGTCGATCGGATACAGCGGGCGGCCGCCGTCCTTGACAAGGTCGTTATAAGCATCTGTCTCTCTCTCTCTTGATGCAGCATCATGGTCGATAAAAGGAGTAGGAGATCTCGATCTTTCAATGATCCGCTGTGGAGCTCGCGCTGAGGCATTGTCAGCATCGGCCCATACTTGTCGCAGGCGTGCGTCGAGCAGGCCAAGGTCGAGTGGGCGGGAATGCGTCGCAGGACTCCGAGTCAGGGCTCGTTCTTGGGCCCTAGAAAGTCATCAGCAAACCAGAAACACTGCGCACTCATCAGAGGAGGCCCACATCAGCCGCTCCGCGAGACTTTTACGCTCCTCCTTTGAAATTTTATCCCAATCGGCGACTGAGAGCTCGAAGACCCCGTCGAGACGACGATTCTTCTCCATAAACTCAGCGAGGGCCACATCGCTCATGGCAGCGATGTCGTTCACAGACAACGGCGGAGTGGTCGGCTCTTGGGAAGACATTCTGCCAACTGTAGAAGTAGAGGTAGATGCAAGACGTGAGCTGATGAAGGAGTACGGTGTGCTGTGGTACGCCACCACAGAATCAAGCTTGTTGTAATTGTTGGAACTAACCCGTTGAGCTAAAAGCGATATCGCAATAGCCAGTGCTATCACGATATTATGTACCTCGCCTCAGGGACCTACAACAGTAATGATTTGAAGCCTCTGATGAAGTCTTGGCGGCTTCGTTCGATCAGAAGAGCAGAGGGCTATCACGTGATGTGATGAGTCAGCCTGTGGGGCGCACGACACGATCCTCTCTCTCGCGTATTCATCACAAACCGCTTTGGTTGGCTACGGTTGATGGTTCGCGATGGGTTCTGGTGTAACATCATACCGACGGATTGACTCAGCAAGGCTCGCGTTTATATCTACACCCAGGATGGTACACAATTCCAGTCTGGCATCGTATTCTTATCCCATTTTCCCATTTTCATCCTTCTGATCAGAACCAAACTTCCCCATGGCAGCCACGTGCCTCATTGCCCGTGTATATGCTCACGGAGATTTCAAGAAGGAGACCTTGAAGACAATCAAAAGAAGCTCGCGCTATGTCTTTCCACGAGTTCAGGCTCCGGAACCACGACCTCCATGTCGCCGTGGCGAGCGACAGGTAACAGAGCCACCAGAAGACTCCAGCATCCCGGAACACGCTTACGAACCCTATATCGAGCTGAGGCTCAGCGACATCCCACGGTCTTCCCACGGTGTTGTCTTTGGGACCGACCCAGACAGCGACGTGGTCCTACCAAATTGGAAGGGCATTGGCTACCGCCATTTCACCCTGACCTTCGACGAGGCAAATCGCCTTATCGTGAGAGACTGGGGTTCTCTCGTGGGAACCGAGGTCACTTATGATGGCTATGGACGTGGAAAACGGAGCAACTTCCAATGGATCGTCGGCGGACATAATCGTCTCAAAGACGTGAAGAAAATCCTCATCAAGCTGGATGTCAACGCCCACGTCCAGTTTCGGATCGTCACCGCCTACCACAACGTATCGTTGCCTGCATACATTGACAGAGTCGGCCGGTTTCGCAAGGGCACAGCGACCGCTGAAGGTCTGTTCAACGATCTTAGCATCCCTAATCGCCCAGAAACCAAGCGGCCTACCGGAGCCCACACACCAGGAACCGGAGCGATTCATTTAAGAAAGAGGGTCGGGGAAGGTAGTTACGGCGTCGTAGATTATTTCTGGAACGTCAGCACCGGAGAGGAGTATGCGCTTAAGAAACCTTCCGAGGAAGCCCGCCGGAAGGGCATGGTTAATGTTGACGCCTGGCGGCATGAGGCTTTCATCATGGGTCTGATTTCGCGGCCTCCGCATGTTTGTGCACTCCCTGCTTGTCTACTGTGATACAGAGTTCGTTCTGATCCGCTAGCAGCCCCACTTGGTGACACTTTTCCGTGCGGTCCTTGAGCCATATCCTCAGCTTATGCTCGAATATATTCCTGGCGGGTCTTTAGAGGACCAGGAAGATATAACAGCTCCTGAATGTGTTTCGATTTTCGGCCAATGCACCTCGGCCCTGGCATACTTACACGGGCACGATCCACCCATTGTGCACCGAGACATCAAGCCCGGCAACATTTTTATCCAGGTACGAGACGTGGGCTATATCCACGTGAAGTTCGGGGATTTTGGTTTGTCGAAGGACTACGATACTTTATCAACCATCTGCGGTTCCTGGCGCTATCTTGCTCCCGAAATGTATCAGAACAGGCAGTATGTCGATGCTGGCGGGAAGCAGAGAGTGACCTATACCGCGGCCGTCGACGTCTGGTCTCTCGGTGTAGTGGTCTATGAGTTGCTTTGCGATCTTCCACCGTATAGGCCGAAGTACGAGTGCAGTGGGACGGTTTGGTGCGAAGAGATCATCAAGACGTTCCGAATAGACTTTGCAAATGGGCCCGACCAGCTAAGACGGTTCCTCCTGGAAGCTATGGTGGTCCTACGGCCGACAATGCGGTGGTCGGCCCAAGACTGTTATACACAAGCAGAACTTCTTGCTACACCCAGGGAACGCTCTGAGACGCGAAGGACGGCTTTATACGCTGGCGAAGATGAACAGACGACCATACTTTACCAAGCCGAACAAAGCATTGCTGACAGCAAACAAACCGTCATACGGCGGCCGAACTCTTACGACCGTGCGAGCGCATCGAGCGAAGCCAACGCGCCACCTCCTCAGTCTTCTGCCTCGGCACCGTCTTCTCGGCTATCAGGAGGATGGGAACTAGACTGCAACGTTTTGTCAGGTTACCTTCCAGAGCAGTTGACCCCGGAGGTTGAGCCAGGAAACGACGGACTCGACGAACGTCGTCAAACCGGCAGTAGCCGGGACGGCCAAGAAGCAGTTGATGCACGAATTTTGCTGCAGGCCTTTAGTCAACATGCTCATATGGGGAGCTGGACCGGGTCAGTCATCTCGTTGTCTCGTAAATAAGGAGCTAACTTTCCAATTATAAGCCACATTCCGTCCGAGTCGGGCCTTCTCACCAGACTTTCTCCTCCAGAGACAAATCTCATACCTCGAACTGGTTCTATCCGAAGTGATCACAGAAGATCTCAAAGAGACATGGAGAACGCTTCAGACGTCTGGCGCGAGACTCCAAGATCCAACGCCCAGCTTCGCTCTTCAGTAGAACCAACATTCCCCCCCCTCCAAACGAAGAGAATGCAGGCATCCAGATCATCCCCGTCACCCCGGAGAAGAGACAACAGGCGACGCAAGCCCACGGTCCGTCAGCATTCGGAATCTGAATCCGAGGTGGAATACTACGAGAACTGCTGGCTGGATCCGCTTCATCCACTTGGCCGCGGGTCTTCTCTCACAATGTTAGGGTGCCCAGCCGACAATCCGGGGGCATCAACACTTACGTCAGAGAGATCTATGCCACAGAATCTGGTGGAGCCCATAGATGGTCAGGATTTGATGAAGCATCCCAGCAACGTAACGAGTCCTGACCAACATGCTGCCGCGGGCGGCGAATCCATCCAAAGCTGGAGAAATAAGAGGACTGTGCAAGGCGCTCGGACCGACAGCAAGCAGTGTTTTGCCACAGCTATGTTGCAACCTATGCGTGAGGACAGATCCGATATCTCCAGATTACACACCCCATTACACGATGATGGCTGCGCAACTGATTGTGGTCACCCTACCGATGACTGCTATTCTATCGGTGGCGACCGCGGAGAACGTTCAGTTCGCAAGAGAAACGCCGGCTTTATTGAACAGAAAGAAGTCGCACAATCCCCGGGTATGGCATCTCCGAGAGGCCTTATTCAGCCAAACAGCCCAGAAAAGGATCCGGTTCGCCGTAAAAAGAAAACCAGGTATTTCACCCATCTTTCGCACCGCCGGCCGCGTATGCTAATATGACTATAGCGCCCAGGACAAAACTACCCTTGAAGCAGCGTACCTCCGTAACTCGGCGCCTGACAAAGGAGCGTATCTCGACATTGTGAAGCGCGTCTCTATGAACGAAAAGCAAGTCCAGGTATGAAGCCCTCGCGATATATATAAATACATGTTAACTAACGACGCAATTTCCCGTTCTCAAGATCTGGTTCCAGAACCGCCGGCAGGCCGCCCGGAAAGCGCGGCCAATCTACTTTCCAGTCGCATGAAGTAGCCAGTAGCTACAGGCCATATTTCTCGGAGCGCTGGAGGCGGGGGCCATGGCTCTACAGACGCGTAGCAGCATTTCAGTCACCTCCTTCAGTAGTTTCTTCTCGTCCGGGTACAGCGGTGATATAGGCTTTCGATATTGGCCCCAGTCATGTTCGTGATGTGGTCATTTAGGGTTTCGTGCGAAGGGAGATTCGTGGGACCACTATGCGTCCATGCTGATATTGATGTTCGAGTCATATGTGAATCCGCGTTGCGATCTACTTTTCTTATTCAGGAGAAAGCAATGATGTAGAGGCAGATGGGTGAAATGGAGAGAGCTTTGGTGTGACATTAGCATCAAATGGGACCCGTTGATTAACCGTCGGTCCCACTCATATGGAAATCAACATAAGTGCGCAAGGCTGAACCTGAAGATAGATTGGTCGTAGTCGTTGCTTCGAATGATAGGACGAGATTGGCTGAATCACCAAAGTCAGGGTTGGGCATGTATGGTGCCGTTGGTCAGCTACAGTCTCAGCCTTGCCGCAGGGGAGCAGGAGTTGGGCGCTCCCTTGAGCTGGTCACGGCTGATATTAGACTGTGGTCCAATGGTAATACTGTGTTCAGAGTCCCCCTTCAGCTGGATAATACTGCAATGAGATGGCATTTTAAGGTAAGCGTAGGCAAAGTTGGGAACTTCTTTAACGTCCGCCGTTGATACCCCTGGATGACTCATCCTTGGCATCAACAGTGAGATAAAGAGCACTATGCCTTTGCTGCCGACACGCAGCAATCGAATGCCAGGAATACGAACAGACCTTCTTTCTAGTATGAGAGAGCGACCAAAGGTAGACCAAGCATCGCGAGTAACTCAGAGCCAAGAGGAGCAAAATACTTTGCCCATTTGTGAGGGAGCCAGACTTTCCCTTCCTTGACTCAGGCACATCCTTCAGCAATACCAGTTCTACTAAACAGAACTCTTCTTATCAACTCGCTTCTCAAAAGCTGGCTGTCCGGGCTTCACGCCGCCGGAAGGTCCTAGGACTCTACAGGAGCACTCTCAGAAATGGCTCAGCGGCACACACGAGTGCTACCAATAACCTCCATCAACCCACCACACGTCGACTCGGAGACCAGTCCACTGGATTGGTGGAATGCTAACAAAGATCGCCTCCCTCAAGACCAAGTCAACCACCTCCTGGAAGCCGCGCATGCTCTCCAGACTTCCTCAATACCAGTCGCATTCCCAACCGAGACAGTGTACGGCTTGGGCGCAGACGCCACTCGGTCCGACGCCGTACGTGGTATCTACGCTGCGAAACAGAGACCTTCGGATAACCCGTTGATCGTGCATGTTGGATCACTGGATCAACTGAGAGCTCTTCTTCGACCACCAGAACAAAATGGTTCCCTAGACCGTCATGCTAACGGCACTGCAAAGGAGCCAGATTCACACAACGACCCCATCCCCTCAATCTACATCCCCCTAATCCAACGTTTCTGGCCGGGCCCACTGACCCTCCTCTTCCCGCTACCGTTCCCCTCCCCCTTCGCCTCTGAAGTCCACCCCAGCCTAACCACCTTCGGGATCCGTATGCCCTCCTCCCCC
>JAABUK010004798.1_pt1 | contig 21682 bp, 27 predicted proteins | sample 5559141 | NCBI WGS metagenome assembly JAABUK01 (sample SAMN10711869, study PRJNA513367) | rock metagenome | isolation source: Antarctica rocks | place: Antarctica: Victoria Land, Pudding Butte nord | collected 2016-01-03
TTTCCTTATTTTTATTCTCCGCCCCCACTTAGATTAATACCAACAACTCAACCACCCAGCCATACTTAGCCCAATCAAGCTATTTCTGACTATCCAGCTATCCCAGCCATAGCGCCTGTTACCCACTGTAACAGCTAACCCCATCAAAAATCTTGCGAATACAAACTTTAACTGCCTGCATCTCTATCAATATTAAAGATAATCAAAATCTCAACTCGCTATTGAATGGTCAAGATTATCAGTGTTACTGAATGGTGTTCATATTATCTTAGCTCTTAAATTGACTAAGTAAATAAGAGTAATAGTTTTTTAACTCAAAATTTCTTTTTATTTTAAGATACCTTGAGAAGATAGTTTGAAAATAAAACCATATTTTATAAATAAAAATATAAATTTTGATATATTCTAAATAAATTTCAATAAGAAATATCAGATTCAATAGCTTAAAATCAAAAGATAATATTGAAACAGTTTATTAACATTTTCTACTACAACTTTATAAAGAGTAATTATTAATAATATTTAATTCTAAAATCAAATAAATAAATAAAATTTACTATAAAGTTAATATTAGAGGGGGGCTAGAGAGGTACCCCCTCTATCGTATTAGCCCAGGGAACTCTCGTAGGCTCAGCCATTTCAAGATAGGAGACATTCAGCCGCCGGAATTGGCAGAGAAAGCTTGCTGCTGAAGTCAAGTAAAAGGTGGGGAAAGGAGAGTTGTTAGAAGCGAGAATCCGCGTCCACTTTCTCACTTGCAATCTCTGCTTGCGCTGCGCGTCTTCACTTCTACTTTCAGCACTTCGACGTAACTCCGCCCACTGCCACTCTTTCGCATCTTTCATAAGTCGCAGACGTACAGGTGAATGGGAGATGAGTCATTCTGGTAACTCACAGCGTTTGCGCAGCTGCTGATCACGAGCAATCATAACTTTAGGCTCACCACATTCGCCGTATGCAATCACCTTGACACGTCAACCGATGCTTATACTTTCAACCCTGACCGACCAGTAGACAACACGTCCCTACGGTGAGGCTTCCAACCAACTACAAATCTCACGGTCCTGGCCCGCATTACGGGGTTCAACGTTCGCTGACCAGTGTCACATGACAGGAGCGTTGTAGGCGATGAGCAACTCGTCAAGTGGTTTCTCGAACATGGAGCTCAACTCGACCCGGACCCTCAATCAATCAATCTCTTGATCGGGAACATCTGTTTGAACGTTGGCAGCAGCGCAATCCAGCATAGCGGTTTTCGATCTTTTGCTCGAACACGGGGCAACGAGGGCGAACAACATTCCCCTGCACATGGCAGCAGGTGCCGGCGCGGACGATGAGCGAATACCGATGATGGCTCATCTGATAGATCTTGGCTATGATGTCGATGCAACCGATGATGTGAGAAAACACCTCGCGATCAGGACGCCCCTTCACTACGCCATCAGGGTCCAGTCCCTCGCAAAGGTGAATTTTCTTTTGCAGAAAGGCGCGGATTCGCATAAGCCCGTTGGGCTGTCTGTATTCCCCTTTAAAATGGCGGAGCGAATGGGGAAGGACCGGTTTGTTAGTCTCCTGAAACAATTGCCTAAATTCGGTGGGATAAGGGCGAACTCAGCCACGGAAGGTTGGGATTGTCTTGGTCCGCACTGTTTCTGGCCCATCCTTGATCTGCACAAGGAAAATCTGATGATGAGGTTTGCCTGAATAAGGAGGAGAGATAAAGACAATTTGGCGTGCTCACCCTGGTTCAACCATATCAAGAAGAAAATTCAAAGCCTTACAAATTCCAAGAATCAATTCAGAACATCAAGAGCTTTGCTTCCTAGCGTCACCCACTGCGGCTTTGTGGCTTTGTAGGGAGTTTGCCGAGAACATGGCGTTTTTAGGTGTAGGCGTTGAGGTTTGGGGAAAAGCGGTATAAGAAAGTGTTAGAATAAGGGAGATGTAGATGGACTGGGCAAATCAACAAAAAGGATTCCCTGAATTTCGCGAGTCGTTATTGTGGCTTAAGGGCTTGACAAAATTGGAAAATATATCGTTGGAAAAACTAGTAAGCGTGAGCAGAGATCTCAAGTATCCTTTCGGTTTCGATTTTGATCTCAATGAGTAAAGATCGAATTTTTGTCGCCTTTTAGGTGATAAGGACAGCGCCGAAGTTGGATGAGGTGCCGTATTCGATTCAGAGTTTGGCGTCTACGAGGAGTCCGGTTGCGGTGCCATTTGAAATCTTGTATTATTACTTCTGTCTTTTGAGGTAAAGTGCTGCCTGGGGTCTCCATGAAAACTGTCAAACGGCTGTACTTACCTGGTGCCGACATCGATCCCGATATCCTTTTCCGTAACACTTGCGCTGACTTTGGGGGATCCATTGTTTGATCCGCTCTGTCCTTGCGACAGTCAATGATTGTGTTGGGAAGCGGAGGCCATTCCTCGTCAAGCTCTCAGAATGTGTGCGATGGGATTCCAGGTACCGAGGTCATCAAAGAAGCCGAAAGAGCCTGGACGTAAGTCTCGTATTGATACAGGATGAAACAAAGCATAGCCATAGGAATGACCTTTCATTTGATATGCATAGTCGTCGGCGAGAGAAGCCATCCTTGGTTCTTCTGAGGATCGATAGCGCTGACGTTACTTCCAGGGTTCATCACGGGCCGGCGCGAAGGCCCCGGGCCAGGCTTGGCACTCAAATTGACCCAAATCTTATTAGTGAGGCTTTAGCGACATGTGATGATTCGAGCGTTGATCTTGCCAATGCTCTTCATCTCACTTCCAATTGCCTAGAAGAGAGGGCAGAGGCTGACGGCTGCATGAACGATTTGGATGTCGCGATTGAGCTCTTACGCTTAGTTGCCTGACGGGTTTCCCGAATTGTTCCACCTTCATCTGGAATTCAACCGGAGGCGGTCTAAATGAAGTGTCTAAATCAGATCTATTCGCTCTAGAAATTTGATCCTCATAGATAGAGAATTGGGGGGGGTTGGGAGGCTTTTCATGGGCGTTTAATGCGTCGAATTGAAGAGATTTCACCGATTTCGTAGAACTCGGGGGCGATTTCTCCCCGGGGACGCTTATTTAAGCGCCCCCGGGCACCCCAAGACGGTTGAATGATGATCGGAATCTCCAACAAAGCTGGTGTGTAGAAGACTGTCAATTTTGGGCGATTTTGAAGGATTTTTTTCGATTTTAGCTTAAAACAGCTAGAAACAAGCGTTTTTCGCGTGTTGTGAATGAATAAGTAGCTGGATTTAGCTATTAAGAAGGTCTGAGAGCAATTGTAAAGAACTTCAAGCGATTTTAGAGCTTGCATTGAGATTTGAGAGATTGATTGAAGAGAAAGCTGCTTTGAAGATTTTGATGTTCCTTATGCCAAGAAGTCTGCAATTTGATAGCGCTAAATGCGGCAACGCTATTCCCAATGAGGGAAGTAACCCATCCAGTGACACAGAGCGGCCGAGGCCGGTGTCAAGAAAATCATTGAGGATCTTTCTAGAACGAAACACCAACCCTTGTCAACTGTGAATTGTTTAAGCCTTTTCAAACTGTATGATGATCAGCCTCAGCTGGATTTGCAACTTGGTATAGGGAAAACTTCATCAAGACTTAATGATAAGTGAATGGCCGTTGTTTCTGACTATTATGCTTATTCGCTCACAAATAACACTTCATCGCCGCATTGAACGTCTTGCTGCACCCCATCCTTAAGGCCCGCGTGATAAACCCTCCGGCAGCAAGCAGGGAGACCGTCTTCCATGTCCTCAGAGCGTAGAGACTCACACGGCCCGAGATTTCATTCACAAAACGAACAGCCGCTGATAAAAGACTTTTATAATTGGTATGGTTAGTGGCACCTTCTTCATCAACAGTGATGATTATATCCAATTCTGGGCCAGTAATTTCTTTACTTTAAAGCCTTCGTAATATTATCCTCCTTCCAGCACATTCCATCCTTAAGCTTATCATCATCAATCACTCTAATAGCTGTCGGCCGCAAATCCAGTCTTTGCGCGCTTCGCCGAAATTCACGTTGTAAAAATCGGGAAGTCATGAGACCGAGAGGCGTGTACAGACGTTCGCACGCTATCACAACAGTAGCAAGCCAAAGATGATCCAGATCAGCAGGACGAGACCGAAGCTTTCGCATCGTCCGTGACGGAAGTCGAGAGGAGTGATGAGCCAGAATCAGATCATCGTCCAATACAGCCAACCAGTGACATACTCCGTTCTCTCCCGTCTGTACTCGCCGGTCTACATTATAATCAGAAAAATCAGTGCTCGATACCGAATAAAGCTTGATTTCAGTAAAGAAATATTGAAAAATATGAAATTATAGTTTTAAGTAATAGATATGGTGCACTTAACCAACAAGAAGAAAGCTTCTTGACCGACTTAGATAAGTAACAGAGAGTTGACGTGAAAGGTCATAGAATAGCTGAACCAGATGAAACAACTCTTCCCTATTTTGCAGATTGGAGCTTCTTCGGTCAGACATAATATTGGCGGATTTCTGAGTTTGCGATATTGATATTGTTTACCGCTGAGCGGGCCCGTAGTGGTGACGTACATCTATCAGGACTCATTCTCAGACTGTATAGTACAAGCCAAGGATGGGACCTCTAAGTACGAAACTGCGAATGCTGAGCTATTGGCTGCTCGTCGACTAATTGCTGAAGAACAGAGGCTTCTAAAGAGGCGAAACTAGCGTACTGAGGGCAAACGGATTGCGTTGAAGGGCAAATTCGTCTTCAGCACCGAAGAAATACTCAAATCGCTCAAGATGCAGAAGCGGCGACGGCTGCGCGATCATCGAAGAAAAGATCGGACATGCGTAAAATCGATCACGTCGATCATGATCTCGAAGAATACGCGTCTGACCACGATTTTCGCAGCTCGATGTCTGATTTGATAGTGATTACCTGTTCCAGGTAGTTGTTGAAGTTGGACGGTCGGGAAAACATGGTCCGCCTCCAGAAGTGATCCGTTTCCTGGTGACGCTGCGACTCGACATGGATTGAGAAGAGAGGCGACTACAGTCGCTTCGCGAAGACATTCACGGTGCGGCTCCATGCTCCCATTATGAGTCAGTGGTCTTCTAATTTTGAGAGCAACACTGCTGCTAGTAGCAGCAGCACTCTAGTCGAGTCTGAATTCGCAAAAGTTCTACGCAACCGGCAATCAAGGATTGCGTTCTGTGGCGAACAACGCAACTCAAGCGAGATTTCAGAGTATACACAATACAACAACGCCTGCAGGATTCTTCGGCCCTCGGCATGTCGTCATTGACCGCAAGTCTACTGAATATTATTGTAGTATTTACAACGGTTTTGATCCTCGTTCACACCAACTCTTATGTGCTTGCGGATGCGATCCTGCAAATCATCCTCTACGAAGTCAACGCCAGATGCAATTGCCAACACCGCAATTCATGCACGGAGGAGTTGGACTGAACGACGACACATGGAGCAAGCAAGGACCCCGTCGACAACACGGCTTGGGCTTTGTGGCCTGCGTCATTGCCTACCGTGAGGATTCAATCCTTTTCGAGTGTTGTCTGAGGAGATACGTCGATTCGGCCGGAAACGGGAAGTGCAGAGCGTTCGTGCTCGGGATCGATGGGAATGAGGACGCCGATATGACCATGTTTGAGATCTTGCAGAAGGTTGTTTGGCCTCGATCGATCTGCGTGTCATAGAGGCCTGTGGCTGACCGTAACAGGTTTTTGGGAGAGAGAGCACTAGACTTGTCGAATTTGATGAGCCGTTGGGAGTGCGAGCGGAGCTTCACTATCGGAGATGTCGAGCTCGGGAGCAGGATCCAGGGAGAGCTGGAGAACATGGTGAATATGGGGAATTGGCACCACAAGCTCTGTATTCCGCCAGTCGCCGAAGCTCTGCATTCCGCTCGAGGTCCATTTACCACTGGAGTTACGATTGACAAATGCATTGTAGTCTGCCTCGTACAACCCCACGGTGGACTCAAGGAGATCCGATTCGCAACATGGCTCACGTCCATGGTCCTTGCAGATAGCTTTCGTGTCGAGTATCTATGGTCCAGCGACTCCGACAGCTTCGTCCAACCAGGCGTAATAGATCTCACCATCAATTCGATTTCTGACTGTATGAGTGTCGGAGCCGCATCTGTTGCCCTCGAAGTCCACAACCGAGACGCCAGCTTGATCGGTAGACTGTGTGCTTCTCGATTCCGCAGTCACATTTACCTCCACAGGGCATGTCCAGCCGCTAATGGCCAGTCGACTGTCGGCACGGGCCCATCGGCGTTGTTTCGAATTAAGGCTTTGATGCAGGTCACTATGCCTTGGTATCGTCAACGGATTCTTGGGTATAAAATGGTGAGTGAGTTCTTGTCATGACCTCTCCTCGCCTCCCTGCCGCAGACACATGTCTCACCATCGAGGATATCAACGAGGACGCACACATCGCAAGTCAGCTTGCGCTCCATGGTTGGAGAGGCGCTACTTCAGCGACGCCGTAGTCCTGACAGAAGCCAAAACCACACTGATGTCGTGGCTGAAACAACAAGTAATACCGCGGTTGCCAAGGTCGCTGGATGCTTCCACTGACGAGCAGTCCAGATCCGATGGAAGCGCTCTGGCCATCTCGAACGCATCTACCACCCCTTTTACACCTGCACGCAAGGACCATTGTTCCTCCGGTGGCGGGCTCGCGAAACATTGCTCGAGATGTTGCTGTTTGCAGCAATACTTTCATACGCGGTGGCCGAGAAGTTTCTTCTCCCCACGATTTCTGGCCAATTTGCAATCTCGACGGTGGCGCTCTCGGCCTACAACACGATGAGATCGCCCGAGCAGTCGAGGGATCTTCTCATTCTGCCGCTCTCCATTGTTTTCCATGCGTTCGTCATGCCCTTTGTCCACGTGTGGGCGGCATGTACGATGTTTGAGGATTCGTGGGGAAAGACTGATAGGGGGACTCCGTTGGCGGGAGAATCAAACCGAGCCGCGGGAGGGTTGAGTGCCGTCGATCTGGGCTCTGCGGCGTGGGCCTTGGTAGGTACATCTTTTGTCATGAGACTTGTGGTCAGCGTTATTGGGATGACCTTTGGCCGCCAGTAAGGGCGGTAGGCTCAGATTCCGCTAAATGACTCTCGTCCATGTGATGACTACATGACTGTGCATCGACTGAGCCATAGGCGCAGTCTCTTCCTCTTCAATTTCAATTTCTCTGGTAAATTTTCTGGCTTGATCGTTTCCGGCGCATCTTCCCACACGTCGGAGTTGATGAAGCTTGCAGCCGTCTCGAAGCTCTTGGGCCAACCGTTGAATCGTCTAGATGGCGGTGGCAGGACATGTGTCGCGACCAGCAGAGCTGTGAAAGCGTTGACCAAGTCAAGGTTGATATCGCCTCTGGCATCGAACATTGCTCTGGCAGTATTTTCTCGGATGTCACGCTGTTCCAGATTGGGTTTTGTTTGGGCGGCCGTTGCTAAGAGTTTCAGCGCATCGACATCACTGTACTCAGCGGCGAAATGGAGAAGAGAGCGTTGGTCTTTGCTGGTGGCTGAGGTGTCGGCATTGTTACGGAGTAGGAGACTGATAGCATCGTGATTGTTGAGCCATATCGCCTGCATCAGAGGATTCATGCCGTCGTTGTCTCTGTTGTTGACATTCGCACCGTGTTCGATGAGTAGCTGGACCATAGGTCCAAGTCTCCAGAAGATAGCAGCGGAGAGTGGCGTCCAGCCCGATCGATCTCGAGCATCGATCTGAGCCCCTGCTGACAACAAGAGTAGTGCGATGTCGTTGTCCCGCTGACGTAATGCTGCAACGTGCAACGGCGTGTTTCCCCAGTGGTCTGTTGCATTAGCATCGGCTCCATAGGCCAAGAGAAGCCTTATTGTCTCTAGGGTACCGCTTTTCACCGCTGCAAACATTGGAACAGCCTGTAGACGGTCAGCACTATTTGGGTTCGCCCCAAAAGAAAGTAGACTCTGTAGAGTCGTAAGATTTCGGCGTCCTGCTGCCCACGCGAGTGGTGTTCGGCCATCTACATCGCGAATGTCTACAGACATGCCGGAAACTTCCAAGGTTGTTGCCATATCTAGAGGACACAGCTCCGTAGCCACCTCGTGGATCATAGAGAAACGTTTCTCGACGTAGTAATCGCCGTTCAGGAAGCACTTCTCGAAAGGATCTCTCTTCAGTTGTGAGGTGAGAATGAGATCGAGGGCATCGTCTATCGGGCGGTTTCCAAACACACTTTCGGCACCCGGATCAGCTCCCGCGTTTATCAAGAAGCTGCAGATATCACTATGGCAACCCATGACCGCATGGGTCGGAACAGTGGATCCGGTCTGCGCGGAGACATCGAACCGGGAGGCCTGGCCATCAATGAAGAGACGGTTGACACCTTCCACGTCTCCGTCCCTACACAATTTGAAGATTTCGGACTTCGGGGAGACCTGTCTTGACACTCTCCTCGAGATATGTGCGCCCCCGGATTCGCTTGTGATAATTGCGGAGAATTTCCTCATCAGAAACCAGTGAGGAAACAGATAAGTGACGCGCAGTTTATAGCCCCTCCGACGTCGACAATTCGCCAAACAGGCATCGAGCTAGCGTAGGATTCCAATATAATTCAGAAACAGTGTTCCTATGAGCCGCTCGAGAAGCCTTGGAGTTCGTAGCACAGCTCTTCGATGACACTGGCACCGGCAGCCCCCTCGACAGCCTCTAGACAGGAGATGGCACGCCTTGACGCAAATGATCTCGCCCTGCTCCGTCGCGTGCCCTGCAGCAATGCGGGGACTAAGAGATGAGTCTGGGCCAGCGTGCAAGGGTGGTGTGACCAGGAGATGCAGTTGACTGGTAACATCCGTAACCACGTTTTGCTGAGATTGGATACTCTGTAAACCAAGGTCACGGTGTTCGCCTTGTGTCGATCTGATAGCTTTAGTTGTTACCGAGACCTCCTCAAGCTTCACTCGATGCGTCGGATGTCGGAATAAATAGCTGTTGATAGCGATGTCGATAGACTTTGGTTGAGAGGGCATATCTCTTCCTGTAGCAGCTTCTCCGTGAAACTTTCGGACCAGCCTCCAAATCTGTTAAGCGGCTGTTATTTTCTTTGTCTTCCGAGTCACAGATTTGGCGCAGTCTCTACAAGATTCTAGCCGATTTGCATGCGCTCAAGGGGAACGTTGGTCTGCTGGGTGACGACGGAACTGAGAGAGCCGAGTACAACCTGGAAATCCGAAAGTTCATTGATGAAAGCAAGCAGACTAGTTGAAGCATGATAGGTAGAGGTGAGCTTTTGGAGCCCCTTGACGACTGCTCCAGCGGCTCCTAACAGGGTAATAATGCTGGCGGGAATGGATAGCGGATGCTACAGCACCTTAATGGCTCGTAGCGGGGCGAGTCTAGTGCGGTAGCCTCTTTCGAGTTTTATAGTGCAAGTAAAAAGTAATGTAGACGGCAGACAGGACGGGAGAAGATGGACACCTTCAATTTCGGATGATTTATTGAAGAAGCGCCCGGCTGGAGTGGTAGGCCACCTCCCCGCGTCCCAAAGGCACTCTTTGTGGTGTCCTTCAATTGCAGTCATCCTGGAAAATGAGGCGTCGCACATCGGTTGTGGAGGGCCACAGGGAATGGTCTTCGCTTCAGAGAGTGCGGAACAACTGGGTGCGCCTAGAAGTGGGATTGGAGTCCAAAAGGAAGCCAAGTACGGAGAAGGAGAAAAGCTGACGGGGCCGCAGACAACGGAGAAGTGAAAAGGAATTGTGTGCGCCAAGACCACGGCCGCTAGTCCTGATACGCTTCAACAGCAACGACGGTTGAGATCATGACTTCGATCTGGACTTTTCATCGACAGATCTCCGTATTTAAATTATCAGGATTGAATACGTCTTTTCGACTCCTCCGGTTGCTCACCACGTTGTCCAGCACTGTTCTATTCCGAGAAGCTAGCGACCTAGCCAGCGAGAACGAATAGATTGGCTATCAATGCCATCTGATTCTCCGTTTGTCGGCTCGTGAGGCTGTCTTTCTCGTCTTACTCTCCCCGTTGAGACGGACTCTCGCTAGAAAGCGCGACAAGGTGACCATCTCGGACGGAGCCCTGGCTCGGCATCCACGTTAAAGAATGCACTGGTCCGCAATGAAACATACTACGGTATCGGGCAGAAGTATTCACACCTCGACGCTAGTATTGATCGACAAAAACGCCTCATTTACAGGTATCCCTGTCACGCTTGTACGATATCCCTGTCGATATTATACGCAGTTCTGTTATAGATGCAAATAAGATGCACACCCGATACTAGTTTCAAAAGAGATAAGCGCCAAATCAGGCGTTTTGTGGCTTTATATCCTTACATAGCATTACTAGTGGCGAAGTGTGAATACTTATGCCCCTTACCGTAGTAGAATGCGCATCCCTTACATCCATCACCCCACTCATCTTTTCGAGGAAATCTTATCCGATCCGCGATTCCTACATTCATCAGGACCAGTCGAACAATCGCCTACCGGCTGCAGCGTGGGCTAAAAAAGACAAAAGACACAAGGAAAAAAGAGTTGTAAACGCAAACAGACGCTCTCGTGATGATGTCGCAAGCCAAAGGAATTCTGAAGATCGCCGTCCCCTCAGCCGGCGCGATGTACGCGTTCCTGCAGTTCTTCGACCCGCACCAGCGAGGTGCGCACTCGGCGAGCATAAGGCAGCAGCTACAAGGTCAGGACTGCGCTCAAGTATTAGTACTCTAACACTCATCCCATCCCATCTATCCCACTCATTGATACCCTTCAATGTCATTTCACTCTTCTTCCCCTCCCTCTAATGTATGTCCTACCTAATACCTTATACCCAATCTACTCCCCACCCTCACCTCCTACAGATTCCACACTCACTAAAACCCACTGACTCAGTTTTTGGTTGGCTGGGTAGACGAGAACAAACGCATTGGCCGCGCGCATGGCTGCCAGGAAATACACATGCAGGACGTGGAGAAGTGGATGAAGGAATACCCCGACGAAGCAGAGCACTGGAAGCGAATTAAGACGAAATATGAGAAGTCGAACAGAGCCTCTTAGCTAGCAAATTCCAATCAACCAGGGCTAATGTTCCTGCTGCCGGCCCCGTTTGGACCGTGCTTTGGGACTTTCTCTCTGTTGTCCCCGCATCCTTCCGTCTTCGCGACTTGCTCCTCATACCCTTGGACGCAAGGCGCGAAGAACAGTTTGCCTGTAGACGCTCGCTGGAACGTCTTCAGACTGACAACCAACCACAGTAGCACCACCATAACCGAGAAGATGGTTCCCAGCACCTTAAAAAAGAGACTTGGCAGATCTTTAGCCAGCGTTGTCGTCGCGAGCGAATAAACCCCTAACGGAAAGGTGAAACCCCACCAACCCATGTTGAATGGAAATCTAGTACGGCTAATGCTCGCAAGTGCAAAGAATAGCCAAAGAAGCCCGTAGCCCCAGATAATGAGGGCGGCGTAATTTCCCAAATTATAGAAGAATCGTCCTGTGTCATCTTCAAATGTTCTTGTCACCGGGAATGTCTTCAGAGCGACTTTGCCGAGCTGCATAAGCGCGAAGCTACCTTGGCCTATTGGACCCAGAGGGAGAAAGACCGACACAATCATCTCACGTGGTGGGAGGTGATGAATAGTAAGGCGATGGAAGTACATAACTAAGACCACCATAGCGAGCGGAAAGCCTGTACCCCAGAGAATGTAAGAGATAATGGTAGTCCATAGGGCGTGCTGAGGATTCGGAAGAACTTCGGCCACGATACCGCCGGTAGCGGATGCGACGATAGTACTGACAATAGGAAGAAGCCATGCGGCTGTCATCTTTGAGAGTTCAGATTCGTGGACATGTATTATGATAAAGGGTAGGTAGAAACAAGTCATGAGCGAGATGACCGCGTCAATCCACCAGAGGGTCCAGGCAAGAGTCGTGGCCCAAGAACCCCAGGCAGGTACGCAGACAAAGACAATCATGTTAATAACAGTAGCCAGGCCCATTGGGAACGTCCCGACAAATAAAGATTGGACGGGGTGGCGAATCATGTACATGAAAAGGCCTTTATACATGAAGTACCGGAGGACTGAGATTGCCAGAAAGATAACGAAGAGGAGAATGTTGAGACAGAACACCGAGACCGAGATCCAATATAACCAGCGGCCATTATAAGGCAGGTTATGCAGGAGAATAGAGGCGATACCTGTGCCCATGTTCACGGAGAACCATGACGGGGTGAAGTTGAGGACGATCTTGCGCCAGCCATAGTTGTGTCTCTCGTGGATTTGTTTCTCTAGATCCTGGACGGCATACTGGCTAGTGTCGTTGTAACACTCGTGCGGGAAAGCGGCGCCTCCCCTGTGGTGAACTTGACAGTTAGTAGAGGCCGCTGAGGGATCCATGGTTACTGCGCTGCTGACAGTTGGGAGATACGAGAGCAGTTGTCAGCCGTGCCTGCTCAGGTGGTGTTGCTGAAGCAATGCTTCGATGGGTAAGCTGAAATTGATGGTAAAGCTCCAATTGGGGTGGACAGAGGTTTATTACAACTGGCCGTGATAATGTTGACAAAGACGTCGTGGGAGGGCTTTTTACGTCATTGCCCATATGTTGGTTCTACACTCCGCATCAGTTCTTGGCGGCTTGATTCGGGCCAAGCACTTCAGGAATCAGTGCGCTTGGCCACTACAGACGCTCATACGGAACCGTTCATCCCAGACGCATTGGATCGTGGTGATCTAGCCGGGATCACAGTGGCTTCGCCTCGACTCGCATTCATTCTTTCATTTATGGGTTTATCCTGTCTTTTTTTATACCCCGACTTGCAAGGCCTCTTGGTTTTGACACGCGCGCCGCTCACAGCTCCCTTTTGGTAATGTCGGTTCCATAATGGCTTCCAATTCTACATTCCTACCACTCAGCCCTTGTTTTCGAATACCTGTCACAAGGAGTCTTGTGGACTGGACCCTCCTCTTATATTCCGTGCCTTGTCTCTCGGCCGCGACTATTTCCAGGCGTTCTCGACTTCTCAGAAGTCGACTTCAGGTTTGGACCACATATGGGACAGGATACAATAACCGAGACGCTGCTCGGATCTGCCAAACTGTTTTATCTCTAGATTACCGACATTGATGAGTCGCATGCTAACGACTGCCGCCATCTCCACGCAGCGAAACTCCTGGACCACCTGAGGTGATTGCCAAAAAGGGGCTGTCAGTAATTGGAGTACTGTGTCTCGTGCAAATGTCCTGTCTACATGTTTGTGGCAGGGCCGACTGGGAAGATAGTTTATTATAACATCTCAGCAGGCCACCAAGATTGAAGGCTGAAGGCTTCGGACACACTTCTAGGGGCGAATTTTTAGCAGCTCCCATTCATTCGTCATGTTCAGCTTTGTTGGCGCTCGGGCGACGGCGTAGTTGTATAAAGCATTGCCTCGCTTTCCTGTTCCAAGCAGGGATGTTGTTGAAATTGTGCATCTTGATAAGCCGGGGCTGTTGGCCACTGCCACCCTGAGACCTTCCGCAACATGGAAGCGAGACTGTAGGTCAACTATGATCTTCCTTCCCAAAATCGTCGCCTCGAGCCGAAAGAAGAGTGGGCTCCATGCAGACTTCCTATGTCTTGGCATATGTATGTCAAGGGGCGTTAAGAAAATCACATGCGCCAGGCAGTAGGCTTGAATCATTGAAGAGTATATGTAAATTCTAGCCGAACGCCAGGGGGACGGAAAGGGGGCTCGGTAAGCCCAGGACTGGGTCTTTCGGACTGCTCAGGGGACGGATCAGGGCGGCTTAGGGCTCCTCAGGGTAGCGCAGTCTCAGCTCAGGTTGGAGCCCATGACTGGAACCAGCCACAAAAAGAAAGGGTAAGTCCTGCTATAGATGTACAAAATTCTGGGTGTAAGCCATGATGGGCATGAAAAAATAAGATACAAAAACAAAACTTTTGAGATCATGTTACTGAATCATGATTTCCACATGAAATCAAGGGGACTGAAGAAATCAACTACCCATATCGGTATTCCATTGCCATGAATGAAAACAGCAGTGGAATCCCTAATCATGAATCCAACAAAATGACCCCATGTCGACAATGTAAAATCCCCCTAAGCCTCCCTTTTCCACCCTGATAGTCCCCATCCCGCTTCTCAATCACACCCTCCTTCTCCAAAGCCCCCAGCAAATCCATCACATAATCCTGACAATTCCACCTGGGCCACCTGCCCATTTCCAGCTGGCGGGCAAGCTGCTCTATCCGCGGCAGGTCGGATGCTTTGACGTGGGTCAGCGGGATGGTGCCGGCGTAGGTAGGTGAATGGCTGGGGTCGTTGTCAGGTGTGTTGCCGGTGGGCGTGATGATGTCGAGGCGCCAGGTTGCCAGGCTGAGGACTTGGATTGTGAGCAGAGATTGGAGTTGGTTGGAAATGTTGAGGGCCCAGTGTTGGTCGTCTTGTTGGCCATCGCCATCGAGGATTATGCAGAGAGATAGTTGTTCGTCGTGGGCCATGGTTGAGCGGGTATAAGTGTAGAAATGGTGTGTTTGTCCTGTTCCTTCTGAGATGAAAGTATGGGGTGGAATAGAGTGCGTAATATGTGGACGTAGGGACTTGAGATTTAGCAGGAAATATTGATTAAAAAGGGAATGGAATGGATAAGAAGCTCGGTAGGGGCTGGGCTATGCCTCCAGCTGTACCGAAGTCCAGAACCCGGTAGGCAAAGGAGAGAAGTGTCACTGCGTATTAATTCCTGAACAGACTATTACCGGATCCCTTGTTTCCAAGCGAGGTTGACCCTGCCTAATCAGGCAATCGGCTGATTGAGTACATCACGTGTTGTCAGACAGCCTACGCCACAGCCTGCGCCTAAGGGCGCCCATCGGCCTGTTTTGAGCCAATTTCCGCCCCATTTTCTCCATATATAGCTCCATTTCAGGAGGCAGTCTAGATAGCTACTAGGCAGTTGATTCTGTCAATTCAATTCGATTCATTACAAACATTTCGAGCTATTCTAGCTATTTGCTTGACACATGTCTATGAGATGGAGAAAGTGATTGTTGAGCATATACGCGCTCTGATTGGTCAAAATCCGTCGGCCATTCCGCCATGTTCTGCTATTTCTACAGAATTCACCTTATGATGGAACCATCAACACCGTCGTTTCTACCACCTTGCAGTAGACGCCCTATTAGTAAGCAACAGTTGTCCAGTCATCAAGTCTCCTCATCCTGATGGTTGAAGTCCGGCTTATGTCTGAGGAGCTAGACTCAACAGCCCATTGCGTTTCAGCAGTCTTGGCAACACAAATGTGACTGCATAATTGTGAATTCTATATAGCGACTCTGACTATGTTGAATCAATTGCGATCGGTGAAATTTGTGACCTCGCTGTCGCTTCCCAAATAGGAATCTTGATATTTGAGCTTGCTGTTGAGCCTTTTTTGCAATACCTACGCCTACGCCCTTTTACTGGGGCATCCCCCGCGCTCTCCACGGTGACTTCTGCGGCACCTTCTGCCGTATCCTGCCCCACGCCCTCACCTGTGCCCTCATCTGCGCCCTGGCAAGCGACACTCCTGTACATTGCCCACTGAGGCGGAATCACTGTATAGATTTAGGGACCTCACTATCGTCATAGAGCTAGAAGATGAGGTACTCATTACTCAAGGCGACACCGCTGGTGGATGGGTTGTAAAGCCTACCGAGGAGGAGAATCCATTTACTTTGCTAGCGTCAATAGCGCTTGGTCTGTTACAGATCAGCTCGAGATCTGATCGAGCTCGTGAACCCGCGTTAGACTACAATCAATGCACGGGGGCAGACAAACTCAGCCAAAACGGGGCAAGGAATATCAATGATAGCCAAAGCGCCATCTATTCTATCGAGAGCCCCAGCTAGGCAATCGGACATAATGGAAGTGACCGAAAGTTTAATGATATTTATCTCGGTTCTTTGTAATAGACTTGCCACCCAATTTTGGTGGAGTCGGAATTTGTCAGCTTCTAGGTGTGATGCTCAGGTTGGTCTGTTCTCTTCGACCTACCACAGGCCTGTCTTCATTCAAGTAGCTCGTTCGCTTCAGTAGAATTGTAATGCCGACGTTCATTTCTATTTAGTAGCTACACGCACTACCCTTTCTCTGTGAATATTGGGCCCGCCTCAAACGCCGACTCGCCGAATCTCCAAAATTCGAAGCAAGTCGTCTAGAACCCTGATTTCGCATCACATCCATCTCGAGTGTGACAGAGAATATCTACTTCACTTTCGACATCTGTCCCGGTGACTGCCAAACGAGCTCCTAATAATCATAATCCTTCAATCTGACGATAGTAGTGATCTAAGATGCCTAGTTGGGACCAATCTTCAGTCGACATTTTGCCTTTAGACGGTGCCTTGACATCCACACCGAATGCTAACGGCTCCATCGCGATGATGTTTTGGTGATCTTGCCTCAGCTGTGCGCGAGCCTTGTTCCTTGATACAGGCGCACTAGATGGTGGAGACTTATGTTTCGTCAGGCGCTGTCGACGTACATCTTGAGAAACCAGCAAGACACGGAATCTGGTGGTCTTCTAGGAGATGGAGTGTGAATGTAAGAAATAGCGATCCTCGAGATTCAGGATCTTACCGAGGGATGATTTATCTCACTGACGTTAGAACGAGGGATGTCCAAGATATAGAGGAAATAGCTCGTGGACTCCGCCTGAACAGATTCTCTGGCTGGAACTGTCAAGACTTCGTCAAGGATCTCCTGGAAGCGCTCGAAGACGAAGCCATCATCGACCCCAGTGATGACGAATATCAAGAGCAGAAAGATAGACTCCGGAGACTGCTTCACCGCCGCGCTTGATGAAAAAGGGCAACCCCCATTGTGCATCGTATGCTATCCTTGGATCTCGGTTCGCGCAGCGGCATGGCCCGGAAAGATGGCCTCCAGATGTATCAGAATAGTGGTGTTCTGATCGTCTCATGGAAGTCGGACCTGAGCGTGCTCTCCGTCATGGCTGGATCTAAAATAGGCATTCGAGGAAGAGGCAAACCTAGTTAGACGAGTCAATAGCTTTTTCAGGTGGGCGTATTGAATACAATTAGCTCCGTTGGTCATTGCATCCGTAGGAAACCCAAGATTGTGTGCCGCGCGCAAAACAGGTCATGTAACCACTCGCGTTCCTAACTTATGATCTGGAGATGTGCGCCGACCATATTGTTCGCTACAGAGCTTTCCTCGAGAACAGCCGGCCAAGGCCTTAGATCAAAGGGTAGTGACGCTTGCGTTTCGGCTACGTCCATTGTGGATGCTTGTCCCATACCCGGTCCACGAGCCACCGGAACGGAAATTGAGCCGGTGCGATGCAGTTTGGTATGTACAAATACCAATCGTCTTCGTCTACCACATGCATAGTCCTCGTCAGCTTCGTGGACTCAAAAAAATCCGGGTAAAAGCCACTTTCTTCCCAGTCAATGATTCCTGTTACGGTCCACGGGTGATTTCCGTCCTTGTCGACCATTATATTGGCTGTTCTGACGTCTCCATGGGTAAAAATAGATCCCGTCTTGGGGTCTGGGAGAAAAGCTCGGAGAAATTGTACGTACGAGCGACTTCCAAACTTTGAATTTGAGAACTGAAAGTCGACAAATTCCGTTGCCGATAGAATGGGTCGATCAGTTTCGCCTGAGGATATGCGATCATCCTTTACACCTTCTCCGCCAACACCGCCAAGAGGAAGGCCGTCGTCCTGTCTTAGAGTTCTCAGCCTGCTGAAAAGCTCCTGTAAGCGATTTTGGATGGAAAATTTATTGTCATCGGTGAGTTCCGGCCAGGCCGCTCTTAACGTGGTTCCTGGGACATACGACATAAACAAGACAAGGTGATTGCCTATGCAGACGAGTCCATACGGCCTTGGGGCTGGAAAACCGGGTAACTTCTCTTCCAAATATCGAAGGGTGCTATATTCGTTGGTTTGTTGTCGTCCTAGAATCTTTGCAACAACCTCATCACTACATTTTAGAACCATCCGCGACGTAAAGTCATATAGAACTTCGCCAGCCCAGAGTGAACTGATGAGGGAGGAATTAAGAGCCGGGGAGAAGCCACTGAAGGATGCCACTTCACTTCTCGATTTGAAAAGAAGCTTCCAGACTATCTGAGATATTGGGGAAAGGATTGAGACTGTATCTTCAGGCTTGAGACAATTACGAAGATCTAGCTAGCTTGGCGGCTCGGTTTGGTCACCGTTAGACAGCAGCGCTGTCGGATTCTTGAAATTGCCAAATAGAGGTTCGTAGTCGTAGGGAACCGCCGAGGGCAAGTTGAACTCTGGATCTCTCGTGAATCTGTTCTGCAGTCCTTCCAAAGTTCTCCGATTGAGGTTCACAACAGCATTGTCAGCGGCTATGGCCCTTTTCTGCCGGCGAACCCGCTCCACATAGTTTTGAGGGAAGAAAGCAAGAAGATCGATTCCAGGATCTTCATCAAGTGCTTTCTGCAGCCGTCGCATCAAGTTTTCATTAGTTCTGGAGGCGATCTTGTCCGCTCTTGAGACGGTCTCACTGCGACTAGGGTCCTGAGTCTCTTGTGACGAATCTGTCATAACATTCATTCTGACTGGGAGAGCGGAGAATGCGAGCTGTCAATCACGAGTCTCAAAATCAAATGCATATCCAGCCAACAGCCATAGAAACGAAAGGTTCGCTTCAAAAGGGTTCGGAAAATTGGGGGAACATGTCCATTTATCATAGGATTTGGTGAGGTATCACAACGCGATGTCAAAATGCAAGTTCTTAAAGACGTTGGAGTCTTGGCAGGAATCCTGACGTGGCAACTCGATTTTGTTGTAAGTCCTCCTTGGTGCTAGTTTGCGTAGATAGCTTCTTCCTCCATACACTCATTCATCAGATTTTTCGTTCTACCGGTAATTATCCCCTTTCGCTTCCTCCACCTCCTTTCTTACTTGGAGAGGATGTGGTCCAAAGTTGACAATTTACGTTCTCGTCTAAGCCGGTGTTCCTGACATCCCCGTTTCCTCTCAAAAGTGGCCAGGTCTTCGCCCCTTTTCTTCCGTGGCCCTCAGGATCGCACCACTTTTGATAGTGAAATAGTAGTTTCACCCCTTTTAGGCGCCGTACCCCGAATATGAAACATGGAACAGTTCAACGGCGTACTTCAAAACACTAACAGTCGAGCTACCCGCTTGTTGATGCTTATCAGCCGCCAGCCGTCCTCGCCTCATCATGAGCAACATCTTAAAACGTCTTCCTTTGTAATGTAAATAGGTCTTTTCCTTGCCAAACAGGGTCGAAACGGGCCGAATCATGTTCTTTTCGTTCTGCCAGGTTTTCAATCTGTACAACTCCTCAAATCCCTGACCGTGGCCGCGAGCATGAAACATTGCACCTTCAGGGGTTGGCCCGCATCGGGAGCATGGAATGTGCTAAGATGATGGCCAAATGGTGAGCCTTGTATCTTACGGATTACATTTTCTCCTTGCTCGCACTCAGCGGCCGCCGCGGCTTTCGAGCCCACCTGGTGAGACTCGACTGATCCTCTTGTGAGTGGTCGCTTTTGCAATGTGTTGCCTTTAGGTGAATCCAGACTCCAGGCTATGATTGGAGTCAGAAGACGCATCAACCTGTCGCTACAAAGAAATCCTCGCTCGCGTGAAACGACTACAGGCCGTTATTCCAGCCTACATTGCGGTTTCAGGAACAAATCTGGTTGGAGTTGTAATCTTTTTGCGTTTGAAGTATGCTAAACCATTTGCCCGTACCTTGCACTGGGGATTTTGTGTCCACTCCGATTTTCACGGGCGATGAAATCCTCAGGTATATAAATGGCCCGTGCCCGCCGTTTCCTCTTGTTTTTCATCAGGTTCCTTGCTATCTGCAAATCTTGCAAATCTTATATATTTGTCTCAACTTCAATTCTCCTTGCACTCCGTTTACGTAAAGCTATACCCGTCACAAAACACAACATGTTCAGTTCCAAGAAGTCTGCCGCAAGGTCCTCTAAGAAGGAAGACGACAGAGCGTATCTAACGATGACATCTGGAATGTCATCACTCAAAATAGGCCCTTCGAAGACGGGGCACAACTTGTGTGCGCGGTCAATTGAGCACGGAAGAGAATCGAGAGGACAGCCGGGAAGGACCCCGGAGCATACTGACAATCAAAGAGGCAATGGGGAAAATATGAGGCGATATGAATATCTATCAGATTATAAGAAGGGGCCGGAAAGCATTGATTATCCTAAAGATACGAACAGGGTGCAAAGAAGCTCTCACCGTGAAAAAGATCGTCAGAATGACCTGAGAGAAAGGATGGAACAGAGGAGCGAAGCAAGCAACACACATCATAGCGAGGATCTTAGAAAGGATGCCAGAAATATGAAATACCAGAGGGAACAGACTGGGACCCCAAGCACTGATTCAAGAAGCATTTACCACGGCAGGAGCCAGAGAGAAGAGCGAAGAGACCCTAACTACACTAGAGATCCAAAGACCGACCCTAGAGGTGATTACAACAGAAATCAAAGGAGAGGAAACGCGCCGACGTCAAAAAAGATTGACCTGGGCAGGACATACGATTCAGAAGGCGTGCATGAAGTCCGTTCGGGAGGTACCAGAAAGAACATCAAGACGACTGGGCTCATGAAGGCCAGCGGGAAAGAAGCAGTCACCGAAGAATCCCACAGAGGCTAGCAGGCCGGTGGTCTCAGGAAAGGATGGCGAAAGGAAACCTCAAAAAGGTGACCTGTCAGGAAGAGTACATTTCGAAAAGTTGTCTCCTAAGGAGCTAGATGCGGTAGCCAGGTTGAAATTTCGCAAATTCGGCAGTTCGGCAGTTCGGCGCATCTGACAGTACTTACTTGTATGCAATAATCCTAGCGATTTTATTGTCGGTACAAATGTTTGACTTGGCAAAATGCATCAATCAAGAACAAGTAGCGGGCCATTAATCACCCGAAAAGCACGCTCTATGATGCCAGCCTAGCAAGTCAAGGTTCCAATGTAAGCCATTCAGACAGCTGTGCTCTTCTCCTATCCCCAGGCATGAGAAAGCGAGTACCACCACATTGGAGGCGATAGTACTTTCTCACCCGCCCAAGAAAACACATCGATGAAAAGTCATAATAAAATAGATCATTTTGGGTATTGCAGGGCGTCAGTATAAGACCTCATCTTCCTATATATGATTAAGTCATTAGCGTGTCTCCGAATTTGATTTCTTGCGCGACACGCTTTTTCGATAATATCGTCTCATGAGCGTTGTACAGTGCACTCCGAATTCTCTTACTGCTGCGGCATCATCTAGCGATTTCTGGCTATTCAAAGCTGCAAGAGCCGTGTTGATACGATCGTTTTTTGGTGGAGTTGTTCATCGTTGAAGTTGTGGAGAAAATCTCGAAAATTCGTTGCGTTGAGGTGGGGCGTGCGTTGTAGTGGGATCGACACTAGTTAGTGCAGGCGGCAACCTTGGCTGGAACAGATTGAACGATCTGAAGGGCACGAAACTGGGCTCTTCGAGCTGGGAGAGTGGCCCAGAATCTGGCCTCCCCACGGGGAGCTCAGGGTATAATTGTCAAACAGCCTATGCCTCAGGGCGTCCATTGGTCAGGGTTTCAGCTAGCCTGCGCCCTATCCAACACCCTATCCAACAAGGCTATTTTGAGCGTTTTCTTGAGTA
>JAABUK010004799.1_pt1 | contig 21682 bp, 29 predicted proteins | sample 5559141 | NCBI WGS metagenome assembly JAABUK01 (sample SAMN10711869, study PRJNA513367) | rock metagenome | isolation source: Antarctica rocks | place: Antarctica: Victoria Land, Pudding Butte nord | collected 2016-01-03
ATGGTTGGGTGTGCGGTGAGGGAGCCAGGGGGTGTCGATGAAGAGAAGCAGATTGTAGAAAACTGGCAGTTAAGGGAGAGGGGACAGGGTTTGTTGAAGAAAGGGAGGAGGGGGGGAGGGAGAAGGAGAGGGGACAGGATCGCAGGAGAGGTAGGTGATGGTGATGAGATTAGGATGAATGTGCAGCGGCTGTGGTAGATCTGTTCCCTCTCCTGGTGGGAGACCACCTTCGCTCGTTCTCTGCAGAGAGAATGCTTGATAGTAGCCTGGCGGAACTGCAAATGACTCCTTGATACTGTGTGGATGTGAACTGGATGATGAATTTGAATGCAATGATTGATATGAATGCAACGAAGTCAAATCTTCTTTATATCCAAGGGAGTCTCACGGATCAAGGGTACAGAACATAGGTGCAAAACATGGTATGAAATTACTCCAAACTCCTCTAAATAAACCACCGAATCTAAGAGAACTCCAGAGCACCCAAGCAAATACAAAACGAACAGCTAAGACCGACCTGCACGCTTCCCAGAACACCAATCAAGAGGATAAAAACTCAACGCTCAATAAAATCTCCGTGTCCATCTCCCCCCCCTATGAATCTCCAACCCATCCATCCTCTCCCTCCTCTCCCCCTCACTCTCCACCCTGCCCAACAACGGAGATTTGGGCGCGTCTCTCTGGAGCTTGGACGTGAGTGCGAGTCGCGCCTTGCGGAGCTTGTACTCGTCGTTAGACTCGCAAAGAGTGCGTTTGGACTTCGACTGGGATTTGGTGGTGGAGGAAGTGGAGGAGGGGGGCTTTGGGTCGGGCTTGGGTGGTGGTGGGGGTGCGACGGGGAGGAAGGGGTGGCTTCTTAGGTGGGTTGGGATACGTTCTTCGAGGGGGTTGAAGTCGTGGTCGATGTGTTCGTGGAAGATGCTGTGGTGGATGTGGGTGGTTAGGTTGGGTTTTTGTGAGGCTGAGGGTGTGGAGAGTTTGTTGTTGGATGTGGAGTGGGAGGAAGACATACCTACTTACTTCTTTTGGGGAGTCAGTTTGGTATGGTTTGGTTTGAATGGTCACTGGTTAGAGGTTCTGTGTGTTGATTCGCGGAGTTGCTGGAGAAAAGGAGATGGAAAGAGGGGAGAGCTGTGGATATATACCGATGATCCAATGGACTAGACAAAGGGGCATTGTGTAAAGTCAATGAAAGGAAGTAACAAAGACTGATTGAATTGCATTGCATGAACAATAAAGCAATATCTTACTGCTTAGACAATGCATTGTCAGTTTCTTTGTTGGCATCCCCCGGACACTTCTTTTCGTGATACCTTCGAGGGGCATCTTGTTCTCGCAACTTCTCCCTCGTATATCACTCTTCAATGCTATAACAGCAGAACAGGGACGCACCTTCGTCGAAAGAAGCTAAGCTCAGCCATTGACATCCCAAAGATACCGCTTACCTCGTTTCGTATGTCATCCTTTCTGGTAGAGGAGACAACCAGCAATGAGGCCGCACAGCAGCAATCACAGCCAGAATCTCCAGAAGATGGGTTCTCACCGCTTCGTAGCTCCCGGTCGCCTAGATCTGAGGTAGTAGACGATCCCAGCATTCGAGCTCTCGTTCATCCTCCAGCCGAACAATTCAGTGACTTTGCAGGTCGCCTCGCAGTGGCCCACAGATTCTACCAATTCCGAGAATCTCACCGCCATAAGCCTGATTCGCGTACGGCAGCAAAACATCATCTTCGAGATGCTCGCCTTGCCCTCGTGGGAAAACTTGGGTATAGCCATCCACTCATGTCACGCACAAAATTGGATGGTTCCTTGGAGGCTGAGGAATCATTCTCGGATCCTTTCGAGCCGTTGCAGGAAGATAAATTGAAGGGTGGAGCGAATCCGAATGGCGGCTGCGCTTGGTGGGGAAAGTTGAACCCGGAGGACGACTCCACGGGAGAAGACGACTCCACGGGAGAAGAATCAACATCTGAAGAGCCGTCACCAGAAGACTGGGATCAGGATTGGTGGTTGGCAGAAGCGGAAGAATCGGCCCGCCCTTTGTGGGTGGAATCGAATGTAGAGAGGGACTCTGCAGAAGAAAAGTCAACGGTCGAAGAGCCGTCAAGAGGAGACTGGGATCAGGACTGGTGGTTGACGGAAGGTCCGGCTTTGTAAGCTGGTTGTTCTGTAATTCTGAAATTGCTCACACCTGACGACAATTCTTTTCGAATGCTGAATGACCGTGGCTTTCCCTCCTCAAGTGCCCTGTGTTCTTCAGTGCATTTTCCACTTGTTTCCTGAATTTCTGCTTCAGGATGTTCATTGGCAAAGATTCCGCCTCAGAGGCTTTCTTTTTGCGATCCAACCATTTTTTCTTGCTCCATAATCGACCACGATACCCTGTTGGTTCGGCGCCCGCACGGATCCTGCACTTTCCAGGCCAGATAGGCTCGTAAGGAACTTGCATCCAACGAGGTCTGTCTGGTAACAGAGAACCGTACTCATTTGCAATTGACAATCTTATACATTCTTTCATACAGGGCTTCATTTTCTTGTTGAGTAGGAGGAGCTGACGCGCTTGATCCAGATATGCTTGAGGCAAATGATGAACTTGTGATCGCCGCATGACAAGGCCAAACATGGCGGCAGTCCATTTTTCTGTCGTAGATTCTCCTTTTTGGGGTTCTGGTCGTCTCACAATAGGTATTGGTCGGCGGAACCCTGCTGGATCGCGTTGTTCCAGATATCGGACGACGATACTACGCCGTTTCTCGCGTGACTTTGCGTTGTGCGGACCGTCTTCAATCTTGTCAAGGCCAAAAACTTCTGCTATGATAGTCTGAAAGTGGACCATCTGCACCCATGAGTCAAACTTGAACTTTAGGACTGGCCTCTGTGACGCATGAGACGACAAAAGCAGCCCGGCAAGAAAGACTCGCTGTGCTTGGTAAAGGCGAACAGAGCAGGTGTCCACCAGAGAAGTACAGCGAAGCTGCGGGCAGGCAGAACCTCGCTGAGGAAGAGGCTCATTGGGAATAAGTTGTACCGGATGCTGCAGACATACATTCAAATGAAGGCACAGGACTTTGGCGGATTGGACGTGTTGTACTTTCTGGCATTGCGCTATCATACATCAGTATCTGACGATAAGTCGAGTTTTGCCATCCTTACCACAAGTCTTGACAGTTGAATTCACAAGGCCGGTCCGGTCAGGACCGGAACCTTCTAGGTGTTGTAGTAAAGAGCAACAGCAGGTAGAACCTTTCAATTTCAGAGCCTTGAAGTGACGCGGGATTTGCAATATATCAGCATCACTTTCGAATGCTATTCGCTTGGCCAGAACATCCCTGCGGACATCGAAAACCATATTGAGCTCCCTACTATCAACGGCAGCCCCTCAACAGTCAAGGTGGATGAAAGAACTTTCCGGTTAGCTTTGAGGACTTGCATGCCACACAATCCCAAAGCCTACCGTCTGGTCGTAGCATGTGATAAAGTCAACATCAAAGTAAGGAGGTCTATCAGATTAGTAGCTGTAATGTTTTCGAGCTCTTTCAGGAATCTGCTGGCAGATGATAAAGAAAACCTGTGCTGCAACCCAAGCCTTTCACGATAGTCACCATGAGTGTTTGCGACCGAAGATTTAACGTGTCAGAATAATTACAAACAAGTATCAAACCATGGTTGGACAAAAAATGATATTGGGAAGCTGATAGTCGACACTTTGCAAGGAGACGGACCCCAAACAGACAAAAATACGTCTCCTCCTTCGTCACCTTTTTCGTCGAAGAGCACTGCAGTCCTTGATCACTCGGGCGTTATTTTGATTTCTGATCTAGGTTGGCTGTCGATGAATCTATCGTCAACGCCTCAGCGTGTTGCATATTGTTAGAAGGAGTTGAAATTTTCATCCTCATTTCTTTCTTGCTCTAGGAAAGGGGCCGAGGTCGTTTGTAGAATTGCTGTCAAGGACTGTGAACAACACGTATTCTAGGGGCGGGTGGGAAAGGGGGCCGTCACGAGCATACGCCATTGACCGTGAGGGTGCAAAGCATTATACAAAAGCAGCTGTAGAGCCACCGAGTATTACCAAGTTCTTGATGGTTTCATTCATCGCCAGTCGAAAGAACAGAGCACCTTGGTGGACTGACGAAGATCGGAGATTCGCACATCACGTCAACAATGAGGTGCTGCCAGACTATCATAAAGCTAAGGTCGAGGCTAATGAATATCTGGCGGCTCTCGCAAAGAAGCGTAACGAGAAGGATCCACAATTTCAAGCAATCAACCTGCGACTGGGCATTTTGTCTGATGATCCAGCAACGGGCAAAACGCCATCAAGATGGAAAGTTTGTAGAGATGTCACAGCGACGACAGCGGCTTTGTTGAAGAAAAAATATACGACCCGATGGATTGATCTTCTTGAGGGCGATACCGACATCGAAACGGCCGTAGAAAACGCCATCAAGAACAAAGTGGATTGCATCGAAGGAGAGGATTTGGAACGGATATATTCCCTGGCAGACTGAGTCGGAACGGGCAATCATAGTGCAATTTTGTCTTCCCTCACCTCAGGGGCCAAGTAGCTGTCACGAATGTCGCAGTAGTCCTGAGATTGACGCATTATAAGATGCATGTGCCTTGCCGCCATTGAAGATCATCCCAAGATGTTGTGAAGAGTGGGCACTTTGACGAAGCATGCGAAAAGCGACGGCTGACGGAGGCATGAAAAGTAGACTTTGCTTGGCATTTATTGTAAACATCCGGGTCGGGACTTGACTTTCTCTCAAAATTCATCACTACATCCTCTAAACTTTCAAGACTGCAGTGACTTGGGCCGCGTGCTCACAGGGAAACTAATATGATCATACGCAGCTCGATTTCTATGCCGCTCTAGAAGCCTGAGTCTGCAGGACCCTTACAGTCCAGGAGCAACCTCCAATCGATGCCGACACCATGCCACGGCCGGCTCGTCGTGCTGCTCCCTCTCGAGATGCAGCAACTACTCCAACTCGTCCTATGACCGCGGCAAATGGCATTGCTGGTGGTATTCCAACTGTCATGCTCCAAACCCCCCCTCATGCTCCATTCCTCACCACTCCTGTACCACACAACGAGGTTAGAGCTTCGATCATTTCCAACGACGAACCACAGCACCACCACAATCTTCGTCACCATTACACTCCCTCCATGAACGGTCAGGCTGAAGAGGCTTCACAGCTGGAAGCTACGAGGATAGATCAGGCCATGTCAGATGCCGACCCAACGGATGACGATTCGCTTCTGGAGTCCGCCCCCCACGATCCCGACGATACGCGACAGCTCATTGGTCTGCGAGATATTTCCTCCCTTGCAACATGGACTCTGTCTTCTTCCAAGCCAGGGTGCGCTCTCCCACAACTACGCCATCCAAGCCCTTCACATTTCTGGCAGAGCGATGGCCCTCAGCCACATACTCTCACATTACACTTTTTCAAACTTGTGGCCATAGTCAAGATGAGAGTCTATCTAGACTTTGACCTTGACGAGTCTTACACACCAACGAAGATGATGTTCTTTGCTGGCATGTCTGAAGGTGGTCTGGTTGAATTCGCAACCTGGGAGGTGCAGGAACAGGTTGATTCAGAGACGGGAGAGACCACGAGCGGCGTCGAAAATGTGCGAGGGTGGATAGATATATCTCTGCAAGGTGTTGGGGGTCGGGACACAAATTATCATGACACAGATCTAACGCCCAAGCAAAAAAAGCCGGCGAAGACCCATATCTCAAAAGTCGAATTTTCTCGTAAAGGTGGCTTAAATCAAAGACCCAAGGATGTGCTGTCCGTCGCTGAAGAGTATCCGGAAGAGGATGCTATGCAAGCAGCCACTGGTGGCGACGTTCTCAAATGTATGGTCGTTCAAGTGCGTATCTGCGAGAATCACCAGAACGGGAAAGACACCCACGTTCGTGGCTTTCAGGTCTTTGCAAGAGACGAGAGCGCTGGCAAGGGAAGCAGAAAGGTCATCCAGAAGGGCATTATGCATGGCAAAGCGGATGATGCTTCAAATGGCAGTGGCGGGAACAGGGAGGAAGAAGAAATTCTCGGTATGGAGGAGGCGGATTGGATGGGTGAGCCTGAGGTACGGTAGAACCAGGTCGTACATATCCGCCGTCTCAGGGAACGGCGTTTGCGGATTGTTATCATACCTGGCTGCTGCACTGCATTAGATACCCATACTCAGGCTTTCAATGGACGTTCTTCTCTCATGGTCCCGAATTGTACTACATTGTCGGAGTCGACTGACGTGGATGATATAGTTCTTTCGACTCGGCGACTTATTATTTTCGTATGGCTCGTGTTTATTTCAAATAGGGGCCACCTCATGACACTAAGGCCTCATGAGAACGAAGAAACGAATCTACACACGCATTACAATCCTTCCGTTCAATTGGCGTGTGATGTTTGTGGCTTCAGACTGTTCCCGTGTGAACGCCTAGAAGCTCTGCCAAAGGCGTTTCTTTACACAACGTGGAATCAAACGTGCTCTCCACTTCGGGTCTCGCCAACCTTCCACCTACAATTCCCGAAACTAGCAGCTCCTTCGACCACAATAAACGTCTCCATCTATGGTTGCTAGCTACCAGCAGCTCTCCTCGGCCCTGCTTGTCGGAAGAAACTGAACTCTGGCGACAACATGGAAGCAAATGTCTCACTTGTGTGATCTCCAAACCCAGATTTCCTTGATCTCCACCAAATTTTGTCATCAACCAGATATACAAAGTCATGCCTTACTCTGCGCGACGGGCTGTTCATAGTCTATTGATCGGCACGGCTGTGCTGCTTGCTCTGTCTATTGGCTACCGCCATGTCATCATCGGTAATCTACTGTGCTAACATTCTCTATCGTCGAACTGACTATTGTTAAGATGCCGCTGACCCGTACAAATGTAATGCTTTACAAGCGGGTGGAAGATGGGTAGGCAGACACAGAGGACTTTACAGATCCGACAAATACTTGTATTGGCAGCCCCGGGGATGTCTCTTGCATAAGTATAATGCTAGCGATCTCGAGTCTTGCCTACAGTGCAAGCGACTTCTATTCGTGGGCGACTCGACGGTACGTCAGGTGTATTGGGCCACGGCGAGGAAATTGGATAGACAACGAGCAGCGGAAGTTTCCCTATCCGCAGCAAAGCATGGCAACCTGAAATTCGAGCAAGGATGTGTGGAGATCGAATTCCTCTGGGACCCTTTCCTCAACTCAACAAGGCTTAAAGAGGAACTTGAGCATTGTCAGCTACGTACAGACTCCTCAAATTCAACACACATCGCAGCAATGCTAATAGGAGCTGGACTCTGGCATGCAAAGGAGTTGGGTCCAATGTTTCTTGATGCTTTTGAGCAGAGCATCGATTCAGTTTCTGCCTCCCTGCCACACAATTCAAGAGCCCAAAACGGGGTGCTTCTGCCACCGCGTGCTAGAGAAGGCCTTCATGATCTCATTCTCTTTGCGCCGGTGTCTTTGCCGATCCAATCTCAGCTCGATCCAGCACGCGCTGCCAAATTGACCCCTGAAAGGATCCAGAGGATGAACGATTACCTTCAATATGTGGCAAAGAAGCATGACCTCGAGATTCTGTGGAGCTATTCTCTGATGACATTGAAGCGCCCTTCAGCCCATGAAGCGAACGGTATTCATGTTGTCGAAAATGTTGCGGAGAGGCAGGCGGACATTTTCTTGAACATGCGATGCAATAGTGAACCATCGCTGGATCAATATCCATTTGATAAAACGTGTTGCAATATCCAGCCTTCTGTTAACCGGGAACAGCAAGTGCTGATCCTCGTCGTTGCCATCACAATACTGTGGGCGCTCTTCGGCCGGCCGAAGCCACAACTTGTCGAGGAGTCTGGTCCGAGCATATTCACGACCAGCGAGGTCATCAGCGCGGCTGGAATTTTAGCAATGGCCACTTTGTATTGCTTCGTGGCGGACCGTACGCTGATCTTTGATAAATTGCAGAAGGTGCCGAGTCAGCGAGCCTTTTTGCGGCTCGCTGCCCTGACAATGCTTGGGGCGCTTCTCAACGTCCTGAGATCTGGCAAGAGATCTACCGACGTATTCGCAAAGCCAACAAGGAGTGCACCTGCTCAGACGTTTTTGTCCAGAGACCAGACTGATGAATGGAAAGGCTGGATGCAGTTTATGATTCTGTTCTATCACTATACCGGCATGTCCAGTGTCCTTTGGGTCTATCAGACTGTTCGGTTACTGGTGGCATCGTACCTCTTCATGACTGGATACGGCCATACGGTCTATTTCCTCAAAACGAACAACTTCTCGCTCAACCGAGTTGCGTCAGTTCTTGTCCGTTTGAACCTCCTCAGTTGCCTCCTAGCATACTTGATGCGGACTGACTACAATTTTTACTACTTTCCCGCACTTTCGAGCTTCTGGTTCTTTGTTGTGTATCTGACCATCCGAATTCGGCACCAGCCGAACGTGGTACCAAGGGTACTGACGTTCAAGATCCTCGTATCTGCTATACTCGTTCAACTCCTGGTTCGTACCCCCACAGTCCTGGAGCTCTTGTTCAAGTTCCTGCAAGAGACCTGCAACATGAACGTTGACGTTGAAGAAGTCCGCTTTCGTCTGTCACTAGACGCGTACATTGTCTATGCTGGGATGTTCGCAGCCACCTTGTACCTACAGCTCACCGGAGCAGCACCATGCTCCACGACTTGTCTGGCCACGCATATCAAGAAAGTTCCGACCGCTGTGAACGCCTTATCGGTCATCGCGTCTGCGGTGGTTCTCCCAGCCTATTTTGTCGTCATCCGGAGGTGTCCCGACAAGTACGACTACAATTGGTGGCATCCTGCGATTTCACCATTGCCGGTTCTGGCATTTGTGGTGCTCAGAAACGCTACGCAGGCGCTCCGAGATTTTCATTTCTCACTCTTCGCCTGGCTAGGCCGATTCTCACTGGAGACCTTCATTCTTCAATACCACATATGGCTTGCTGCGGATACGAAAGCCCTACTTTCATTCGGACTTTGGAGCCGTGATAGCGTGGTGGGTGTCAATTGGTCTGATAAGCTAGGCTTGTGCTGCGAGTTTGTACTTCTCACGGCCTTGTTTCTCTGGACGAGTTGGGGGGTGTCGCATGCTACGAATGTGCTAACCTCGGCCATCGTAAATGGTCAACTGAAGACTGGAGCTCCTGGACTTCTGAATAGTATCAGCTGGTGGCCAGGATGCGGTATTGCAGGTGAAAATCAAATCAACCGACTGCCTGCGGGACATGCAAGAAATAGGTCAGATCTGCTCGAAGAGGGCCATGGAGAAAAGCGGGATACAAAAGTGCCGATTTCGCAAAATCACGACAACAAGACGACCGGCACAAGTGTCAATTTGGCAGTGCGAATAGTGGTCATGCTACTGTTGATGTGGATCGGTAACTGGGTGAGATCCCACCACCATTGCTGCGAGATCTTGCTCCAAAGCTAACCTCACTCAGGTCTATTCATGAAAGTACGTGTGGGTGAAGGAGTCGGTAAAATTGACGACCATCAATCTTTAGCGTTCTTATGGCGTCTGTCGACATAGATACTCATGGGCTGCTGAAATTCCCCTAGCTTTGTGCTTTTCCGTCGAGCTGGCCATCGGGTGTCGTTTCATTATAGACTAATTGAGCGGTATTGTACATCGACTGTGCCAACAGGACACTTTATCAGCTTCTTCCGGAAGTAGACCCAATCTCTCGTGATCTGAGAACGCCTTGGTCGTGAACGATGTCTTTCAGCTACACGGTGTTTGCCATCTACGAAGCGACAAAGCTGTAGTCGTCTCGGTGATTATCTTGCGTCAAACAGCATTGTAATCTTCTCCGCTGGATTTCAACCCAGAGTTAAAACAACGAATTGAGGCCCAAAAACTTGGCTAGACATTTTGCGTTCCTTTTGCCCCGCCAGAATACTTGTTAGCCTATATGATGACTCGTAATTTTACATGACACCGACCTCAACTTCGTGCCTCTCATTTCGCCAGCACGTTCTACAAACTTACCGCCTTTGTTCCTAGTTGATCGTCAACCAAGCCCCATATCCTGCATATCTTCGCTCTGTGGGGTCCTCTAATCACGCTTCCCGCACTGCGATTCCCCGGATCCCTTAGCAGCAAACAGCCCTATGCCCGTCCGCGAGATCCTCCTCCTCCGGCACGGCCACCGCCTAGCCTGGACCTTCCACCCCCAGACACAGACCTACGCCTCAACTCGCCCTTTCCCTAGCGGTCTACCGGCGGATCCACCACTTGCCTCTCACGGCTTACGCCAAAGCTATGAAACAGCTGCCCACCTGTCTGAGCTCCTCTTGCCCCAAATCATGGAAGACAGGCTCCGAATCTACAGCTCGCTATCCTACCGCTGTTTGGAGACGCTACGACCTAGTGTTGAGGCTTTCCAAGGATTAGGGTGGAGAGGCAAGGTGAGGGGAGAGAGGGGAGTGGGGGAGTGGTTTGGTTCGGCTCCGTTTGAGCAGCCGGCTCCGGGGGGTTGGGAGGGTTTGAGGGATCGCTTTTTCCCGTGTTTGCAGGAGCGAAAATCGAGGGTTGTGCCGAGTAGGTATGGGGAGAGCATCGATGGGTTACATGATCGGTTGGCGAGGGCGTTGGAGGCGATTGTGGGGGAGGTGGAGAGGGAGTATGAAGAGGAGGGGAGGGGTGGGGAAGATGTTACGGTGATGATTTGTGGGCATGCGGCGGGCATTATTGCGAGTGGGAGGGTGTTGACGGGGAGGATGCCGGAGGATTATGAAGAGGAGGATTTCAAGTGTTTTACTTGTGGATTGAGTCGGTTTGTTCGGAGGGATTGGAAGCCAGCTTACGTGGCGGATGGAGATATGGCGCAAACGGCAGAGAATTGGAGAATAAGTGGAGGAGTGGCTGGAGGATGGGAGTGTTTGTTGAATAGTGGCTGTGAGCATTTGAGTCAAGGCGAGGAAAGAGGTTGGCATTTCCAAGGTGACGAGAGCTTTGACTCTTATGAGAGAGGCACGCGGAAGGTAGATGACACAAACGAGGAGACGGCTGAAGGGTCCAAATTGTAAGTTAGTGCAAGATGTTCACCCGCTGATAGAGAGACAGAGATAGAATTAAGACAAATAGATGGTGATGCCAGCCGAGGCAACCAACCATGAAGTATCAGGTGTTTCTCTTTCAATGGCTGGAAAGCTTCACAAAGGGACGACTTAGCTCTGCTGCAATGGCTTCAGGAAGGACATTCTCCCCGGAATATCGAGCTGTATCAATATGGCAGATCTGGGAGTCTGCGTTTGGTGTTGCTGATACAGCAGGTTGGATGGCAGACGCACATCGGCAAAAACACTTGGCTTCTTCTCCAAATGGCGAGAGTCCGCTGCGGAGCACCCTTCCTATGCCATTCTTCATGCAGAGAGGGTAGACATCGTTCTCCTACTATACTGACCACGATGGCATGGCTGTAAAGAATCTGACGACACTGGGAGGCTCGGATCATGGCGCACGGAGGCGGTGTGGCATGGACACTGGCCGATAGCTATCGTTTGTACTACCGATCCACCACCAATTGGTTGCTGCTGACATCCCCAACAGGCTTCATCTCGACCTTCATCCGGCAGACACGACCGCAGAAGTCTAGGACTCGTCTGATCGATCAATGTAGAGCTCCGCCATCTCGTCGACAATTCCACGACTATTTCGTCACCCACCTGCCATCCTCATCACTGCACCCTGATTCGAGATCTGCGACTGGCCTGGCCCACAAATTCCCCCGCAAGGACTCCCAACCCCTGACGCAAGCGTCGAAAGTCGCTCCGGCGGCTCATCCATCTATCAGCCGAGAGACCACAGTTGTACGAATACCGTTGAAAAGTGCCAAGCACCACTTCGGTGTCTCGGTTTCGCGAGGGAGCAGACCGTACAATGAGGACTCCCACCAGGCCGGGGTGATTGAGCTGCCGGCTTTCGCGAAGAAGGCGCCGCCGTCAATATCAAAAAACCCGAGAGCTTCTACCGGCGAGGGAGCGGGCGCAGAAGGTGCCAATGGAGACCCACAAGTCTTCTATTTCGGCGTCTTCGACGGCCACGGTGGAGCTGAATGTAGCGGGTTTCTACACGAACATTTGCATGATTATATCGAAAAGGCTGCGACCGATTTCGAGATGCAGTCAAGCTTGCATGGTCCGAGTGATGGCAAGAGACAACGAGCTCCAGGCAGCTACGAAGGGGACGCTGAAGAATTGAAGCGCGGCAAGGCAGCGCTTGATTCCATTGAAACCACCCACGAGAACGAGATCTCTACGAAAAGGGTCTCTAGCGATGACGGAAGACCGAAAGGAGCCAAAGATGTCTATCATCCACCATATCCAGGTGACCCGCCTCTGATCCAGGAAGCAAATAAGGAGAAAATCAAGAGTATGGAGAAGTCTCTGGTCGCTAGCTGGCGCGACCTTGTGGGCGGCTACTTTCGTCGGTTCAAGCCTGCATACTTTTCACTCTACAGTGGATATCAAGCATTGGGAGAAGAGTCCGCCTCTTTTGGTGCCAGTGGCAAGGAAACCTCCGTCGGTGCTGCCATTGAAGAAGTTGTGACTTATGCATTCCTCAAAAGCGATTTAGATTTCGTTTCGGCACAGGCTCTTAAACAAGAAGAGCGTCAAGACATGACTCGGGCCGAGCGCCCACTGAACGATGACGATATTCTTGGAAAGCCCAGCATGTCAGCTAGTCAGATCGGTGGGCCCGAACGCTTCAAAGGAGGAAGCACGTGCAGTGTTGCGATAATTTCGACCCCAACTCCGACCCCCTTCTGGAACCCGGCCACGCCATCGTCAATGCTTGTGGCCCATGTTGGAGATACCAGAATCATCCTGTGCTCAACAGCAACAGGTGCTGGGATACCACTTACCACTAATCATCACCCGTCCTCACCTGTGGAGAGCAATCGACTTCGCCGCTACGCAGCGACCTTTGTCACCGACTCTTTTGGAGAAGAGCGGGTTTCTGGACTAGCAAATACTCGAGCTTTTGGCGATGTTGCGTCGAAACGCATTGGTGTTAGCGCCGAACCCGAAATAAAGCGCGTGGAGCTTGGGCCTGCAGAGTATTCGTTCCTCGTACTGATATCTGATGGAGTCAGCGGAACAGTTAACGATCAAGAGGTCGTCGATATTGTCAAGGAGGCAAAGACGCCAGAGCAGGGTGCGAGAGACGTTGTCAGCTTTGCGACGGAAGTGTCTACAGAGGGGGACAATGCGACATGCACTGTGATTCGACTAGGGGGATGGGAGAGAAGACAGGAGGGTGGTGTAGGGAGCTTGGGCACGAAGGAGAGTAGACAATGGAAGAGGGACTTAGCAAATGATCCTAGAAGGAGACGGCGATAATGATAGAAGGTCAGTTGGTGTATATATGAACGGACACTTTGGTTTACGTTCTGTATCAAAGTCAGCGGAGTCATTTCATCCACGCTGCGTGCATAATCCCTTGCCAAGCTCTCCCTGCACTATGACGATCTGGGGAGCCGCGGACACACGCGGAAGACCCTGAGATCGCTTCTCTGTCGATCAGCAAATTACAATTTTCCCCGCAACTTTCTCACCATAACTATCACTACAATCTGCTGTACACATCTTTTTCCATCATTGTATCAAGAACTACTTGCGAACTGTACGACAATGCCATAGAGCTTCACTCAACAAGACTGTCCATATCTCGCGAAGCTACTCCGTTATCACCTTATCTCGAATCTCTTACGCCTATCTGTCGCGCAACTCTTTTCGCTCGTGACGTAGTAAAGCTCTTGAGCTTCACGTTCGCCGAGTGTCCAGCTGTATCGTCTAAGACCCTGGAGACGTGGATTCCTAGACGGCTCCCTTTTGGCGACCGAAACCACTCCTCGTCTAGGGATCGAATATGGGCGGGACCGGAAGACAAAGAGGAAAAGCGCAGCCGCTTCAAGAGACGATATCGGAACAGGGTCCTGAGCTGCAAGAGGTTCTGGCTAATGGCAAGCCGAAGATGAACGGCACTGTGGGGAAGATCAATCAGATCATCGAGAAAGAAGAGAACATTTTCCTCTTCATTCCAAACGTCATTGGTCAGTCGAAACAATAGTCGCGTCCTGCTTAGCTGATCTCTGTTCCAGGCTATTCGCGCATCGTTCTCGCTATTGCTTCGCTCTACTACATGCCTCTCCATCCACGAACATGCTCACTCCTCTACTCGATATCCTGCCTTCTCGACGCTCTGGACGGTACAGCTGCTCGACACTACGGCCAATCCACCACGTTTGGCGCCGTTCTTGACATGGTGACGGATCGCTGCACCACCTCCTGCCTCTTAGTCTTCCTAGCATCAGCATGGCCAAGATGGAGCATAGTCTTCCAAGGACTCATCAGCTTGGATCTGGCGAGTCACTATATTCACATGTACGCAACATTGACGATGGGAGCGCAAGGCCAGAGCCACAAGAACGTGGATTCAAGCAGGAGTAGGGTGCTGCATCTGTATTATACGAACAGAGTAGGTGAACATTTTCAGTCAAGCTAGTACATTTGCTGATCATCTTCCGCCAGACCGTCTTATTCCTCTTTTGCGCCCTAAACGAACTCTTCTTCATCGCTCTCTACCTCCTCTCCTTTTCCTCACCACTTCTTTCCCCATCTCTCCTCACCACCAACGATTCAGCCACCTCCACACAGCCCGGTCACCCGGCTCATCCGGCGCCAAGCACACTTTTCCTGAACCCCTGGAGCGCTGGTGCTCTGGAGGCTGCACGGGCCAACAAGATGGACAGCACTGTTCCATGGATTCTGGCAGGCTTAAGTGCGCCGATATGCGTGGGGAAGCAAATCATCAATGTTATCCAGCTGGTCAAGGCGAGTAGATGGCTGGCTGAGGGTGACGTGGAGATGAGAAGGCAGAATGCTGCTAGGGCGAAGAAGAATAAGTGAGGTAATCGGGGATTACGTTCCGAGATGTATAATTCCAGGGGGTATAAGGGGAAGAAGTCAACTAAGGCCAAAAGAGGGCAAGAGGCGACATTAAACGGCAGGTCCGCCTCTGTCAATCCTGGTCCGCGATGGCTTTTCTTTGGCGCAACCTTATCCAGTTTCCTCGTGCGGTACATCTGTTCTGCATGGCGCAGGCGTTTTTATGGTGATCTGCATCATCTGGAACTAAGGGCGAATGTGAGGGGTGGCATTCTCCCGTGCCATGAGTTGGGAATAGTCGGTCATCGACATATTGCTGGAAGGGCGTTGCTTCTATGGTACGAGATCCCAGAGCGCAGCTTCATATACGCATATAGGACTGTAACAATAATTCGCTGGTGGCGAATTGGGAAATGGCTCTCTTCTGGTCACTTGCCTGTATGGGGCTTCCTCTCTTCTTTGGCTCATTCAGGCCCATGAAGGACGGGATTGAGAAGCCGGTGAGCAGAGGATTAAGTTCACATTTTCCCTTGCCTCTTGGAGTCTGTCTGGTATTCGATTTTGACCTAAGTATTAAGACACTAAGCACAAGATGCCAAGGATGCTGGGATCCAAAGTCTATATTGACCTTTTGGCACTTTATATTGACCATCCTTCGGCTTTACTAAGATTACTACCATTAATTTCCCGGGACGCAGTCAGATTTTTCTTGGTCTTCTTTTTCAGAGCTGAGGCTACTGAAACACCGAAATGAGGCCACCCAATCAGCTCAGACGTGGCTGCAATGCTAGACCTCAAATAGCAACGTAGCCTGGACTGGGTTCCGGCGACAAGACTCGGATAGGTGGGATTTCCACAACATAACTTTTCTCTCTGCCTCTCGGCGATGGATCCATCGTCGACGGTGTCCGCCGTGCTTGGAGTAGTCACAGCGGGTGTCAAATTATCAACTTCGTTGTATGATATAGTCGACAGCATCGCTGGAGCTGGCGAGGAGATCACGGCCATTGCATCTGACTTAAGCTTTTTCGTCGTCGTTGTGGATGAACTTGGGAAGATCTTCGAATCACCAGAGAAGCTCTACACCGACTTCCTGGAATCGAAAGTCAAGGATATCCTCAAAGAATGCAGAGAAGTCTTCAAAAGTATTCAGCGCATGATAAATCGCGTTGACAAGGGGGACAAGCCGATACTGCTGGCTGTCAGATAGAAAGTACTATGGGTGTTCCGGGAGAGCAGGGTGAGAGCAGTAAGGGCGAGGCTGGAGTCGCTGAAATCTACGTTAGGTTTGATGTTACAGACCTTGAGGCTGCATGTGGAACGGTCAGTCTGACTGTCGCCAGATTGAACTAACAAAGGATGTTTACAATTGCGGACTAGACGTCAGAACGCAGAATATGAGCGCAATCTATTGGAAAGCCTGCTGCGAGCACAGCAGGCATCACTCCAGAATCTTGAAACAATTGAAAAAGCAGAGAGCGCCGAGAAGAATGTTGCCCGTCGTAAGACTTGTCGAAAAATCAGGATTCCATTGCGTCTCCTCCGGAGCCCGAGGTGCCTTCGTCTGCCCATCGACCCACCTCCCATGTCGTCTCGCTTGCGGTGCCGGCTCCAATTCAAGGAAGCTACAACACCAACGCGACACCAATCACACCGCAAGAGGGTTATGATACCACTGCGGAAGCAGCCCCAGCTCAAGAAGGTGATGGCATCTATCCAATTGTGAGGCCCTTCCATGGCAGAGGGAAGGATGCGCCTACAACTGCAGCAGCTCTACGACCGAACTATGCGGTCTACTTTGCTCGTGACTCAGCTGGGAAGACGTCACAGAGCAGTCACATTCACAAGCAAAATCTTGGCCTACTGTTTAGCAGCTGGACGGGAAGCCTGCCTCCTGGACTAAAAATGATACTTCTATCCCCCAGGAACTTGCTGCCTCCTCTGTAGGTGGAGAAGACGGGGCAAGCCACGCAGCTAGGATGGTATACATCGATGGCACAGTCCTGCAACCGAGCGGGAAGTCTAGAGAGGTGGAGGAGTCCCTGCAGATACTTTTGAGAGAAGAGCAGAGAAGGCAACAAAGCCATGGAGCTGGCGAGACGAATCTTGCTGATTGGGAAAAGGACCTTCTAACACAGCAAGCAAACTTGGACGTACGGAGTCGAAGCATTAATTCGCGATTGACTAAATGGAAGGCCGGAACGATAAAAATGAACGATATCACGTTGCGCCGCCTTCAAGATGAATCAGAAAAGATTGCCTAGGAGGATTATGTCGTCCAACAACAGCTGGCAGAATCTGAGAAGCATCGTCGAGATTTACGGGAACGGCATAGCACCCAGGCTCAGGCTGATGAAGACCGCGTGAAAACCCTTTCCACTGAAAAGCAGGAACTGGAGAAGCAACTTGCGAGCTGGAAGGAGAAGGCAGATCTCAGTCGGGCTGAGACACCTGTACTCAACACTGACCCCACTGACGTGACTTGGCTCAACGACGAGATCAACCCTGAGGACTCGAGTGATGAGGGGTAGAGGCTGAGGTCGACAAGAACAAATCACCGAACACGAGACAGCCTACGGAGGATGAACCTGAGGGACCTCAAAGAAAGCCCGCTTCAGCCATGGCCGACTCCTTCTCATCAGCCGGCACCTTTCACCCTGGAACGGCAGAGATAAAAGATGGTCAATCCGAACGGTGCTGTGTCCGAAAAGCCTGGAAAGCCCCCGAAAAGTTCTTCTCCGGCTCCAACACCCTCTCCTACGTGACTCAGTTGGCAGGACAGAATCCTGTCTGGTTCAAAGCGTCACACGATGCATACCAATTCTTCCTAGGGGCGTCCACGAAAGCTTTCTACACCATCTCGCTGTTACCAGAGGACCTCGGAAGCCACGACACATCGCTGGTAGGCTGGACGGTGATTGCTAAAACTTGGGCGACTCCCCAAGCGCTCACTGCGGCTGGATGGCCGTACACAGAGGACCTGGTTGGAAAGGTCTGGATTCATAAGGAGCTGAATTGGGTAAGTCGGGTCATCTATGACGTTAGCTTTGCGGTCGAGACATGGTGGAAGCTGCAGCAGCTGATATGGTATATAGGCTCAGATCACCAACCTTTACCACATGTCCTGCAACCTCTTCGACAACGCAATCTTCGAAGAAGCATGACTGACCTCGACCAGGAGATCTGCCGACTCATCCGGTAGTAAGAAATCACTTCGAGATCGATCACCCCTTCCCGGACGCGGATTCTTCCGCTCCCTTTCGAGCGAAAGCGACGCCGCCAAGAAATTGGAGCCTAATCCGGAGCATCATACTGCATTCTTCCAGGGACCTTCTACGAGGCGGCCAAAGTTGAGTCCGTGACGGTGGAGAGAAATGGTTCGTTGCGATCATGTTCCATTCTCCAGGACTGTAGCTGGATATATACGTCGCAGAACCTCGCCAGCGCCTCGTCGGCAATCTCGTCTGCTTTGACTCGTCCTGTACTGTAGGTAGGCATTGCCCCTGGAACCATCTCTGTGCAATTTGCTCCCTTCTCTTCTGTGATGCACGAGATCGATCGATGGGAGGCTGGCTTACGCGGTGCTTAAGCAAGGAGGCGGACGAATGTGTGGTCGCCCCAGTTAGCGATGGCAAAGTCCAGCTCATGCTTTCTTGCTGACCTCGAATTCGGCGACGCGGCACCTCTCGGACCGTGCCCGGGCAACGGGCCGGCTGACCAATCTCAAGCATTACTCAGCCAAAGAACCCATGGTCCGAGCTTGAATGGCGGCTGGACACGTGCTCTGTCGCAAAAGCCGTGGCCCGCTGACGCCGACCGCTGCCGACCCTGACCGGCCACCACTTCTGAACAACACTCTGGCCGCCCTGTTTTGTCCATGGAGCCAGGGCTAACTGATTTAGGGGCGGGCAGACCCTGGCACCTCCGTAGCGGATCATCGACGCCTAACCCACCGCGTAACCCACCGCTTAACCACCGCGTCCCTATTTATCACCCGCCCAGAATCGGTGACTGCTCACCCATTCGGAAGCCAGATCCAGGCACCACTGAGAGCATGTCACGCAGTAGGACGCCTATTCTGAGCGTGCTGGTCCCGGTAAGCCTCGCGGGATCGGTGCCCGGAGGTGGTCGTGTCGATCCACGGACACGTTATATCCAAGCCCTACGTAGTACAGTGACATCACCCCGCCTGCTTAGCGGGCGGAATGCAGCCGGTGTGACTCTGTCCTATGCTTGCCCTTCTCTGCCCAGCACGCAATCCATCCCCCCCGAGAACACTATTTCTACTTCACCCTCCCCTCCGCCTCCACCTCCGCCTTCACTTCACTCTCTCCATCGATACACAACCACAATCTCCATCGATACCCAAGCACAATCTCCATCGATACACAACCCTAACTGCAGCCCAAGACCATCACTCTCCCCCATCATCCCCCTTCTCAACCAGACCTCCACCTTCGGTACATTCCAACCCCGCCCAACATGTCGGTCCGCAAGATCCTCGTCACCGGCGCGACCGGCAAGCAAGGCTCCGCCGTCGTCAACGCCCTCCTCGCCAACCCGCCGCCCTACCCCCACGAAATCCTAGCCGTGACCCGCAACACCGAATCCGCCTCCGCCAAAACCCTCGCCTCCAAGTCCCAAACCGTCACCCTGCTCGCCGGCGACCTCAACGACTGCCCCTCCATCTTCAGCAAAGCCGGCGGCCCAGGCAGCGTCTATGGCGTCTTCAGCATGCAACTCCCAGCCATGGGCCAGAAGAACGTGGCTGAAGACATCGAAGAGAAGCAAGGCACCGCCCTGATTGACGCATCCCTCACCTCAGGAGTCAAGCACTTTGTCCAAAGCTCCGTCGACCGCGGCGGTGCCAACTCCATCAACGACCCGACCAACATCCCGCACTTCATCTCCAAGCACAAGATCGAAAAACACCTCATCGCCTCCGTCAACGACCCCGCCAAAAACAGACACGGCATGGCCTACACCATCCTCCGCCCCGTCGCTTTCTACGACAACCTCACTCCCGACTTCATCGGCAAAGGCTTCGCCTCCATGTGGAACAACATGGGATCCGTCCCCCTCCAACTCGTCGGCACGCGTGACATCGGTGTCTTCGCCGCCCTCGCCTTCGCAGACCTCGGCTCCGACTCGAAGGTCTACCGCAACAACGCCATCAGTCTCGCGGGGGACGAGCTGACCCAGCCGGAGGCATCCAAGGTCTTTGAGAAGGTCTACGGCAAGAAAATGCCCATCACGTTTGGGTTCGTCGGGAATCTGATCCAGTACATGATGAAGGAGCTGGGCACGATGTTCAAGTGGTTCGTGGATGTTGGATACAAGGCGGATCTGGAGGAGAATCGGAGGTTGAATCCACGCATGCAGGATTTCGAGACCTGGTTGAGGGAGGAGAGTAAGTTTAACGAGAAGAAGTAGTTGGTCAAGCTGCGATTCTTACTAATTACTTTCTTACAATTCGAGCGGGCTTGTAGGTTCGGCGCTCTTTCACGGCTTCCGCTGGGGCTGAGTAACCAAGCTAGTACTTACTCTATCATAATAGGTGTTGAACTTGCATTCCACAGTGCTAATCACAGCCTATTTCCTCCCCCTCCTCCTCCATCTCTTCCCATCCCCCAGTATGGACAGAATAACCAAATAATCAAATCATCGTCAGACATTTGAAAAACCCATCATCACCATCATCATCATCATCAGATCCATCCATCCCTTCACATCCATTTCATCTATTCACTTCTTCCCTCTCCTCCTCTCTTCCCCCTCATCGAGCACTTCCCTCCTACCCTCCACCATCGCCATCTCACACCACACCACAGCTTCATGACAACTCTCACAAATCACGATCGTGAAGGCGAAGGCGAAGGCGAAGGTGAAAGCTTGGCTAATCTTTCTGGGTTGGGGGGAAGGGGCGGTTTCGTTCAGGTAGAAAATACTCATTGATTCCATTATGTGTAGGACTGTTGATATCGTTGACTACTCAACTAGTTAAACTGGCTGTTATTGTTGTTATTGTTATATCCAATAAGTGCTACGAGCTTGCAACGTAACACCGAGAGAGCCGCAAGAGCGCTGAATAGTGCTAACACACAAACCATACCAGACCAGACCAGCTACAGTGAACAAGCATGAAAGAAGGAGAAGAGAGAGAAAAAAGCCAACGGGGTCGCGCCTTGCAACAGAGAAGTAATCAAAGAAAATTGTGGGGCGTTCAAGACCGCGGGCCTCTAACTAATAAATAGTCCGTCCCAATAAGGTCGTGGGCAAGGCCCGAATCTCCACGAATCCTCACACGCCCGCTTCAAACAGTGATTAATGATGGTTGAGAGCGTAACAACTGCAGGGAGTCTCAGCTCTCCCTTGAATACATATATAGTAAATCAGGAGGTTTGTAGTCCACATCACATACAAATGCTTTTCGAGTGAGCCTGGGTGATTAAGGTGGGAGACTGTATTTATGAGTAATTTAGGTGGGCGATAGGATCACTAGTTAGCTAACGAACTAACCAGCATGTTGTTTGTTACATGGGGTAAAAGTCAGGCATGGTGGTCTGCTTCGGGGGGAATTTGCTGTTTTGGTTTGGATCAGGTAACGAAGCGTGATCATCAGGGTCTTTGATGGGAACAGTGGTATGAATGGGACGCTCAGACAGCAGGCTGGTACAGTGGGTTGTGTGGGGTGCAGTTCCTATGTCTTGGAACCGGTTGGGGATGCCTGCGACAGTGGAAGG
>JAABUK010004800.1_pt1 | contig 21682 bp, 15 predicted proteins | sample 5559141 | NCBI WGS metagenome assembly JAABUK01 (sample SAMN10711869, study PRJNA513367) | rock metagenome | isolation source: Antarctica rocks | place: Antarctica: Victoria Land, Pudding Butte nord | collected 2016-01-03
AAGGGTGTAAACTCGGATATCGTTTTACCTGATGAACTTGAATATGTTAAGATACGCGAAAAAGATGATCCGGATGCGCTACCATGGGATACCATTCAACGGGCAGATTACAATACCTGGAAAGCTGGTTACGATTTGAAATCCATTGAAAATGCAAGTGCTGCCAGAGTCAGCAGTAACAGTGTTTTTAATTTAATAAAGAAGAATGCCGAATGGCTGGCCAAGCAAAATGATAAAATATATTCTTTGAATCTTGAAAAGTTCCGTAATGAAAAAAAACAGGTAAGCGCTGCAAATAAGGAGTTAGATACGCTTATTAGTAAATTACCAAAAGAAATAACAGTAAATACGCTTACCGGAGAAGAAAACAAATTTGCTTCTGATAAGGATAAAGAAGAAAGAATGGTTACATGGAGAAAAAGTTTGAAGAATGATATTTATTTAAATGAAGCTATTAATGTGATCAACGATATGTCATCTGCACAAAAGACAGCTACAGCAGTAAATAAATAGATCGTCAGTTAAATAAATAGCATATTAAAATAAGCCTGCACTTCCCGGCTTATTTTTTTGGTAAAAATTAATGAACAGTGTTAAATAACACTATCTTACTTTCGTATTGATATTACCTTAATTACTCCTGCTTAAAATTCAGGCAATTGTTTGATGAATAATTATTTGAAAAGATGCTGAACTTAACGGCTTCTCAAACTTACATTGCTTGAAAATAATTTCCGGATAACCATATAAATTAATAACTATGACTGGATGTATATGATGCGGCGACATGGAGCGCAATATCTCCGCATAGCGAAGCCTCGATAGAGCTAGGTAATCAAACCGTAGAATTCCCTGATTTTACAAGTGGCCAGTGAATGTACCGGAAGAATAATTTTTCAATAACGGATGAATATTGATATAATGATTAATAATAAATTATTAATCCTGAAAAATTAAGGCTGACTGCTATATAATATCCATGGCCTTTACAAAGGATGTGCACATAATTGGAAGTATCAATGTAAGGTAAGCGAAGTGTAAATTAATTGCCAATAAAAAAACTGCGGTTGAAGCAAAAAATATAATCCAGGCTAATGCGGTATTCTTCTTTTCTGTCTGCATGTTGATATAATTTGCACGAAATTAAGATAAAAAATAATTTGACGGGGAGTTTTTGAAAGAAAAACTCCTGAACTATGTAATGAATGGTGTCTCTGAAACTTATAACAGAAACGTTGACTTCCGAAGTCTTGAATTTTACGAGTTTTTAATATAAACGCAGATTTCGAAAGTCTTGAGCACGACATCTCCGAAACAGATGAAGTTTTAAGCTTAAAGATATAGCGTATCCATTCAAGACTTTCGAAGTCTGCTTCTGTATCGCAAGATGCAAAAATTTAAGACTTCCGAAGTCAGCGTCTGAGACTTCGGAATTGAAGCCGGCAAGAACCTATCAACTCATATAAAGTTTAAAAACAGACCCTGGCTTCAGAAGTCAATGTCTGTTTTGTAAGTTTTAGAAACTTTCTTTAGATAAAGTACCCATTTAAGCATATACTAACTTTCTCTCCCTGCTCCCCGTGTAACATTTACACATAGAATCAGTTTTTGTATTATTTTCGCTGCTTTCCAAATTACTTTTGAATGACTATACATTTTTATTTACGCTACCACACCGAGATGGGACAATCCATCAGCTTACACCAAACTCAGGAAGAATCAGGCAAAAAAATTATAGCAGACACAGTTCTTATGCAATACCTGAATAATGAATTCTGGCATACAGCAATTGATATAGAATCTGTTAAAGGCCGTACACTTACCTACAACTATTCTGTAAATAGTTTAACCGGTGAAATCAATGAAGGAGAACATAACCGAACCATAAATCTAACTAAATCCTCCACTGATACCATTGAATGTATTGATACCTGGAATTTTGAAGGCGCTTACGAAAATGCTTTTTTTACATTGCCTTTTCAGAAAGTGCTTCTGGCAGATCGTACAACCAAGGTTAAACCCAATGCTGTTAAAGAGTATACACATATTTTTAAAGTTAAGGCACCCTTACTGAATAAAAATGAAGTGCTTTGCATTACCGGCAATTCACCGGTTTTTGGCGACTGGAAAAAAGACGGAATACTGCTGCTTTCAAAAGAAGAAAACTGGTGGACTTTAAAGATAAAAATCCCCAATGAAAGTTTTCCCATTCAGTATAAATATGGCACTTATAATATTAAGGAGAAGCAAACCGGATTATTGGAAGGAAGTGAAAACCGTTATTTACATGGCAACGTTTCTCATCATTCATTAACCATTATTCATGATGGGTTTGCAAGATTTCCCAACTATACCTGGAAAGGTGCGGGTGTAGCAATACCGGTATTCAGCCTGAAAAGCCGTAACAGTTTTGGAGTGGGCGAATTCACCGACCTTAAACTACTTGCAGACTGGGCTAAAGATGTGGGATTGAAACTCATTCAGATTTTACCTGTTAACGATACCACCGCAACACATACATCTGCAGATTCGTATCCGTACGCCGCCATATCTGCTTTCGCGTTACACCCGATTTATATTAATCTGGAAAAAGTTGCAGGTAAAAAACAAGCAGGCTTACTGAAACCTCTAAAGAAAAAACAAAAAGAGCTGAATGAAGCGCCTATACTTGATTACAAACAGGTAATGCAATTGAAGCTTGCAACACTCAAAGAACTTTTCCTGGCTCAGAAAGAAGTTTATCTGGATGATCCGTTATTTTATGAATTTTATCAAAAGAACAGGGATTGGCTGGTTCCCTACGCTGCATTTTGTTATTTAAGAGATAAGTATGGCACTGCTGATAGCAGTCAGTGGAAGCTTCATAAAGAATATGACAAGGCAGCTATTGAGAAATTCGTATCAGCTAAAGCAAAACATTATGATGAAATCTTCCTTCAATATTTCATACAATATCATTTGCATCTGCAACTGAAAGAAGCTACAGAATATGCTCATAAAAAAGGCATTATCTTAAAAGGAGATATTCCTATTGGTGTTTACCGTTATAGTGTTGAAACCTGGACGAGCCCGCTGTTATTTAATCTTCCTATGCAGGCTGGCGCACCGCCTGATGATTTTGCCGTTAAGGGTCAGAACTGGGGCTTCCCTACTTATAACTGGCAAAAAATGCAGGAAGATGGATTTGCTTGGTGGCGTCATCGTTTCGGGCAGATGAGTAATTATTTTGATGCTTTCAGGGTGGATCATATTTTAGGGTTTTTCAGGATATGGTCCATACCTGTCCATGAAGTAGAAGGTATCATGGGCTATTTTGTTCCTGCCATACCTGTTCATATTGTTGAATTCAGTGAAAGGCAAATATTGTTTGACCATGACCGTTACACCAGGCCGTTTATAAATGATAATATACTGAATAATATTTTTGGAAGCGCTGCCGAATATGTAAAGCAGGAATACCTGGATGATTCCGGCAATGGAATGTACCAGCTTAAAGAAGCTTACAATACGCAGCAAAAAGTTGCTGCATATTTCAATAGCCAGGTAGAAACAGACAGTACAACTCCTATTAAAACCGGCTTGTTCGATCTTATATCTAATGTTATATTTTTTGAGGTGCCTGATTCGCAAGGAACACAATACCATTTCCGGATCGACATGCAAAAAATTTCATCATTTAATAACCTGGACGAACATACGAAATATCAGTTAAAGGATCTTTATGTAGATTATTTTTACCGCCGCCAGGATGAATTCTGGAGAAAGCAGGCGTTACAAAAATTACCTTCATTAAAAGCTTCCACCAATATGCTTATTTGTGGTGAGGACCTTGGTATGGTACCTGCCTGTGTTCCTGAAATCATGTATGAGTCGGGAATTTTAAGCCTGGAAATTCAACGCATGCCAAAGGATCCGAAAAAAGAATTTTTTCATCCGAATGATGCTCCTTATTTATCTGTCATCACTCCTTCAACGCATGATATGAGTACCATTCGTGGCTGGTGGGTGGAAGACAGGGTTAAAACCCAGTGCTTTTTTAATAATGAATTAGGACAATGGGGTGAAGCACCTGAAACCTGTGAAACCTGGATTAATAAGGCAATTATCCTACAGCATTTGTATTCACCTGCAATGTGGAGCATTTTTCAATTGCAGGATATTTTTGGAATGAGCGAAACTTTGCGCAAACAAAATCCAGATGAAGAACGCATCAACATCCCGGCAGATCCCATACATTTCTGGGGTTACAGGATGCAGATTCCTATAGAACAATTGCTGAAGGAAAAAGAATTTAACGCCAACCTGAAGAGTTTTATTCACGCAAGCGGAAGGTAATTGTTAATGGTTAATTGTTAATTGTTAACGGTTAGATGACTTTTATTTATGTTATTATAATGACTAGTTTTATCATCTCTGGTTAATTATTAACCACTGGCCGTTAACAATTAACCATTAACCATTAACCATTAAAATGATTTGCAACTACTTGCGGTTCGATCTGAAATTCGAATATCCTTTTACTATTTCAAGAGGCACCAAAACACACCAGCCTACATTGATAGTGGAACTGGATTTTCATGGGATAAAAGGTTATGGTGAAGCACCGGCGATATCTTATTACAATATTACGGTTGAAAAAATGATGGAAGATATTGAGAAGAAAAAAACATTCATTGAAAAGTTTGCTTTAACAGATCCGGAGCGTTACTGGCATTACCTACATCACCTGTTACCACAGAATAATTTCCTGGTATGTGCGTTGGATATGGCCGCCTGGGATATTTATGGAAAGCTGCAAAAAAAGCCTTTACATGAAATGTGGGAGCTTGATACCGCTGCTAGTCCGGCTACGGATTATACTATTGGAATAGACACGATTGAAAAGATGGTCGAAAAGATAAAAGCTAAACCCTGGCCTATATATAAAATAAAGTTAGGAACAGCTGAGGATATTACAATTATGGAGGCATTACGCATCCAGACAAACGCTGTGTTCAGGGTTGATGCCAATGGAGGATGGATAACCGAAGAAGCTCTTACAATAATTCCGCGCCTGAAAGAATTAGGAGTGGAATTGATAGAGCAGCCGCTGGCAAAAGATAATTGGGAAGGGATGAAAGTGCTGTATCATCAATCAGTGCTGCCATTGATAGCCGATGAAAGCTGTGTAATAGAATCTGATGTGGAGAAATGTCACAAGCATTTTCATGGTATCAATATCAAGCTTACAAAATGCAGCGGTGTAACGCCAGCCCGCAGAATGATCACCAGGGCAAGAGCACTTGAAATGCTGGTAATGATTGGCAGCATGAATGAGAATACAATAGGTTCCGCTGCTATTGGCCACCTTGCGCCGCTGGCAGATTATCTTGATATGGATGGACCGTTGTTGCTGGAAGAGGACCTTGCCACCGGGATAGGATTTGATGGGGTTGGGAAAATTGTTTATTCAGGCAAGCCAGGATTAGGGATTGAGTATAAAGGACTTTTTAGGAAGTAAATACGATCAATCTTATAGGTTTCTTAGACCCTAATAGTATAAGATTTTATAACCACAGCTTACAGCTACTTTTTCGGAGGATTGAAATTTGCATAAGAAAAATTTCAAACATAATCCCATCTATGATCGTAAATTATAATACAGGAGGGTGGCAGGTTATCACCCAACGTTCGCATGGCTTACTGGCGATGCAGTTAGGAATGGAATGGAAGCAATCAGAAAGACCCGAACGATGGGCGGAGACTTTATTGGCAATTGCAGAACATGATGATGCTGAAGTTGAACTGGATGGTGAGCAGCTACTAACACCCCAGGGAGGCCCCCTTAATTTTGACATGAAACAGTTTGATCAGGACCACTGCCAGAGATTACATGAGCTTTCCATTACCAAAAGCAGGTACATAGCGCTTTTAACATCATTACACATGGAATTTCTTTACCAGGAATTTACAAAGAAAGATCCTGCTGCAAAAAATTTTTTAAAACAGCAGCACCGGATGCAGGCAAAGTGGAGAAAAGAATTGAACATATCACAAAAGCAAATCAATACCATTTATTCATTGCTGGAATGGTGCGATGCGTTTTCCCTGCTGATATGCCAGGAACTTATTCAATCTGAACAAAGGTCTATTGAGATCAGCCAGGGGCCTGATAATATAAAATACCACTTGTATTCGCTTGGTCAAAATATACTAACAGTTTTACCATGGCCTTTTCAATCCAGGTCATTTACAGTGCATCATGAATCACGTTTGATAAATAAAGTGAAATTCAGTTCATCGGCAGAGTTCAGAAAATACTTTGAAGAAGCGAAAGTTAAAGAGAACTCCTGGAAGTTGATGAAAGCGAAGGTGCCTCATATAATTAAGAAAGTTTGATTTAATGGTTAATGGAGCTATCAGCTCACAACCCTGCTTTTACTGACATCTTCCGGAAAATTCTTACGTATCTTTAAACCAGCTCTTATGTTGATAATAGCTTTATTTTAATTCTAAATATGAAAAAATATCCCCGCAGTGTTTTCCTTAAAAATATTGCCGGACTACTTGCACTCAGTATGGCTGGAAGTGCTTTTCATATAAAAAAATACAAGCCGCTGCTTTCATTTTCTACGCTGGGTTGCCCTGACTGGAAATTTGAAAAGATTGTAAATTTTGCTAAGGAGAATGGCTATAGTGGTATAGAGATACGTGGTATACAACGTCAGCTTGATTTATCTAAATGTTCAGAATTCAGCAGCCAGGCTAGGATAGCTGCCACCAATAAACTGATAAAAGAAAATGGGCTATGGATTGTAAACCTCGGTGCTTCTACAAACCTGCATATCAGCAATCCTGCAGATCGAAAAAAAAATATTGATGAAGCTAAACAGTTTATTGACTTAGCTAACAAATTAAACTGTCCTTATATCCGGGTCTTTCCCAATATTTTTCCAAAGGATCAGGAGCGAAGCGCCACTATGGATCTTATCACCAAAGGCTTGCTTGAACTAGCTGATTACGCAAAAGGAACCAAGGTTACGGTATTGATGGAAACTCATGGAGAAGTGGTAAAAAGTGATGATATAGCAACCATCATGAAGAACGCAGCACATAAACATGTGGGCCTGGTTTGGGATATCGTAAACATGTGGTCAATAACAAAAGAGTCGCCGGCAACCGTTTATCCCAAGCTAAAAAAATGTATCCGGCATTCCCATATTAAAGATTTAAAACTTGTAAACGGCAAAGAGCAGTACACCCTTATGGGTAAAGGCGAAGCGCCGATCTTCGAAGGCATTGATGCTTTAGTGAAGGATAATTATAAAGGTTATTTTAGTTTTGAGTGGGAAAAGCTGTGACATCCTGAGATTGCTGAGCCGGAGGTTGCAATTAGTGATTATACTAAAGCGATGTCAGAGCATTTTGGAAGGAGTTAATTCATGATATCATAGTATCCTCCTTTCGCAGTATATATTAATGGGATCAGCAAATAGTGAGGTTTTATTTTGATGCACACCATGCTGCTACCAGGCTTTAATAAATTGATGCCATACCAATAATCGCTCCGTTTAATAAGTTATAAAATTGTATTCCCTGCAGCAATTACTTACATATACATACCTATACTTAATACTTATCATCCTTGATCTTTAACCGCACCGTTATGTAAATTGTCTAATTTTAGTAGATAAATATATCATTGTCGGTGCAATCATATCTTCTGTCTCCATTTGTTAAGTAGATACTATTACTCATTCCTATAGGCTTACGCTAGTATTCTTGTATTCTTCTTCATCTTAAAATGAATTCGGGTATATTGCCCTTGAGTGAAGTTCATTAAAAAGCTATTAATAATGAATTCTTAATAAAAATGAATTATTTAATAATAATTTTTATTCAGGGCAACATGCTTCACAGATGATTATAACCAAATCCTTCAAGTACATTTTATAGTTCCAAACTTAAATCCAATACAAATGAAAAATAAAATATTATTGATTGTAACAACTGTTACTTTATTGGCTTTCCCCAATATAAATTTTGCGCAGGCTCCGGTGTTAGGTACTGCAGCTGATTTTGTGCTCTTCACCACTGTAGGAGCCGTTGGTAATACCCAAAGGTCGCAACTCACCGGTAATGTAGGCACAAACAGCGGTGACTTTTCCGGTTTTGGTAATGTAAATGGTGTTATGCACAAAGCCGATGCTGCCACTATGCAGGCTTCATCAGATTTAGGAATTGCCTATTCCGATCTGAATACAAGAACACCAACATTCACACATGCACCTTCTTTAGGTGGAGATACACTTTTTGCAGGTGTTTATTCAATTGCAGGAGCTACTACATTGAATGGCAACCTTACTTTAGATGCGGGTGGAAATGCTAATGCCATATTTATCTTTAAGATAAGTGCCACATTTGCCGCTATCGATTCTTCCAAGATCGTTTTAATCAACGGCGCATTGGCCTGTAATGTATTCTGGAAAGTAGAAGGTGTGGTAAGTTTACTTACAGGAAGTACCATTAAGGGAACCATAATCAACCAGGCGGCAATAAATATTAGCCCTGGTGTTAATTTGGAAGGCCGGGCACTTTCTACAATTGGAGCTGTTAACGTTGCACAAGTTGTAGCATACACTCCCATTGGTTGCGGAAGTCCTGTTCTAACAGGGCCTGCTGCTCCTGATCTTCGTACTGTTGCTAACTTCGCATTATTTACAGGTACCGGTGATGTTGCAAACAACGGTGTTACCCATGTTACAGGCGATGTGGGAACGAATAGCTCCGCACCAACCGGTTTTGATGCTTTAAATGTAAGCGGTATGATCCATCCTGGTCCTGATTATTTTACCCAGGGAGCCGAAAACGATTTAGGACTTGTTTACAATTATCTCAACGGTCTTACTCCAGATATTGAATTGTTATTCCCCGCGGATTTTGGACATGACCTCGTTCTTACACCACATACTTATCATATGGGTTCTGCTCCGGCACTTACCGGTACGGTTTTCCTGAATGCGCAGGGCAACCCTAATGCCGTGTTTGTTATCCTTATAAACGGCGCTCTTTCCACCAGTACCAAAGCAAAAGTTATCTTAATTAATGGAGCGCAGGCAAAAAACGTATTTTGGAAAGTAGATGGCGCTGTAAGCATTGCTGATAGTTCGGAATTTACAGGAACAATTATCGTAAACAACGCGGCTATAGCATTAAATACCGGCGTTCGGCTTGCAGGAAGAGCCCTTACAAATATTGGCGCTGTAAGTACTGCTGGGGTAACCACCACCATGAATGCTGATGGTACGCTTCCTGTAACCTGGCTTTCCTTCACTGGAAGGGCTGTCGGCGAAAATGTAGTACTTGAATGGAGTACAGTTAAAGAATTAAATAATAGCTTTTTTACTATTCAAAAAAGCAGGGACGGTAGAAATTTCGAAACATTAACAACTATTACTGCTCATGGGGAAATAAAAAATTCACAGTACTATTATAATTTTACAGATAAGCTTCCGTACAGCTACGGCTACTACAGTATATCACAAACCGATAACGATGGGCAAAAAAATTATTATAAGACCATCCGGGTTAAAGCGAATATAAACGAAAGTTTTACATGTCTTCATTACATTCAGCAAAATTATATCTACATTAAAGCTTCAGGAGCAGCGCCGGCAAAGGGTTCGATGAAACTTTATAGCATCGATGGCAGGTTAATGTCTTTACAAATGATATTGCTTACTAAAGATTTGAGCACATATAAAATAGATAAGCCATTGCCAAAAGGTATTTATCTGCTTCAATTGGAAAGCCAGGGAACAACATTATATAATAAAAAAGTTATTGTATTATAAACAGATCTGTAAAGCCTGAAATACAATTTTTTCTGGTATTAATATTTATTATTGTAAATATTATCTTGCAACAAGTGTCGGGTCGAACATGAAACGTACAATTGCTTGCTATCAGCTTTCAGCTATCAGCCCTGAGTGATCTGCTGATAGCAGATCACTCAGGGCTGATAGCATTGAATACAACACTATGCCTAACACCCCACTCGTAGCTGGCATCATCTTCATGGAAGCTGGCTAATACATAAGCGCTCTCTATCAACTGTGTTTTCTTTAGAGCTTATATTGACTTACGAATTAAGAGAAGATATGCTGGTTTAATGTAAAGTTGTATAAAATATATTCCATTCGCCTCATAGTCTTTTCTTTAACGAGTTAAATGAAATATTAAAATGACTTTCAGAACTTTGCATAAAATTGCAAACAAATGAACAAAGTCATATGGATACTGCAAATTTTCCTTGCCATTACTTTTGGTTATTCAGGAATCATGAAATCCACTCAACGCAGGGAACGTTTGGTAAGCATTAGGCAGACAGGTGTTGAGCATTTATCTTATCCACTTATCCGGTTTATCGGAATTTCAGAAATTCTTGGAGCAATAGGCATCATTGTACCATGGGCAGTTAAAATACTTCCAATACTAACGCCCATTACTGCCGTTTGCTCTGCCGCGATAATGGTTCTTGCTGCACCTATTCATTACAAAAGAAAAGAAATGAAGTCCGTTTGAATAAATGTCAGCTTCTTTATTTTCAGTGCATTGGTTGCTTATATTCGATTTGCGGGACTTGTTCATTGATAATACCTTTAATAAAATTAGTACCGCGTCAAACATAAAATGTCAGTAGATATTGCTATCAGCAGTCAGCAGATCAATGTGTATTAAGTTTCCTCCTGATTGCTGATAGCTGACAGCTGATAGCAAAAGCGACAATTTACGGTTGACATTACACTAGTAATTAACAAGTTATAATTTAATCAATGGAAAGAAGGAGAAGGATTACAATTGCTATAATTCTTATGTTATCTATCGGTAATTATACCAGGCTGAAAGGAAATGAAAATATCCGGCCAATTCAATTTTTATCAATATTTGTAATCGGTGTTTTGTCGGGGCTATTAATAAACGAATTATACTTCACAAGGGATAAATTAGTGATTTTTTATCATCAAAGAATTGGAACTTCAACGAAAGTAAAGATTTGAGTTCTTCCTGAAAATTTTTGTTGATTGTTTCAAAAAAGCTTTGAATTGCTTCATGGAATTGTTTTGGGTTATTATAATATTTTGCATATAAAATTTTCTTTTTGGTGAACTTCCACAGTCTTTCTATAATATTCAGATTGGGAGAGTATGGTGGCAGAAAAAGCAAATGGATGCCCAGTGATTTAGCCATGGTAGTTACTACAAAACAATGCTGATAGCGGGCATTATCCAATATGATCGCAATGGGTTTATCACGGTACTTTTATTTAAGCAGTTTTAAGAACTCAATAAGTGTTTCAGAAGTTATATAAGTAATATTGGTAAGTGTAGTCACTTCTTTAGTAATGGCATTTACAGCCCCCAAAACGTTGATTCGGTTTCTGCCTGCGGATGCTTTTATAAAAACACGGAAAGCGCACCATAGCGAACAAAGAAATGGTTGCAGTACAAAATGGGCAGCATCACAAAAGAACAAATGCACTTTTTCTTTCTGAGCTGCTTCTATAACGGGTTTGAGCGTTGTTTCCACCCATTGGTGCTGTACTTCATTATCAGCCTTAGCCGGAATATGACCGCACTTAATAAACTTTAAACCATGCCTTTTCATAAAGGTTCTCACCTGTTGTTCGCTTCGACTAATACCGGTCATCTCACTGATTCGTTGCACTGCCTCTGCAGTTGTCATGGGTGGCCGTTGCAAAAAAGAATCTAATATACTTTCGGCATGATTTTCCAACTCACTTTTGTTGGTCCCATAGCCATTGGTCAACAGGCCATCAAAGCCTTTTTCTTTGTACACCTTTATCCAGGAACCAACCACGTTGTAATGCAGACCGGTGATTAAACTAATGAATCTATTGTCGTAGTTGAACTCCATTTTTAGATATACAGCAAAAATTCTTTTTTGTATCATTGGCTGTGGATATGCATATCGTTCATAACTTAGCCTCTCAATCTCGGCTTCGCTGATTTTGAATGGAAGGGCGGGCATATTTTTGTGATTTAGACCTTACAAAATTGCCCCTCTTTTTTTAAAAAGTCAAATCACTATTTTATTCCTTGCTGAGTATAATGAGATATTTTAGAGCCAATAGAAAATAGTTATCACCTTTTATAAGTTCATTTTATGAAAAGACGATCATTTGTAAAAACTTCGTTGCTGACAGGTTCTTTTGGAAGCCTGATTCCAATTGCCAGCCTTGCTTCCAAAGACTTCAATGTAACAAAAAAATCAAATCAGGAATTTTATGAGTTAAGGGTGTATACCTTAAAAAATGAAACACAACAAAAACTAGTTGAAGATTATTTTTCAAAAGCTGCCATCCCTGCTCTTAACCGTTTAGGACGTAAAACTATTGGCGTATTTACTGAGCTTAAACCAACAGGTAACACTAAAATATACGTCATCATCCCATATAAATCTTTGGAAGAATTTTTAACTATAAACGAAAAACTTTCAGAAAATGCAGCATATATGGAAGCAGGATCAACTTATTTAAATGCACCTGCCACAGATCCGGCTTATGAACGCATTGAAAGTTCCTTACTCAGAGCTTTTACACAAATGCCTGTTATGATTATTCCACAGAAAAGGTCACGCATATTTGAATTACGACGTTATGAAAGCGCCAGTGAAAGTGCCGGGAAAAAGAAAATTGATATGTTTAATTCACTTGGTGAAATCGAAATCTTTAAAAGAGTTGGCTTAACTCCGGTATTTTTCGGTGAAACGCTTATTGGAACGTTGAGGCCAAATCTTACCTACATGCTAACCTATGATGATATGGAGGAACACAACCGGAACTGGAAAACATTTGGCAGCGATCCGGAATGGAAACGTATAAGTTCCATGCCTGAATATGCCGATGCAAAAATTGTATCTCATATAACTTCAATATTCCTGGTTCCAACTGCTTTCTCACAAGTATAGAAATAATTGCTTTCCCAGCACACTTTTAAAAGTGTTTTTCTGATTGCTGACTGCTGATAGCAAATTTTAATTCATTAATCCGTGACATTAGATTTCATTTTATCAGTTCCATGGCGATAGCCAACAGCCCTATTGCAAGGCATAATGGTGAGTAATACTTTGTATCCAATTGTCCGAACGTAGTGAATTTAATTTTTTTAAAGAAGCCTACATATTTAAATTCACCAATCGCTCTTAATATGAATAATATGGAAATAGCCCGCAGTCCGTAGTTCAATATCCAAACGGGTAAACTAAGTGATAAGAGTTTTGATTTTACTAAAATGAAAACTGCAAAACCCAACAATCCGAATGCAACTACAAAACATTCAAGCATCTTTGGGTTTATTACTTTTTCGTTGTTTTCTTTTGTTGGAATAGCGGCACTTGCACCCCATTTTCCACCAAGTCCCCAATAAAAATGTATACCTGAAAGAAACAGGAAAACAGCAAAGAGCATTAGCCCTATCAGAAGTTTCAAAATGAATAATTTAAGTAAGAAAGCATTTGCATCTGTTTCTTCAGCTAAATTACTATTACTCCTGATTAAAATTAAAGCCTTTTACCTTTCTAAGTAAAATGCTTAATTAAACACACGCTCAATAGTCCAGTAGGCAGCTATAATTGCGATGAGTATAGATAAAGGATAGACAATAAACTTTTTATACCATACCTGTTTTCCAAAAGGGATAATAATAAACAGGAACACACCAAGGATAACCGCTATTTGTCCGAGTTCTACACCGGCATTGAAAGATAAGATAGAAGTATAGAACTTATTGCGTGGTAACCCTATCTCATTTAATGCGCTGGCAAACCCCATTCCATGTATCAATCCAAACATAAATACAACCAGTATGCGCCAGGGCTTCAGCTCATTCAGTAAGATATTTTCCACAGCCACAAACAAGATTGATAAAGCAATGATCGGCTCTACAACAGCACTGGGCGCGATGATTATACTCTTCATGCTAAGGGCAAGCGTAATAGAATGAGCCACTGTAAAAGCTGTGGCCTGCCAGAGGATGGTTTTTATTTTAGTGCTTAACAGGCAAAGTCCGACAACGAATAAAATATGGTCACTACCTGCCGGGATGATATGACTGACACCTAATGTAAGGTAGTACCAAATCACGTGATTCAAAGGTGCTTTCTCGAGTGCGTAGTTGATAGTATGTGCGAATAGTAACTGTGTTATTAAGCAGCATGCTAATAAAAAAATAAAAGGCAGCCACCATCCGCGTCTTTGGGTATAATCTATCACTTGTTTGTTATTATGCCAGGCCTCTTGCCACGAAGGCACTAAGGCACGAAGGAATTTAAAGAAAAGAAGAAAGACCTTTGTGCTCCTTCGTGTCTTTGTGTCTTTGTGGCCTACAATTCCCTCAACATTCCTGCAGCTTCTACTTTTAAAAATCCGGAAATGTTCGGGTTATTTTTAAGAGCTTCCTGTAAGGTTGCTTTAGCAAGATCTTTCTGACCAGCCCTGGCGTAGATGAGGCCGGCTCTGCAAAGCAGCGTTGGGTTTTTACAATGGGTTTTTAAAGCAGTGTTTATGTAAGATAGCGCTTTGGTGTAATCACCCTTTTTATAATACACCCAGGCAACAGTTTCATTAACATCAATGTTTTCCGGGCGGCGGTTATATTCCAGCAAGGCATGCTCAAGAGCCTTATCGTAATTATTTATTTTAAGATAAGCATAGGCAAGTTCGCGATCAGCATAGTGGCCAATGCTTTCATTTTCTTGTCCCAGTTGCGCATCCTTATTCATTCCATCAATCACCTGTTTTGAAATAACGCCTGCTTTTTCTTTCTGGTCAGCCAAAAGATATACATCTGCCAGTTCTTCTTTAAAAGCATAATCAGTTACTAAGGAGTCAGCTTTCAAGTAATAAGCAATGGCTTTGTTATAATTATTAGATGCCTGAGCGATGCGTGCCATACCTGCAAGGGCATAAGCATAAGAAGGCCTTTCCTGAAGGGCTATAGTGTAATGCATTTCAGCGTATTTGAGTTCACCAGTATTTTCATAAAGGCGTCCTAGCTGAATCCTGCTCCATTCAGTGGCTTCATCACCGGGAGCACCAGCCTGTACGGCCATCTTCATAGCTTCAATAGCTCCCGGATAATCACCATAAATTTCTCTCAGGTAAGAGATTCTTGAATAAGCCCTCAGGTCAGGACGAATAGAGACCATCTTATCAGAGTTTTCAACAGCGGCTGTATAATTGCCCATTTCAACATTGCCATCTACAATAATACCATACACAAAGGCATTATAAGGATTGATCTTTTGGGCTTTTTCAGCAGTAGCCAGGCCATCGGCAAAATGATGTTGTGATAGGTAGATGAGTGATTTATATATCAAGGCGGTAAAATTGCTGGAATCTTTATTCAGAACGGTGTTGATATATTTCATAGCAGCCATATCGTAATAAACATAATTCCCCGTGATACGTGCTTCCTGAATAAATAATGCGGCGAGTGCGAGCAAAGACTTTTCATCATCAGGATTTTTTTTAATAGATGCCACTAATGAGTTGGCTGAACTTTTCAAAGAAGCCCATTCCTGCGAATTTCCTGAAGAACCCTTGCGTTGCTGCAATTCATAAACAGCTGCTGCCCTGTTTTTTTCATCCCGCCGGTATTTAAGAACTACCAGGCCTATCGATGTTAAAAACAGGATTAATATAATGGTGTAAACAGAACTTTTTTTCATGATGGTAAAAATTTAAACAGTAGTGGGTGTTTCTTAAAAAAAATAAGTCCGTAATTATACTTACGAACTTATCAAGCGTAGCGATTGATTAATTTATTGTGTCAGGCTAAGAAATAGGTATCAGCCGTCAGCTATCAGGTAAAACCGCAGGGTGACAGGATTATAAAAACAATATAATGTAAAAATGAAAACCTTGAAATGGTGACATTGATAGTTTGTAAAACTCTTTGTCACCTTTCAAGGTTTTCTCTAAACCGAATAATTAATTCTATAATAGGTCAGCCTGCCTGGTTCTTCCTGATAGCTGATAGCTCTGCTTAATTCTTCACAACGCGAACAGTCTGCTTAAGCACACCATTCTTCATTGCTTTTACAAAATACACCCCTCTTGCCAGGTTGGTGCTATTCAATAAAACACTGTAATTACCAGCATCCTGACGGTTATCTACTAAAGTTCTGAGATAATTACCATTAAGGTCATACACTGCTATGGTAATATGAGCAGGTGTTTCCACACGATAAGTAATATTGGTGCTTCCGACAAATGGATTTGGTGATGAAGACATGAAAACTTCCGGCGCTGATACTCCCATGGTGCTGTTTGGTGTAGGCGACAGAACTGGAGGCTGCATGTAATCTATAGCAAGTCCTGCACAATTACAGGTACCAGGCCATGGAGTTTGTACGTAAGGAAAAGAAGTTTTAAATGTTGTATCATTTGCCTCAATTCCAGTAGTGTATCCTAATGTTCCCAGCAGCTTAGGCGTAAGCGGGCTTCCACCGGTAAAATCATCATACCATAAACCAATCGCTGCTAGTACAATACCACCAACAGCCTGTAACTCTATACGGGTAACATCATCTTCCAACCTGCGGCCATTTGGAAATCCATCCATATTAGGAATAAATTCCAAATTTGTATTAGTATTGTACATCGGGTCTGTTAAACCTAAAACGGCAGCCTGTACCAATCCAAGAGAGCTGAATTTAGCATCGGTTCTTTTAGTAGCCGGAACAGCCATATTCAGGCGCAGCATATCACCGCCATTTGGCAGGAAATTATTAATAAAAGGTTTACCGGCTGCCAGAGGATTTCCAGCTTTACCTGTAGCCAACTGGTATGGGCTCAGGTTAGGAACACCGGTATGAAATATAGGCCATATATCTAATGAACGCGGTTTGCCGGCGGCAGGTAATAATAGCTTACCGGCAATAGCATCATCCAGTGCTGTTCCTGCAAGTGCAGGATTTCCTTTCAGAATGTATAAACCATCATGACCGTTTCTGAAATCAAATTTTCCTAGGGAATTGCTTTGGATACGTAAAGGTTTGAAAGCAGGAACAGCGCCACCAAACTTGCTGTCATCCATATAAAGGGCAAGCTCGGGATTGTAGAATGATTCTTTGAATAAATCATTTTCATACAACACTGCTTCCTGGTATGGGGTGATTGAGTTCCATACATCTTTATTGCCAACAGGTATAACCGCTTCATTAGTCAAAGGCATACCCAGCCTTGATACCTGTACCCATGCCCCGGTAGATGTTTGCGTACCATCAGTGTTAAGCGTTCTGATTTTTCTCCTGCTTGCGGAAGCCCACAGGCCGATTGTATAATCAGGATCAAGAATATTCTTCCGCTGTGTTATTGATTTATGATCTTTCTGTAAAGATGCAATATCTACTTCCATAACAATTGTAGATACATTTTTACATTTTAAACCATCGAAAGGCTTGGTGCCAGTGGTTCTTGGTGCATCGCCCAGGTCAAATATACCGCCCAGGTCTACAAAGAACGGGTCATCGGCTGTGCCGCAGAAAACCTTTTCACCTGTAGTAGCAGTGGCGATAGAACTGGTGATAAGGGAATTATAATCAGGAGCATTTAAACCAACAGGTGAACTAATGGAGCGCGGGCCGATATTTGGCGGTGGCACTTTACCTTCACTAACCACTGTTGAAAAATTAACACCGCCATCTGTACTTTTTTCACAGATATAAGTTGTTTTCAAGTTCTGCTTTCCCAGCCTGATATTAAAAAATGTAGTGGGATCTTCATTCGTTTTTTTGAAGGTAAAACGGTATACGATGTCATCACCATTTGTAATAGTGTTGTTGGCAACATTATTATCTATATGAATTTCGTACCTTATGTCTTCACCGAAAGAATAAAAATTAGGTCCGCCCTGTGGCAACTGGAAAGGTATATAATCGGCAACGATTATAACTTTATCAGGGTTTTCAGGATTTACAAACGCGTACAGGTCTGTATTATCGGCTAACGGATCACTGCCGATCAGTGGTGCTTCCCGGTGACTCGAGGCAAATACAGGGAACGTATTCACCAGCATGAGAAGCAGAAAGAATGCTGCAGATATTTTTTGTTTCATAATTGTAATATTTTCTATTAAATCAATAATTTCTTAAATGGGGAGAAAATTTTCGCCTTAGTGCTGTCCTTGTATATCGGTGCCTCTCCATGGAATTTGCACGTAAGGAAATGAGGTTTTAAACGTCGTATCATTTTTTTCTACACCGGTTGAATACTGCAACACATTTACCAACTGGTTGGTTACCGGTGAAGCTCCAGCAGCACCAGGATTATAATCATCATACCATAAGCCCATTGCTGCAAGTACAACTCCGCCTACCGCCTGCAATTCAATACGGGTAACATCATCTTCTAATCTTCTTCCGTTCGGGAAGCCATCCATGTTAGGTATGAATTCCATTGCAGTGGTTTTATTATACATAGGATCTGTTAAACCCAGCACTGCTGCGTTTACTAAACCCAATGAGCTAAATTTAGGATCGTTTCTTTGAGTAACAGGAACGGCCATGTTTAAACGAAGCATGTCTCCGCCATTAGGTAAGAAATTATTTACAAAAGGTTTTCCTTCAGCCAGAGGGTTACCACTTTTACCTGTTGCCAACTGGTATGGCCTTAGGTTGGGAACACCTGTATGAAAAATCGGCCACAGATCAACCGAACGTGGTTTACCGGCGCCTGGTAATAATAATGTACCAAAAATGGCATCGTCCAAAGCAGTGCCGGTTAATGCTGAGGAACCTTTCAAACTAAAGAGCCCCGCTCTTCCGTTTCTGAAATCGAATTGCTTAAGTGAATTGCTTTGAATACGAAGTGCTTTAAATGCAGGGATAGCACCGCCAAACTTACTATCGTCCATGTATAGGGCAAGTTCAGGATTATAGAAATAATCTCCAAACGTAGCAATATTTTCAAGATCCTGGTATGGGGTTAATGCGTTCCAGTAATCTTTTTTACCGATAGCTATCACCGCTTCATTGGTTAGGGGCATGCCAAGCCTTGACACCTGGATCCAATTACCTGATTCGGTAGAAGTACCGCCGCCTAACGGATTGTATGGAGAACCACCAACAGCAGTATTCAATGTTTTAGTAGAAAGCCTGCTAGCTGAGGCCCATACACCAATTACGAAGTTGCCATCTAATATATTAGCTGCTTTATCAACTGTTTTATGATCTTTTTGAAGGGTTGATATATCTACTTCTATACAAATAGAATGCACATTATAACGGCCCAGCCCGTCACGAACTTTACTATTTTGCCTTGGTGCATCACCAAGATCGAAAACACCACCCAGGTCTACAAAGAAGGGATCGTCAGCAGGCCCACAGAAAACTTTTTCTCCCGTAGTGGCTGTTTGGATAGAACTTGTTACAAGAGAATTATAATTGATAACACCCAGGCCAACCATACTCTCAATACTTCTGGGACCTATATTATTAGGAGGAACCACGCCATCGGTTACAATTGAAGTAAAGGTTACACCACCATCCATACTACGCTCGCAGGTATAAGTTGTGTAGAGGTTCTGCTTACCAAGCCTGATATTAAAAAAAGTAGACGGGTCCTGGTTTGCACGTTTGAAAAGAAAACGATAGATAATATCATCACCTTTAGTAGCGGTGTTGTTATCTATATGTATTTCGTAACGGATGTTTTCGCCAAACGTATAAAAGTTTGGACCGCCCTGAGGTAATTCAAAGGGGATGTAATCGGCGATCAGAATTACTTTATCCTTGTTACCAGGACTTCTGAAGGCATAAAGATCAGTGTTATCAGCCAGCGGATCATTAGCTATTAATGGTGCTTCCCGGTGACTGGAAGACATTAAGATCGCTGAAATACCGATAACACAAAGCAGTCCGGCAACATATCGTAGCCGCCGCATTTGAGTAAAGTTTGGTTTCATTGCTGTTTGTTTATTTAGTTAAAAAATCGGGCAATACATTTTTGAATACAATTCTGTTGGGCACAATTATCTGCCCAGGAAGAACGTATAGCATAAATGGTTTAATATAAGATAGGGGATGTATATTTCCTGAGCTTTACTATTAGATGGTAATCTATGGTAAGCAGTAGGTGATAATTATATGTTTGTACTTATAACAACTATCAAATAACAAAAGTAAACTGGATCTTTTGGTGTGAATAGGATAAATAAATAATGAAGGTATGTGTTGATGCAATCTATAATGATCACAGCAATATTGAATAGTAGAATGTAAAGCTACATAATTATTTAAGATTACAAAATGATTTGAATGATTTCATCGAACTTAAATTTATACGTACTATTTTACTTTGTTTTTTTACTTAGTTGTTTATACAATTCCTTTTATATACTTAAATACTTCAACGATGTTCTTCCCTTAATTGTTTATAATAAAATTCTACTAACCTGAATCCTAATCTACCGGGAATATTGAAGCATCCATTCATACATATTCATATTATTTTCTTTATATGCCGGATTGATCGCCTGGGTCCAGGCATCATGAACAGCCGCTTTAAACAAGGTAAGCTTCGCCGGTATATATGGATTGTCGTTATTTATTAAAGAAACAAAATTCTTAGGATCAGTTGAATTAATTGTAGGATCATCTAAGTTATGAAAGACCCAAACCGGCAGTTTACCTATTGCAATTTTTTCACATCTTTCAGTTACATTACCTGTCATTAACACGCCGGCAATCGGTACTGCTGCTGCTATCAGCGAAGTGTTTTGTGCAGAAAAATCCGAAGTTACAATCCCTCCCATGCTTAAACCCGACATATATATCCGGCTTTTGTCTATCCGGTATTTTTTTATCGCATAATCTATAAAAGAAGCTACATCAAAGTTGGAAGGAAAGTAACTGAACTGCGGTGTTAAAACGATCATTGAAAAATTTTTCCCGTTAACTTTAAAATTAGGTGGGAATTTTTTTTCGTCCAGAAGTTGTGCCACGCCATCATTCAATACATAAGGAAGATCAATGCCGCCATTACCAAACTGACCAGCACCCGGAATGAAAACAAGCAGCGGATACAATTTTGTAGTTTCATTATAATGAACTGGTAGTGCTTCATAGTACCCGCCAATTGCATCAATAACCTTTACTGTAACAGGCTTCTGAATGGCCGGTTCTGTTTCAATGATATCATTAGGAGCTATAATTCTTTTAGCATCCTTTCTACATGCAATTAATAAGAACCCTAGTAAACATATTGATGCAAAGCGCTTGATGGAACTGGCCATTGTATTGTTTAGATTAATCTTTAGTAAACAGGGTCTTCCAAGTACGTTAAATTTCAGCTTTAGGATTGAAACTCTAAAAGTTTACTGATTTCGATAGAATAATGTCGCTGAAAGTGAGATTGCTGATTCGCAATGAAGAGCAGCACGAATGTAATGAAATATTAATTATTCTAAGAATAAAATGTTTTTAAGATGATGTACTCTTATGTATATCAATAAAACCTATCATAATAAACTGTATTGAAAAGTTTTCAACCTTATTATATAGAAATAGTAATAAAATATTTGGGACTTAAACTTAATCACTTATATTGTGGAAGAATCGAAATCTTTATTCCTATCTTGAATATCCCATTTAGCCAATCCCACTTTGCAAAGACTATTTT
>JAABUK010004802.1_pt1 | contig 21674 bp, 22 predicted proteins | sample 5559141 | NCBI WGS metagenome assembly JAABUK01 (sample SAMN10711869, study PRJNA513367) | rock metagenome | isolation source: Antarctica rocks | place: Antarctica: Victoria Land, Pudding Butte nord | collected 2016-01-03
CAGCGCGCGATCCTCAGGCGTCCACATGCCAAGCTCCATGACGGGCAAACCGCCTGGAACGCCACACCACCCGTCCCGGTCACACCGTCAGACCTCGCCCACAATCCCTTTCAAAACGGGCTTTTAGGGAATATCCCATGCTCAAGCGCCGAAACCATGTCCTCGCGGCCACGCTCGCCGCCGTTCTGTCCCTCGGTCTTGCGGCCCAGGCGCACGCCACGCCGGGCGACCTATACGTCGCCAATGGCGCTAACAACACCATTGAGCGGTTCACGCCGGGCGGCGCCATGTCGGTGTTCGCCAGCACCGGACTGAACAATCCGGTCGGCCTCGCCTTCGACGCAGCCGGCAACCTGTTCGTGGCCAACCAAGGCAGCAACACCATCGAGCGGTTCACCTCCGGGGGTGTCGCATCGGTGTTCGCCACCGCCGGGCTGAGCAGTCCAACCGGTCTGGCGTTCGACGCCGCCGGCAACCTGTATGCGTCGAATAACGGCGCCGGCACCATCGAGCGGTTCACGCCCGGCGGCGGCGCCTCGGTGTTCGCCACCGGCCTGACCGCACCGCAGTTCATTGCGTTCAACGCCAGCGGCAACCTGTATGCGGGGCAGGGCGGCGGCATCATCGAGCAAATCACCCCGGGCGGCGTCATGTCGGTATTCGCCAGCGGGCTGAACGGCCCGCTTGGTCTTGCCTTCGACGCCGCGGGCAACCTGTATGCTGCGCAGGGCAACGACACCATCGAGAAGATCACCCCGGGCGGCGCCATGTCGGTGTTCGCCAGCACCGCGACCGGGGCGAACCGTCCTGTCGGCCTCGCCTTCGATGCTGCCGGCACGCTGTATGCGGCGATCCACAACATCGGCACCATCGAGGCCTTCACGCGGGGTGGCAGTGGGTCGGTCTTCGCCACCGGGCTGTCCGGACAAACCAGCCTCGCCTTCCAACCTTCGGTCGCTACCGTGCCGGAGCCTGCGTCGGCCGCGGTGCTGGCGCTCGGCCTGGGCGGGCTGGGGCTGCTGCGCCGCCGCCGGCCCGCCTGACGAACTTGCGGGACCACCGTGCCGGCCTGGCCTGACCAGGCCGGCACACGTGGTCCGCCGTTGACCAGGGCGGCTGTTCGGGAAAACCCATGCTGTCCGTGGCGCCTGGTGCAGAGCTTCGTCATGCCTCCTGAGCCGCGCCGGCCTGCGTAGGGCCATCCCACACCAACTGAGGCCGTAACCCAACCGGGCCGGCATGCCTCCGTGACTGAACTCCTGGCGCACACCGCGCCATCCCGCCGGATCCATCGTCCCACGGCCAATGGCGTGCCGGCTGGCGTGCGCCAGCCAACGGACCCGCCAGTTTGTGCCCGCCAACGGGATCGTGATATTCGCCCCTGCCGCCCAGATCATGCCACCAAGGGACGACCGCCGCGTGACACGCAAGCCGCCTTCTATCGTCCATCGGACATTCCGTGCCTCGGCGCCCACCCAAGTCCCGGCCGCAGCATGAGCGTCGCCATCGTAACAGGCGCTGGCGGGCTGGTCGGCGCGGAGGCGGTGCGGTTCCTGGATGCCCGCGGGCTGGACGTGGTCGGATTGGACAACGACACCCGCGCCACGCTGTTCGGCGCCGGGGCGAGCACCCGGCAGGCCTGGGCCTGCTTGCAGCAGGAGCTTCCCCGCTACACCCACCTCGACGCCGACATCCGGGACGGCGCCGCCATCGAGCGCCTGTTCGCCCGGCACGGCGCCAGCATCGCCCTGGTCGTGCACGCCGCGGCGCAGCCGTCGCACGACTGGGCCGCCAGCGATCCACGGACTGATTTCTCAATTAACGCGGAGGCGACGCTCGGGCTGCTGGAAGCGACGCGCAAGCACTGTCCGGACGCGGTGTTCGTGTTCTGCAGCACCAACAAGGTCTATGGCGACACGCCGAACCGCTTGCCCTTCGTCAGGCACGAGACCCGGTGGGAGCTGCCGGAGGCGCATCCGCTGTCCGGCGGCATTGACGAGACGATGAGCATTGACGGCAGCATGCACAGCCTGTTCGGCGTGTCCAAGTGCGCGGCCGACCTGATGGTGCAGGAATACGGCCGCTACTTCGGAATGAAGACCGCCTGCTTCCGTTGCGGCTGCATCACCGGCGGCGGCCAGGCCGGGGCGATGCTGCACGGGTTCCTATCCTACCTGGTGAAGTGCGCCGTGACCGGGCAGGACTATACCGTGATCGGCCATGAAGGCCGGCAGGTCAGGGACAACATCCACGCCTGGGACCTAGTCAATGCCTTCTGGCATTTCTTCGAGTCGCCGGGCAGCGGTGCGGTCTTCAACATGGGCGGCGGACGCACGGCCAACTGCAGCGTGCTGGAGGCAATCGGGATCGCCGAACGCCTGATTGGCCGCCCGATGCAGCATCGCTACCAGCCAGCGAACCGGGCCGGCGACCATATCTGGTGGATCAGCGACACCCGGCGGTTCCAGGCCCATTGCCCCGGCTGGCGGCTGACCCGCGGCATCGCCGACATGATCGGCGAGATACACGACATGGCCGCAAGCAAGGCCGGCCAGGCCGCAGCCGCCGGATGACGTCCGTCGCCCCAGTCAGGGCGCCGGCGCTGCCGTGCCCGGTCTTCGTCATCAACATGGAGCGCGATACCGACCGCCGGCAGCACATGATCGAGGTGCTCGGGCGCATCGGCATGACTGCGGAGTTCGTGACCGCGGTGGACGGCCGCGCGATGGCCGCCTCCGAGCGCACGGCATACGACCACGCCCGCGCTCTCCGCATCTACGGTGTGGGGATGAAGGACTCGGAAATCGGCTGCTTCCTCAGCCATTACCGCATCTATGAGCGGATGCTGCGCGAGGGCATCGAAACCGCACTGGTCCTGGAGGACGACGTGTCCATCCAGCCCAACCTGCCCACCGTGGTGGCGGACCTTCTAGCGTGCCCCTACACCGGCTGGCTGGTCGTTCGGCTGGACACGAAGCTGGGGCGGGTGGCGCAGCCGGCCACACCCAAGTTCACCGGCACCCCGGTGGCGGAGCTTCCGAACGGCGGCACGTTCTACCGGCTGCGGACGCAGGTCCTTGGTGTCGGCGCCTACCTGATCCGGCAGGAGGGCGCGGCCCGCATGGTGGCCTATGGCAAGCGCATCTTCATGCCGATAGACCAGACCATGGACCGCTACTGGGAAAACGGCATCATCCCGCACGCGGTCCGGCCGTTTCCAGTGGACCAGGGCGACGACTTCGGCTCGCATTCCGGCGACCGGTCCAATGCCCGGCGCCGGGAGCAGCCATTGCCCATACGGATACGGCGCCGGCTGCAGCGGATGGAGGACGCGGTGCGGAAGCGGGTGTTCAACCTGACGCACTGACGGAAGGCGGGTGTGGACTGCCGGCCCCGATCCGGCCGTATGGACGGCCGGTGCCGCGTCGCCGCCAACCGTCACAAGGGTGGGGCATTCCGTCCTGGCATTACCGGGTCCGCCCGGCCTGTCCCGGCGGTGCGCGCCAGCCGCCAGCAGGCCAGCCCAGCCAGGCCGATCAGCAACTCCCGCACCCGCTTGACCAGGGACAGCGAGAGGGCAGCCGTACCAGCCAAGTCTACGGCGGCCGCGGCCAGCACGAACCCGCCCTCCTGGATGGCCAGCGCGCCCGGCACCGCGAACCCCGCGCTGCGCGCTGCCATCCCCAGGCTCTCGACCACGAAGGCCTGCCCGACCGATGCGTCAAGGCCGAGCGCATGCAGCACGAGCCAGGTCTCGGCAGTCCCCAGCGCCCAGGCAACTCCCTGCAAGCAGAAGGCCATGACCAGGCGGTCCCGCCGCCGGTAGATGGCGAGCGCCTCGGCCTCCAGCCCGTCCAGCCCGCCCGATGGCAGCAGGGCCGGCCACTGCCGCCCGATGCCGCGGACCACCGTCTCCAGCAGCCGCAGGCCGCGAAGGCGTTGCACCAGCGCCAGGCTGCCCGCGCCCAGCACCGCCAGGCCGAGGCTACCGCCCCACAGCCAGGCCGCCCCCGTCCCCGCCAGCACCGCCAGCACAACGCAGCCTGCCACCAGGAACGCAAGCTGCGCGCAGACCTCCACGGTCACGTCCACCACCATGCCCGCCGCAGCAACCGCCGCCGGGATACCCGCCCGCACCATCGCCTGCGCCGCGATGACTTCTCCCCCTACATGCGCCAGGGGCAGCAGCGTATTCAGTCCTTCGCGCATCAGCCGCAGCCGGACGAAGCCCGCCAGGCCGATGGGGGAGCGCACGACCAGGACGCGCCAGCCCAGGGCGGACAGCAGCAATTGCACGAGGTGGATCGCCACCGCCGCCGGCACGGTCCACAGCGCCTGGACGGCCCCCGATCCCGCCCGGGCCAGGTCCCCCCACACGCCCGCAACCAGCCAAGCGGCGCATCCCAGGACACCAACTGCCGCAAACGCCGCCAGCAGCCGCCGCGTCTCCGTGCGGCTAGGTCGCAGAAAGCGCCAGCAGCCCGGCATCCCTGGGCTCAAGCAGGGTGGCCAGGAAAAACGACCGGCGGTGGTGGGATGTCGCCGAGAAGTGCGGCGACCAGGTGAATGCGTCATGGATCCGGCGCGTCAGCCGGGAATCAGGGTCGGCGGCAAAGAAGAAGTGGTTCGCCAGGACCAGCACCCCCCCTGGCGCCAGCAGCCGGGCCAGCCGTGCGCTGAGCGTCTTGAGCACCTCGTCGCTCAAGGGGGACAGGTAGTAGAGCGTGTCGGCCACCACGACGAGGTCGAACCGTCCGTCCAGGTCGCCGGGCAGGTCCAGGATGTCCGCTTGCTCGAACGTGAGGTTGGCAATGCCTGCCGCCCGCCCCCGTGCGTGCCCGACCGCCGCCGCCGCAACGTCCAGTCCCAGCACCGCGTCCGAGCGCCGGGCCAGGTGCTGCGACAGCAGGCCGAGGCCGCACCCGAGGTCGAGCACCTGCCGGAACCGCCGCGCCGGCAGCAGCGCCATGATCTGCTCGTACTTAAGCGCCTGGTAGCGGTAGCGTGGCGCGGCGGACGCCCAGGGGTCGCCTGATCTTGTATAGGCTTCCTCGAACGCAGCCCGTGCGCCGGCGATGGCGCGGGTACGCGCGATGGCGGCGTCCGTGCGGGCGCCACGCAGGAACAGGGTGAAGTCCCGCGGTAGGATGAACCCGGGATGAGTTAGGAGGCGCTGGAAGAACCCGGCCCTTGCGACGGTCAAAGGCGGGCGCAGCCGGCTATCGGGCTGTTGGGGATCATCGGCATGCGGGCAACTCCTAACGGAAGAGCAGCGAGCTGTTTTGATTGCTGATGAAACGCTCAGCAGCAAACCCGCATCTGGCGGCCTAAGTAGGCCAGTTCGTAATTCAGGAACAATGATTTCAGGCGTTGGCACCCTACTACATGCCGCATCAGTGCGGCACCGTCCATAATCATGTCAAAGACCAGCTTGGAGTTCAGCCTCGGTTCGCCGTCTGCAGCATCAGACAGTGCCTGGCGGCGCCTGCGGCCGGCGGGGGCGCCACGCCGCCCTCGCACGGATGGGCAGCCCGCGGCCGGGGTGGCCACGATTCGCAGCCCGCCTCCACCCCTGATACATGCCCGTTCCATGGACGCCCTCGCCGCCAATCCAAAGGACTCCACCAACGCCTTGATGCGCCGCTTGTGGCGGGACCATGTGCGCCACCACCGTGGGCGCCTTGGCCTCGTCGCGCTGCTGACGCTGATCATGGCCGGGCTGACGGCGTTGTATCCGCTGGTGATCCAGCGCGCCTTCACCCTGTTCGAGGTCAGGGACCAGCGCATCCTGTATCAAATCCCGGTCCTGGTGGTCGCCGTCACCGCGGCCAAGGCGGCGGCGCAGTACGGCCAGAACGTGATGGTGCAGCAGGTCGTGCTGCTGGTGATCCGCGAGCTGCAGGGCCGCCTGTTCCGCCACCTGTCCCATGCCGACCTCGCGCAGGTCGAGCGGGAAGCGCCGGCAGCGCTCGCCGCACGCTTCACCACCGACGCCGCGCTGATCCGGGAGTCGCTGACCCGGGTCGTCCAGGGCGTCAAGGATGCGGTGATCGTGCTGGGGTTGGTCGCATCAATGCTGTACTTGGACTGGGTGCTCAGCGCCATCGCAGCGGCGCTGTATCCCCTGGCGGCGCTGCCGATCCAACGCCTGGGCAAGCGTATCCGCCGGGCCTCGGGCGGGATGCAGGAGCGGATGGGCGAAACTGCGGCGCTGCTGTACGAGAGCTTCGCCCAGGCCCGCACCATACGCGCCTACCGGCTGGAAGCAGCGGAAGGTGCGCGGGCGGATGCCGCATTCTCCACCCTGTATCGCGCCCTGTTCCGCATGACGCGCAGCCGCGCCCGGGTGGACCCGCTGCTGGAGGTGCTGGGCGGCACGGCGATTGCCGCGGTGATCGGCTTCGCCGGCTGGCGCTCGGCGGTGGGGGATGGGGGAGGGATCGGCGCCTTCACGGGCTTCGTCGCCTCCCTGCTGATGGCCTCGCAGCCGCTGCGGGCGCTGGGGTCGCTGAACGCCGCCTTGCAGGAGGGGCTGGCCGGGCTGTCCCGGGTGTTCGGCGTGATTGACGAGCCGCCCGCCATACGCGAGCGCCCCGGCGCCCCGCCGCTGCCGCCCGGACGCGGCCAGGTACGGTTCGAGGAGGTAGGCTTCATCTACCCCGACGGCCGGGCCGGGCTGCATGGGCTTAGCTTCACGGCGGCGCCGGGCCTGACGGTGGCGCTGGTCGGGCCGTCCGGTGCGGGCAAGAGCACGGCGCTGGCAATGATCCCCCGGCTGCAGGACGCGACCTGCGGCCGGGTGCTGGTGGACGGGGCCGACGTGCGCAGCGTCACGTTGAGCAGCCTGCGGGACGCCATCGCCTATGTCGGGCAGGACACCCTGCTGTTCGACGACACGGTGGCCGCCAACATACGCATGGGCCGGCCCGGCGCCACCGAGGCCGAGGTGGAGGCCGCCGCCCATGCCGCCGCCGCCGCGGACTTCGTCGCCGACATGCCGGACGGCTTCCTGACCCGTGTCGGCCCCGGCGGCGGACGGCTGTCCGGCGGGCAGCGGCAGCGGATCGCCCTGGCCCGCGCGCTGCTGCGCAACCCGCGCATCCTGCTGCTGGACGAGGCGACCAGCGCGCTGGATGCCGAAAGCGAGGCCGCAGTGCAGTCCGCCCTGGCCCGCCTGCGCGCTGGACGCACGACCATCGTGGTGGCGCACCGGCTCAGCACTGTCAGGGACGCCGACCTGGTGGTGGCGATGGCAGAGGGCCAGGTCGTCGAGCAGGGCACCCATGCCGAGCTGCTGGACGCCGGCGGGCTGTATGCCCGGCTCGTGCGGACGCAGGCGCTGGCGGCATAAGCCCTACCCCGGCCAAGCATGGGCCGGCGGCCGCCCGGCTTGCAGGACGGCGCCGCGTTACCACCCGGCAACGGCGGCCTGACCCGTTGGGAACTACTCTTAGGGATGGGAGTTGGCCGGTCTAACACTGCGCCCGGCCTCGTCCGGGCGCCGAGCAGCGAAGGATTACCCATGTCCATTCCGCCGACGACAGGTATAACGTCCAGCTCTTCCGGCATAGCGGGAGCTAGCCCGGTCAACGTTCCTTACCCCGGTTCCTCGAACGCGCCCGTCACCGCGTCCATGCGGCAAGCGGCTCCGGCCGCAGCAGTGGACGACCACCGGACGCACCTGCGAAGCCGTGCAAGCTGGGGCGCAATCCTGGCGGGCGTCGTGGCGGCCCTGGTGGTGCAACTGGTGCTGAACGTCCTGGGCGTTGGTCTCGGTGCATCCACGGTGGATGCGATCAACACTGCCGACAATCCCGCGGCATCCACCGCGGGGACGACGGCGGCAATCTGGATCGTGGTGTCGGGCATCGTCGCATCGCTGATCGGCGGCGTCGTGGCCGGCCGGCTGTCCGGCACCTCCAATGCCAACACGGCGCGATTCCATGGATTCCTGTCCTGGTGCGTGACGACACTGGTGGTGTTCTATCTCCTGAGTTCTGCGGCCACCAACGTGATCGGCGGCGCGGCGAACGCCCTGGGCGGAACGCTGGGTGCGGCGGGCCGTGGCGTGGCCTCTGCCGTGTCGGGCGTCGCGGCCAGCACGGATGGTGACGCGTTGCAGGCGCAGGTACGTCGCCTGGTCAGCCCCAACGATGCGCAATCGGCGCAGGACAACATCGGGACATACATCCGCGCCTCGGTGAGCGGCGACAAGGCAGCGGCCGACGCAGCGCGGGACCGGGCAGTGGACAGCCTGGCGCGTGCGGCAAACGTCAGCCCTGACGAAGCGCGCACGCGCCTGCAGCAGGCGGAGACCCAGGCCCGTCAAGCCGCAGACACCGTGAAGCAGAAGGCGCAAGCGGCGGCCGAGGCCAGCCGCAAGGGCTTGGCAAGCGCCGGTATCCTGGGCTTCGTGGCATTGGTACTGGGCGCGCTGGCGGCGTGGTTCGGCGGCGGCATCGGCGCCCCCCGTGCGGAAGAGGAGCTGGCCGGACGCCGGATTTAGTTGAGGCCCGGAGGGGAGGCGGGGACGGCTCCGCCTTCCTTGGCTTCTTGGCAGGCAGGCTCGGGTTAGGGCAGCGGGTCGGTATAGCCGCCTACTGGGATGTGCAGGTCGCCGGCGTGCATGGGCGAGGCTGGAACCCCCCGTCCGAACCCATCAACGCGGGCGGATCATCTTCCAAACGCCCTCAACCGCGCCGGTAACGCGGGACCCGACGCGCATGGTTCCACGCACGAAGACTACCGTGCTGGAGCGGCGCAGGATTTCCGCTTCCAGTTCCACGAAGTCGCCGGCGTGGACCGCATCCAGGAACTGGCAGCCAAATTGGATCGTGACGCAGGGACGACGGCCCGCCGACTCCCATACCGTAAGGCCTAGCCCAGTGTCGGCGAACGTCATCACCATGCCGCCATGGACGATGCCATGGACATTCAAGTGGCGGGTGTCGGCCAGCATGGCATAGCGTGGAACGCCGGGATCGGCGTCTGGCCCCGCGCCGCGCCGATACCAAAGTGGGCCGACATGGGCCGGAAAGCCGCCGACAGGCAGCGGACGCCAGCCAAGGGAGGCGGGATCGAATTGGGGTGCGTCGTTCATGGCTGGGCCATAGCGCAGCCGGCACTGGCAAGCCATCCGGGATGGCAAGTCATCCGGGATGAGGAGGCAGCGGGCGCCAGGGATGCTTGGAACATGGACCCAGGCCGTCCATATCCGGGCGGAGTTGACCTACTTGAAAGACATGCCGATGCGACGCGATCCGATATTGGCTGCCTGGGGCATCGGGCTGCTTCTGGCAGCGCTGATATATGTAGTTGGGCCGGACCGCTTCCTGTTCCGGGTATTGGACACCATCCACCTCCTGAGCTGGCGCATCGCTGAGATGGTTGATGACTTGTCGGCAGTGGCGTTGGACTTGCTTCGGGCTTTGGCAATCGGGCTGTATGCTACCTTCGTCGTACTCTCGCTTGCCGTGGCGCGCCGGGGTGGTCCGGCGAGGGGGGCGTTGCTGGTCGTCAGTTTGCTGTTCCTGGCGCTTGCGGGCGGGTCGGGATTGCCGAACATGCGCTGGACCGCGGCCTTCGCGCTGTGCGCAGTCGCCGCAGCCGTCATGACAGGACGGCTGCGGCACCCGGAGCCGGGCGGCGTAGCCGCCCGCTGACCGCCGGCCTGCCGGATGCCGGCGTGCTGGGCGGCGGCTAACTGGCCTTGGCTACAGGCGGCAGGCCGGCGAGGGCTGCGGCCATGGTGGGATAGGCGCCGAAGCCCGTGCCGTCCGAGCAGCGCCACACCAGGATGTCACCGGCGAGCCGGGTCAGGCCTAGAATGGCGAAGTGGTCATATTGCCGGTAAAGCAAGACATAACTGCTACGGTCCGGCGTGGAACCCGGCACTCCTTCCTCCAGCATCACGCGGGCATAGCCGCCGCTGCCCTGGCTGCTCCACTCCAAGAGGGCGATCCGGTCCGCCACGGTGAAGCACTTCGCCGTTTCGGCCGGCTTGGCTTGAAAGGGGGCGGGCTGCCACTGGTGCGATGCGTCCGCGGCATTGCCTAGCGGCTTGTCTGGCCAGCCTACCAGAACATCGGGCATGGGACCGGCGCAACGCCAGGCAGGGCCTGGGAAGGCAATGATGCGCGCCGAAGCTGCCGAGGCAGCCGGAGCCGATAAAGGCGACAGCAGGCCGGCGCGGATGATCTCGGCGGCCCGCCGCTCCACCCGGGCAGCCGCGAGCTGCGTTGGCGGCGACAGGGCTGCCTTGGACTGCCCGGCCTTAGTCTCGTCATGACGTGCAGAGAGCATTTGGTCCTCCGTGCCGCGCCCTGGAGGCAGGCGCAGCCACACCCTGGCAGCGAACTGGCTGGAAGACTGTGACGCATGTCACGTAATCGTGCACTCTGGAATATTCGGATGGCTCAAGATTTTCAGGCGCTGTCACTCTCCGGACATCATGACGAGGTTGGCCGGAGATGGCGGCTTCAACGGCGTGCCGTGTGGGCGCGGACACGGCCCGATGCGTTCAACGCAGCGCTGATCCGGATCATGGCCTGGCTATGCCAACGCTGCACGGCCTTATGGTCCGCCCCCAGGGCCGTGCCGAGGCGCCGCCAAGGAAACAGGTAGCGGCCGGTCATCGGATGCACCAGCGCCCGCGCGCCCGCAACGCGGCGCAAAACGAACATGCTGTCAGGAATTAGCGAAATCCACGCGAGGGCGCGGTCCATGTGGTCTATTGCGGCCGCAGACGGGACGGCAGGGCGGAGCGCCGCCGGGCCGCTGCCCGGTGCAAGCACCGCGCTGGCGTCGCGCACCCAGTCCAGGCCACCAGTGCGCAGGCGCGTGGTGTAGCCGGTCTGGGGCAGGGCGAGCAGGGTTGCTCCGGCCTCCTCCAGCATGGCGCAGACCCAGTCCGGGGTGGTCGGCAGCCCATCGGGCGTATGAGGATTGGGCACGGCGCCGGCCTGGATGGCGTAGGCGGCCGTGGCCTGCGGGACGGCTTGGTGGGTGGCTGTGTTCAAGGGACGCATCCTAATGTCACGAGGTCGCGGGCGCCGCGCAGGTTGGATAGGGCGGACGCCGCCAGGCTGTCAGCGAAGCTGAGGCCAATCAGTGGGTGAAGATGGGGAAGGGGTAGGGCGCCCCCTCGATGCAAGTGCCTGCAGTGATGAGGCCCCAGCTGTCTGGATGGCCGGACGGCAAGGCAGGACGGTCGTCAGGTCCCGGGCGGCCGCGCACGACGTGCACGATCCGGCGTAGGGTGGATGAGCTTTTGGCCAGCTTGGCGCTCTGGCTTGGCTCAGGAAGGCTCATGCGTGCCGAATAGATTGCCATCGCCCTGCGTTCTCCGTATGTTCGGAATGCGCCTAAGCTAGTTTTCCTATTAACACGTGGTCAAGGTAGTTGAACATATCTTAACGTAATTCCTTCAGATGGTTGAGCAGCTAAAAAGCCGGTTGCCCGTGCCGTCGGCGATGGGATTAGTGTGTCCGGATTCCAGTCGGCAGCAACGGTTGCAGGTGCTGCTACGGTTGAAAAATGCCTAGTGAAATCAGTTGGTCACATCGTTCCGGTATGTGACTCCCACAGACTCGCCGAGCACTCCATGCAATCCAGGCGCAAGCTGGGCTGCGGTGTGGTTTAATGGCCGCATACAGGCTGCATTAACGATTTTGGCGTAGTGGAGTGTTTCGATGCCGGTTGCAGCACCCGTGGGGTTCAGCTAATCGTGTGTGGCGTTCCGTTAAAAAGGGCTTGGTCAGATGGCAACAGTCACCGGTGCAAATGGTCAGGTGATCGTCACGCTCAGCGTTGGAGCGAACGAAGCCGCGGGTCAAACGCTGGCCAACCAAATCAGCAACTCCCTGCGTAACCCCGGCGCGACGGCCAGCACGGTTGCACCCCCCAGCGCCGTGCCTGCCACCGGCACCGGCGTTTTCATCCAGGGTTCGGCCAACCAGCAGTTCTCGCTGGCGAACAGCAACTCGACCGTGATTCTGGCCAGCGGCGGCGCGAACACGGTGTTTGGCGGCGGCGCTGCCAACCAGCGCGTGCTGGCGGACAACGGCGGCCTGGTGATGCTGACCAACGGCGGTAGCGGCACGATCGTGACCGGGAATGGCAACAACATCCTTTCGGTCCTGGGCGGCTATAACGTCACCACCGGCACCGGCAACGACGTGGTGTTCGCGTTCGGCAGCAATACCGTGAGCGCCGGCGCTGGCTCCAACATCATCGTTAGCGGCACCGGGAATGACACCATCTCGCTGACCGGCACCACCGACACCGTCTTTGGCAACGGGACCGGCACGATTTCGGTCACGGGCGGGACGGGCGGCGCCTTCCTTGCGCCGGGGTCGCAGAACCTTAACTTCGTCGGCGGCTCTGGCGGCGCGACCGTGTTTGCCGGCACCGGGAGCGACACCATTGCGCTCGGCACAGGCGGCGGCCTGGTGTTCGCGGGCACCGGCGGCAACAGCGTACTCAATGGCGGCCTCGGATCGGTCGGCAGCACCCTATTCGGCGGCGGCAGCGGCGACGTGCTGACGGCAAACGGCTTTACGAGTTCGACCCTGGTGGCCGGGAGCGGCAATGAGACGCTTACCGGCGCCAACAGCAGCGCGAACAATATTTTCTACGGCTTTGCGGGCAACGCGTCGCTGCAGGGGGGCAACGGCGCCGATGTATTCGTCGTCGGCGGCGGTAACAGCACGGTCAATGGCGGCCCTGGCCAGGACCTGATTGCCATAGTCGCCGGCGCTGCCGGCAACGTGACCATCACCAGCTTCAACGGCGCGGAACACGTTTCACTGCAGGGCTACGGCGCCAGCGAGGCTACCCGCGCGCTGAGCACTGCAAACGTCGGAGCGAGCACCACGCTCACGCTGTCCGACAATACGAAGGTGACGTTTGTCGGCGTGAACAACCTGACGAGCAGCAGCTTCATCTAGCACCTCCCACCTTCCCCATTGGGAAGGGATGTCAATGTTGAAAACGCCGGCACCTCTTGCAAGAGGTGCCGGCGTCTTGCATTGTCGGAGCGAACCCAGGCGCGGCATCACCGTTGTTTCCGCAGGCCCGCCTTGGGCTAGGAGAGTATCATGCAAGCACAGATGCCAGAGCCTGTGGTGCCGCCAACCCCGGGTTTGCCCGGCAACCTACCAGGCGGGGTGCCAGGCGACGTCCCGGGCGATCTGCCCCCCGGCGGCCCAGAGATGCCTCCCGACCGGGATCCAATGCCCGACGTAGGCGTTCCGAGCGAGATGCCGGATACCGGACCGATGCAGATGCCAGATGCGCCAGTGATGTAGTACGTTTGCTCCGGGATTAGCTCAGAATGGGCTACGTTTTGTGAGGGATGCAGCAGCGAACCCTCATAAGGCCCGCTCCAATCCTTTGGGTTGGGCTACTGACGGGATGCATTAGTTAAGAAATGTTGCGCCGGCGTGGTTAATTTACGGTCTGACTATGGTGTCGGAGTTGCCTTAGATTATACAATGTCCTAGGAATTAGGTCCGGCTTGACGAGGTAGGGCCGCGGAAGTTCTTGCAATCCGCCCGGTATCGGCGGAGGCTGAGACGGCCAACAAGGAGAATTGTTATGGCAAAGGGCGAACAGAAGTCGAACCGTGAGGCTAAGAAGCCAAAAGCAACAAAGACTGCGGCAAAGGGCGGAGCAACCGCAAGCACAACTCCCCCGCCGCGCCCAGAGCCAGGAAAGAAGTAGCAGCCAGCCGGACACCTTAGCCGGCTCTTATCTGTGTGACAGGCACTTGCGTTTGCTTCGGAGGATCCTTGGGTTTCGGCTTCGAATTTAGGATGCGTAGACGCTTTGCATTATTCCAGTCTGAACCGGATATCCTGTAGTGGGTTCGGGCGACAAGTTCAGTCAGTTCTGTTGCGGCTGTCCCCTGCTCGGGCTTATGTGCTCTACCAAGCTGCGATGCAGCAAAAGACAACCTCTGCGGATGTTTGGCAATCATTCGGACATAGTCTAACTGACATATTATGCGGCCTCTATGTAGGTTTCTGGGATCTGCCGCACGTATTGTCTTTGGCGACGCTTGGCCGCGCAAGCCTGCTTAGCCTTCCTTGGTGCACAAACCTTCAGAGGTTTGCTCAGCATTTTGCCGCACCGCGCAATCGGCAATGAGGCAGTCTTGTGCCGCTTCCTTTTTCAGTGCTGGACCACATCGTGGTCAATGTCCGTGATGGGCTGGATGACGCCTTGACCCTGTGGGAGCGGCTGGGCTTCGTGATGATGCCGCGCGGGCACCATACGCTGGCATCCAGCAACTATCTCGCCGTTTTTGGCGCTGACTACCTGGAACTGCTGGGTGTCCACTTCGGTAGCATGCGCACGGATGTGCTGGACCGGCCCGCTGGGTTGAACGGCCTGCCATTTAAAACTGATGATGCCGACACGACGTATGGTGGCCTCCATGCCGCCGGATTGCCTGCCCAGGCGTTCTCCCGACCCGTCGAGGCGCTTGGAGGGTCCCGGGACACCGACTTCCGTATCGTAGGGATTAACTGGAATGCCGCGCTCGCTGGCCGCGTGTTCTGCTGTCAGCACCTTACGCCGGACCTGGTATGGAACGGCTCCTGGCAGTGGCACGGCGACGGCGCGCTTGGCATCTCGTGCGTCATCATCGCCGCAGATGACCCGGCCAGTCCTGTCAGCCTGCTCAGCCGCATGTTTGACTGGAACGCCGTGCGGCCGCAGGACTATGGGGCCTCGATGGCTGCCGGGCTGGCGCAGGTGGGACTCCTGACACCCGATGCGTTGCGGGCGGAATTCAGCGGCGCGGCTCCGGCGGCCGGCGGCTGCACGGCGTGGATGGCAGCGCTGACGCTCCGGACTGCATCGCTGGACTCGGCTGTGGCGGCGCTGGCGGCTGGCGGAGTCCCGCACGCGCGCAGGCCTACGGGGATCGTCGCGCCAGCGTCCGAGCTGGGCGGCTTGGCCCTGATGTTCCAGGATTAGGCGGGTGGATCGTCCGGCCCTGCTGGTGGCTAACGACCACAGCCGGCGCGGCGCGGACGTCGGTCCGTTCATGGAGGCGCTGCAGCGCGGCGGGATGCGCCTGCGCCGGGAGTCGTGCCGGCGCCGGGAGGAGCTGCCGGCGCTGATACGCGGACTACGCGAGGAGGTCGGCGCCGTGATCCTGGCCGGCGGCGACGGTACCATGAGCGCGGCAGCGCCGGCCTTGCGGGATACCGGCCTGCCCCTGGGCATCCTGCCGCTTGGCACCGCGAACGATCTGGCCCGTACGCTTGCGATCCCCACAGAGGCTGAGGATGCTGCGGCGGTGATTCTGGCCGGGCACCAACGGCAGCTCGACCTCGGCTGCGTCAATGGCCACCCGTTCTTCAACGTCGCGAGCATCGGGCTGAGTGTGACGATCACTCAGCGCCTGACGAGGGTGATGAAGCGCCGCTGGGGGCGCCTGGCCTATCCCATCGCGGCCGCGGCCGTCATCCTGCAGGCCCGGCGGTTCAGCGCAACCATACGCGTGGACGGGCGGGACATCGCGGTGAAATCCATGCAGGTCGCGGTCGGCAACGGCCGGTATTACGGTGGCGGCATGGTGGTGGCAGATGCCGCGGCGATAGATGACGGGCTGCTCGACGTTTACAGCTTGGAGCCGCGGGCGCGCTGGCGCCTGCTGTGGATGGCCCGCGCCTTCCATGACGGGGAGCACGATTTGCTGGAAGAGGTCCGCACCCTGCGCTGCCGGTCGCTGGAGGTGCATACCCGGCGACGCCGCCATGTCAGCGCCGATGGCGAGATCATCACTCGCACTCCGGCGCGCTTTACCCTGCTGCCCCAGGCTGTCGCAGTGTTCGCGCCGCCGGAACCAGCGCCATGATCGGGGTGGTGCCGGCGCTGGACGCCTGGGTAAATGCGGCCCTGATGCCGTTGCGCCTTCCCTGGCTTTTGGTTGCTTTCGGGTGGTTGACCAACATGGCCGAGGAGTCGACGGCGGTTGTGGTGCTTGCCGTTTCGGCCGGGCTGCTGGCGTCCAGCGGCCGGGGCCGGCTGGTGCTGCCGATGTGCGCGACGCTGATACTGGCGGAGGCGCTGACTTGGAGCCTGAAGTTCCTGGTCGGGCGAGCGCGTCCGCCGTTCCTGGACGGGTTCACTGCGGTGTCCCCCTCCTTTCCCAGCGCCCATGCGACGGTTGCGGCGTCATTGTATGGGTTCCTGGGACTAGCAGTCGCCGCAGGGCTGCCGGGCCGGCGGGGCGCGGTGCTGGTTGGGACGGCGGCGTTCGTCGGACTGATCGGGTTCAGCCGGTTGTTCCTTGGCTTGCATTACCTGTCCGACGTGGCAACTGGATACCTGACTGGCGGGACGGCGCTGTGGCTGGGATGGCGCTGGGCGCACGCCCGGGCGTCACCACCAGAAGCACGGACATTAAGCAGCCCAGCCTCGAAAATATCCTGAAACCAAGCTATCGTGCGACAAGGGGGCTGTTGCGGCGTCAGGAGTCTCGGCTGCATGTCATGGTGGGAAGATTGGGTGGCCTTGTCTGGCAGAATTCGCATGGTGTTGTTGCTGCTGCCGGTCGTCGGCCCGGCTGCCTGCGCGCCGCCGGCGCCGCCCATCCGGCTGAACCCTCCGCAGGGATTTATGCTGTCGCCAGTGCCGCCATCGCGGAAGGCCGTGCGTACAGCGACGGCGCCCCGCCCCGCCCGGCCGTCAGCGGAGGCCGGGGAACAGCCCTGCGTGTCGCCGGCCCTGCAAGGGTTGACGGCGCCGCGCAAGGCCGAGTTGTTCCGGCAATTCGCCGAGCTGGAAGGGAAGCCGGTCGGCGACGCCTCGGTTCCGGCCAGCCTGCCCGCCTGCCCCCCAGGCAGCCGGTAGCGTGATGGACGGCGGGATCGTGGACCAGCAGGGTGCGGACGGTGCAGGCATTGCGGTCCCGTTTCCGGACTCCCCGGCGGCACGGGTCACGTCGTTCGTGGCCGACGGCGGGCGGGCGGTGGTCGTCCTTTGCCCGTCCCGCACCATGCGGGCGGCGGTGCTGGATGGAGTTCTCGCGGCGCTGCCCGGCCAGGCGATGCGGGCCGGCAACCCGCTGACCAGCCCGCTTACGCTGCACCGGCTGATGTTCCAGCTTAGGGCAGGCGCGGCGGATTGCGACGACGATGGCCTGCTGGCGCGCCGGCTGGACGAGAAGGCGGATACATCCGCACTTGCAGTGCTGGCGGTAGATGATGCGCAGACCTTGGCGGTTGATGCGCTTGCGGCGCTGGCGCAAGTGCCCAGCCCGGCTGCTGGGGAGCACCCGGGGCGGCTGCTGATCCTGGCGGGGCACCCGGACCTGCTGCTGGCGCTGTTCAAGCCCGGCCTGGACGCGCTGCACGATCCGGCAAACGCCCTGATGGTGGATCTGGACGGCCTGGAATCCGATGCCGGCCCAGACATCGAGGACCGCCCGGGCGCGGCGCGCACGCTGTCCACGGCGCTCCCAGGAATGGGCGATGCTGTTCCGCTTCCCGGAGCAGTTGCGCCTACACTGCCGGAGCAGCCGGCTCAACCCAGCCGTCCTGTTCTCCGTCGGACGGTTTGGAGCCGCTTGGCGAGGCCGGTGCTGGCAATCCTCGCCTTGGGTGCTGCGGCGTCGGTCGTGTTGGCGCTTTCTTGGGACAAGGTGCCGGCAGGACAGATGTCATCGGGGCAGACGGAGCTTGGTTTGTCGCCGCTGCCAGCGTCGCCACATCCACCGGTGTCCGTGCCTGTACAGGAACCGCCGCCTGCCCAGGCCGTCATTCAGCCTTCTGTTCCGGCAACGCCCGTTCCAGACCTCCAGGGCATCACTCCTGTGCCGCGGCCAGCCGCAATGCCATCCGAGGCCGACCTGCGCCGGGGCTTCGACGCCTTCTTGAACCGGGCTGGGCGCGATACCGCCGGCCTCAGCCCAGCCGACCGTGCCGCGCTGTTCCGCGAATACCTGGATTGGCGCAGCAAGAGCGCAGCCCGGCCGGTACGCTAAAGGGCTGGAGCAGGCCGCTTTAGACGGCCATCAATTCGGTACAGTCACGTTGCCTGCTTCTACAGTTCCTGCTGCGACGGTGCTGCGCGGCAGCGCCCCCGCAGCACGGCGGCGCCGGCCAGGCCCAGCCCGAGCAGGGCCGCGGACGCCGGCTCCGGTACGGCGACGCTGCCGGGAACTGTCCCGTCCCCGGAGCCGCCTCCGCTCGACATGATCGTCGCGGTGGAACTCGTGCCGCCGGCAATTTGCAGGGTGAGCGGCGAGGTGAAGACGTACTCACCCACGGGATGGACGAAGTTGACGCCCAGGCCGCCAGGACTGCTTTCGATGAATAGTGGCTTGATCTCGGTGAGGGAGGCCTGAGCTTGGCCGTTGATCGTCGGGCCCAGTTGGCCCGGCAGGAAGGCTAGGCTGCCGCTGATGAGCGAGCCAGTGTCCAGCGTCGTCACGTCGGTGATTGGGCCGCCCACCGTGGCGCTGCCATCGGCAGCAAAACCGAACATCGCCAGGCCGTTGTAGCCGACGAAGTCGTAAGTGAGCGTTTGATAGGTGGCCGACACCGGGACACCCTGGGGCGAGAGCGTTTGGGTGCCGGTGCCGATGTAGCGGATGTAGGCGCCCCAACCGCTTCCGTCCGCCGCAAGGTAACCAGATGACGTGACGGCCTGTCCGTTCAGCCGGAAGCCGATGACCGGCAGGTAGCCGGCGTCCATGAAAGTGGCCGTCGTCGCGCCAGTCGGGGTGAAGCTGATCTGTGCGTAATCGCTGAGCACGAGCGTGTCGGCGGTGACTTTCGTGCCGTTCAGCTTTACGGCATCAGGGTTCAAGGTGAACGTGTCGGCCAGCGCCGGCGCCGCCGCAATAAGGGCCGCAAACGCGAAAATGGCGGCGGATATGCGAAATTGCGGCATGAAAGCTTCCTGCAACGTAAAGTGGCATTAACATCTCATGTTGCGGGCGTAGTCGCAATTAACTGTTTGCTGCCGCGCAAAGAATGCTACCGGAGTGTGTCGCTGCCGGATTGCGTCCCGCCGGGCCGGGCCGTAGCGTTCCGGCATGGCATTTCACGGCACCGTCTGCCCACATGACTGCCCCAGCACCTGCGCGCTTGAGGTGGATGTGCTGGATGTGCGCACGATTGGCGCCGTGCGCGGCGCGGCGGACCATCCCTACACCGCGGGCGTGATCTGCGCGAAGGTCGCCCGCTATGCCGAGCGGCAGCATCACCCCGGGCGCCTGACGCAACCGCTGATACGCACGGGCGCGAAGGGCGAGGGCAGCTTCCGCGAGGCCGGGTGGGACGAGGCGCTGGACCTGGTTGCGGCACGGTTCCAGGACATCGCCGCACGGCACGGGGCGGCGTCGGTGTGGCCCTACTACTTCGCCGGCACGATGGGGCTGGTGCAGCGGGACGGGATCAACCGGCTGCGGCACGTGATGGGTTACTCGCGCCAGCACAACACGATCTGCTCGACGGTGTCCGAAAGCGGCTGGGTGGCAGGTGTCGGCCGCTATGGCGGGCCGGACCCGCGGGAAATGGCGGAGGCCGACCTGATCGTGATGTGGGGCGGCAACCCCGTCAGCACCCAGGTCAACGTGATGACCCACGTGACCCGGGCGCGGAAGGGCCGGGGGGCGAAGTTTGCGGTGGTGGACCCCTACCGCACGCCCAGCGCCGCAGCGGCGGACCTGCACGTGGCGCCGCGGCCCGGCACCGATGCGGCGCTGGCCTGCGCCGTCATGCACGTCGCCTTCCGGGACGGGTGTGCCGACCGGGAGTACATGGCGCGCTACGCCGACTGCCCGGAGCGGCTGGAGGCGCACCTTCAATCCCGCGGGCCCGCCTGGGCGGCTGGGATCACCGGGCTGGGCGTGGACGAGATCGAGGAGTTCGCGCAGCTGTACTGCGGGACGGAGCGGGCCTTCCTGCGGCTGGGCTACGGCTTCTCGCGCAGCCGCAACGGGGCGGTGGCGATGCATGCGGTGACTTGTCTGCCGACCGTAACCGGCAAGTGGCGGCACCGCGGCGGCGGCGCATTCTGGAACAACCGCGGCACCGGCATCTATCACTGGGACAAGTCCCTCATCGAGGGCACGGACGCGCTGGACCCTGCAGTGCGCCGGATGGATATGAGCCGTATCGGCGCAGTGCTGACCGGGGACCCCGTGGAGTTGCAAGGCGGGCCTCCGGTCCATGCGTTGCTGGTGCAGAACACCAACCCGGCCGTAGTCGCGCCCGACACCAACCGGGTGCGGCGCGGCCTGCTGCGCGACGACCTGTTCACCGTCGTGCACGAGCAGTTCATGACCGAAACCGCCCGCCTGGCCGACGTGGTGCTGCCGGCGACGACCTTCCTGGAGCATGACGACCTGTATGCGGCTGGCGGCCACACGACGCTTGCAATCGGCCGCAAGCTGGTGGAGCCGCCGGGTGAGTGCCGAAGCAACCACGAGGTCTTGCAGGGCCTGGCGGCGCGGCTGGGAGCGCGGCACCGTGGGTTCGACATGACGGCGATGGAGGTGGCGGACGCGACGCTTCGCGCCTCTGGCTGGCCCGGTGCGGCTGAGGTGATCAAGCGGCGCTGGGTGGACGCATCGGACGGGTTTGAGCGCAGCCACTTCCTGGACGGGTTCGGCTTCCCGGACGGGCGGTTCCGCTTTGCGCCGGACTGGGCGGCGGTCGGGCCGCACCATGCCGGGATGCCGGCGCTGCCGGACCATTGGGCGGCGGTGGACGTGGCGACGGAGGAGCATCCGTTCCGGCTGGTGGCGGCGCCGGCGCGGAACTTCCTCAACACGAGCTTCACGGAGACCCCTGGCAGCCGGCGGCGGGAAGGACGGCCGACGGCGCTGCTGCATCCAGACGACGCGGAGCGGCTGGGGGTGGCGGACGGCGGGGTGGTGGTGCTGGGGAACCGGCAGGGGCAGGTGCGGGTGCATGCGCGCGTGGTCGGTGGGATGCAGCCGGGGGTGGTAGTGGTCGAAAGCGTTTGGCCGAACGAGGATTTCGGCGGTGGAGTCGGGATCAATGCGCTGACGAGCGATGCGCCTGCGGCTCCGAACGGCGGGGCGGTGTTCCATGACACGGCGGTTTGGGTGCGGGCGGCTCCGCTCTCATAGTGGGCATTGATAGGGCCTGCACGTCACACCCTTGATCCAGGGCAACGTCATGCCGGCGCGGCAAGCGCCCGCAGCGCCGCATCAGGTTCGTGCTCTACGACCCGCAGCAGGGACCGGACAGCCGGGTCCATGCCGGTACGGGATTGCTCCCAGTTGCGCACCGCCGCCACGGGAACACTGATCGCCTTGGCGAACACTTCCTGCGTCATGCCAAGCTGCGTCCGGATCGCGCGCACGTCTGGCGCCGGACGGAACGGCGGCAGGGGTGCACCGGGGTCCTCGCCGTCCTCAACCTGGTGCCGGCGGATGTCCTCCTCCATCGTCGCCGCGATCTTGGCGCGGTCCACCGCCGGGCGGGTGGCCCTGATCTCTTCCGGCGCCATCGGCTCGCGTGCCATCGGTCCCGTTCCCTCCTGCTGGCCAGCCGGACCGGGATGATGCGGCGCACGTCACCCCGACGCCGTTAAACCCCATGCCGCTGCAAGTCCTCCAGCCGGCAATGCTCCAGCGCCCCCGCCTCCGTCGCCCGCAGCACCACGCGCGGCGCGCAGCCGGC
>JAABUK010004803.1_pt1 | contig 21674 bp, 13 predicted proteins | sample 5559141 | NCBI WGS metagenome assembly JAABUK01 (sample SAMN10711869, study PRJNA513367) | rock metagenome | isolation source: Antarctica rocks | place: Antarctica: Victoria Land, Pudding Butte nord | collected 2016-01-03
CCTTAATCTTAAGCCGTACGCGTAAGTAACGCCCTAGTACCCTAATAGCTTCGTAATCTTCCTAGGGCTAGGTATATAAAGTAGAGAGGCTCTTATAGAAAGGGGCTACTAATGAATTTCAATATTGATAGAGGAATAGAAATTTATACCTACTACGCCTAAGTTACTTTATAACTACATCGCTATATATAAATCTAATATAAAGGTAGAGAAGTTTCTTAGAGTTAGTATAGCTTATATCTTTGAATTATACTCTAAGATCTAAGAGAACTTATAAAGAAAGTTATATTCTTCTTTAGATATAGACCGCTTATTAGAGGTTTAGGTAGACTTAAAGCTCGCTTTACTCCTTATATTAGAATATTTAGAAGGTTTAAGGTCCTAAAGTTAAAGGCTATATTCTAAGCTTTAGTAGAGACTAGTATAGATTTAGCTTAGCGGCTTAGCTATAATATATATTATCTTATTAGCTAGAAATAAGTTATATCCTCGCTTAGGTAATCTAATAATGTTTAGTAGCCTTATTACCGTAGTTAATTAGCGCTAATCCTTAATTTTCGCGCTAAATTTACTAAGGTCTTCTATAAATTTATATAGATATCTTATTTTATAGCTATAATATACTAAATCCTTAGTACTATCTTAAAGGTAAATTAATTATATCTTATTAAATTATCTAAGGTAAAGAAGAATTATTACGCTCCTAGAATTAATTATAAAATTTAGACTTTCTACCGTAATTTTACTCTAAGACCCTTCTACGATATATATCTACTACCTAGATTAATTTATACTTAGTAATTATATAAGTCTTTAAAACACTCTCTTTTTCGCTTATAAAGGGGAATTTTATAGCTACTATATTATTATATAGTCTATAATAGATATTATCTCTTAGATATACTTTCTAATATTTAGCCTAATATATTACGTTTAATCTTAGGCCTATTATTACCCCTCTTCTTATATAGGTAGTAATAGGTCTTTTTATCACGAATAGTATCTTAGGATATTAGAGTAGCTAAAAATAGCTAATTTAAAAACTAATTCAAATAGATTAAGTATAGTAAAGACCCTTTATTTAGATTAGCTAGAATTAAGACCGGTGGTATAAGTACTAATCTAGTACCTAAGTAAAGTACTACCGAAGACCTTAAGGTATCCCTACTATTATTATCGCGGAATACCTTTTTTACTCTCTAATCCTCTTATTATTCTTCTCTTCCTTCCTTTAAGTAAGCCTTTAGAGGTAGCTAATATTAATAAGGCCTAGTACCCCCCTTTTACTTCTATATTCCTCTATACTATTACTATATAAGTAAAGCTTATATTATTTAACTATCTCGCTCTTATTTATCTCTCTTTTATAAGGTTAAAAATACCTACTATAATTATCTTAACTAGTAATCCTCTTATCTTAATTATTATATCCGTTATCTATTATTTACCTTAACGTTATAGGACTAGCCCGGGGTAAAATAGGTAGGTTACCGCCGAGCTCTTATATATAGTAGCGGGTAGAGCTTAAAGTATACGGTAAGACTACTTTAAATACTATCGCGAATATAATAAAGAGCTTAAATTTAGTATTAAAATATAGAAGGAGTAAAAATCTCTTATATTACGGCCTGTTACTATTACTAACGTATATAACCTATAATCTAGATACTATTATAAGCTAGATTACAACCTCTATATATTCCTTAAGAAAGCCTAAGTACTAGACTTTAAGATCTTTTAGAAGTAGATATTAGATTACTATAAAAGAGTCGATATAGTATTAAGTCTAAGGAAATACTAAAGGGTTCTAAGAATATATATTCTTGATAAAACGGATTAAAACTTCAATCCGCGCGAGAGGAGGGATATTAGGAATTTAGAATACTAATCTCTATACCTTAAAAAGCCCTACGCTAACCTTCTAGCCGTACGTAGTATATTAACTTACTTATTAAGTAGTATAACCTTTCTACTCTCCCTAAGAAAAAACCGGTAATTAGCTTTAACGATTTTTATCTCCTCCTTAATAAAATAGTATAATATATATAAACGAGTAGTAGTAGGTTTAGGTTACTACTAGTATACTAACCGCCGTATTTTTTTTAGCTACCAACCGTATTCCTTATTTAATACCTGAGTTAAATCTAATAACTTGAACGTATCCTATAATACTATAACCGTTAATAGTATTAGAAATAAAAGTAAGGATTTAGACGAGGATAAAGTTAATAGCGGCTATTATATAAAGGTAAAGCGTAACTATAATATTATAATAGCTATTAATCTAGGCTATAAAGTTAATAGTAATCCTAGTAGAATTAGTAATAATAATAGTAATAATAATAATAATAGTAATTCTAGCTTAACTTACGCTAATAATAGGTTTAATAATACTAATAACGATTATAATATAGGATTTAAAAAGATTTAGTCTTTTTTATATTAATATCTTACTATTATTATTATTACTAATAAATCCCTAGAAAATTTAATATAGTCTTTATAAAGGCTACGCTTCTTTATATTAAAGAGAAAGATAATAATCTATAGGTATAAGTAATACTTATATACTACCTTTCCCCTACTCCTATTCTACCTCTATTCCTATACGGTAAATAGAGATCCTAAAGTAAACTCTACCTTTATAGAAAGACTATAGTTATTAACGAGGAAGAGGATAATCTACTATTTTCCCTCCTTGATTACTTAATATCTCTTACGCTATATAATAATACCTTTAAAGCCTAATTAGCTAAAAATATAGAGAATATGTTCTAGGTGAAGATACCGCTGGGTAAGAAAAGATATAAAGTCTTAAATCTTCTAGTCTTCTATAATTGGTTACGTAGCTAAGTTAGGTATATTATTAGAGGAACCCCTAAGTACGAGAACGTAGATTAGCTATCTAAAGCGGCTTAGGAAGAAAGCGGGATTCTTGTACTCTATTACTTAGTATAACTTATAATATAGCCTCTTAACTATCGTTAATAGTATATAGACCTCTTTTAATCTCTATCTCTTAAGATATAATTATAATAGATAAGGCTCTCTTCTTTATTTAAGATTAGACCTTTATTTATTAATAAGGGGTAGTCGGGTATTATCTAGACTAAGAGGTTCGGTTTAATATTAAGGCCTATTATCTTAACCGCCTATTTAATAAGGTAGTATAAAAGATAACTAAGTATACTAACTTAATAGTAGATACAAGCGTACTAATAGAATTATCCTTCAAGTAAAAGGTAACGCTAGCCGTCTATTCTAAAGTAATTAAGTTTAATAAACAAAATAAAGCTTTTACTAGGTGAATTTATAAAGCCGAATATAGAGTAGTCTAGGATCCTTAAGGTACGGCCCTATTCTAGAAGAAGAAGAAAATCAAGACCCGTTTAACCTTTATAAAAAAGCGACTACGGGTAAAGATAATTATATAGGCCTAAAAGTAATACTACTAGATAGATAATACTCTAGCCTTTAATACTTAATTCTCTAGTATAATAGTCTCTTCTCTATTCTCTCGAGATATATAACGTATAAAGCTAATTATCTATAATATCCTTAAGCGAGTTAAGGTTATCTAATTAATCTATAGCCCCGGAGAGGGTTTAATAATTACCTATACTAAAATAATTTAGAACTTATCTTCTATCTTTAAAGTATCCTACGAGATATACTCTCTAAAATAGTATAATCCGGTAAGTCCTTAGTATCTCTTCCTCTAAAGATCTTTAAAGTTTTGGAGATCTTAATAGAATAAGCGGAAAGTATAACTTAAATTTATATCTTAACTAAATACGCACTTAAAAAACTACTTATATTAACTATATAAAGATTAATTGTATTAAACTTAGTCTATCTTTTAGCTTATAATATTGGTAGAATACCTATTATAAAGTAAATAATAAAGAGTTAATCTATAAAACTAGATTATCCGGGTCTAAAGGAGTTCTCTCTTATTAGAGATAAATATAAGGCCTTTTCGCGACCTTATACTTATCTTATCTAGTAAGAATATTAATCTTATTATATAGTCTATTAGTTTTAACGTCTTTAGATTTTATCTAAAGCGTATTAGTTATACTATTAGATTATAGTATAGAGATAGAAAATAAGTAGTAAGGTATATTATCTAGACTTTATTTTAACTACGCACAGTCCTCTTTAGGCTTGAATAGAAGAGAATTTAGCCTAGAAAGATAAAAAGCCTCTAATTTATTTATAAGTATAGTAAATACTATTTTTAATACCGTAGCGTCAATATTTAATCTAGAAAACTAAGTAGCGAAAGAATTTTGAATAGAGGAATATTTTAGTAGGATAAAGTTAGCTATTATTACCTATATTATTACCTAGGTTTTACTTTAAACTACGATAGTTAATTACCTAGTAATACTAAATAGTTATAAGTACCTACTCTTTATAAGGTTCGCTTAACTAGGTATTAAGTTAGTTACTAGGCTAGCCCCGCGCCTTAGTAAGTTAGTTTTTTAAAGCCCCTAACCTTAATTAATAGCGCGGAAAGTCCTAGCCGGCGTTAATATATTTTACTACTTAACGAGATATCTAATATTATTTAATCCTTTAAATATATTTCTATAACCTATAAGTTATAAAGAATTATACATTAAATCTTATATCTTACAAGGTATTAATAGCCCTACGACTACTAATAACTTCTTTAACCTTTCGAGTAAACTCTATAATAAAATATATAAGTAGGTCTTAGTAAATTAAGAATATATTAACCCCTTTACTTAATACTACCTATAATTACTTACTCTAGAGCTTCTATATATAAATAATATAGTCTATTCTAAAGGTAGCTCGCTACTTTACGCCTAGATTTACTTTAAGTTTACTACGTATAACTTCAAGCTCGTAACTTTATTTATTAACTAAATTAACTATAATAACGTAAACTATATTTGTTATATCCGTACTATTTTTCCTAATGTCCTTAACCTAGGCTAATATAGTATTATACTTAGGAATAACTCTACTTATATCCCTGCTAAGATCTAAAGTAAAAATATTAATTTAAGTACGCTTATAATATTCCTAGGTAGTATAAAAGCTATAGCGCTTAATCTTAATATACTTAATAGCCCTTATATTATTATTAAAGCGTTAGTAGTAGTTAATACTAGTAATAGAGCTATCTCGTCTCTATTAAAGATTATTATCGAGGTATATAAGAATAATCTAAACGCTAATATAAGATAGAAAATAGAGAGTTATAGATAGATAAATTATATAATAGAACAAGTAGAATAGTTAAAATATCGATAAGTCTTTAGAAAATTTAGAGATAATAATTATAGTAATAATAATAATAGCTTTCAAAGAAGGACGGGGGATTAAGTTCAGTACTATAATATATATAGCCGAGGAGAGTAGTATAAGAAAGAGGGATATTAAGTATTAGTATATGTTAATATATTTTTATCTTCTACTATTACTATACATATAGATAAAATTTATACTAGAAAATAGACGAAGTTCTCGTAATGAATTTCTTATCGCTTACTAGGGTACTTCTTTCCTTTTCCCCCTATTACCTATAAGTATTACCTAGAGTATATCCTGCTAAGACTCTAAGACTTACTAGGCGGATAATATCTCCGCTAATATTAAAATACCTCTTAATTAATCTTATCTAATAGATAAAACTCTATGAATAGTTAATAAATCCGGTAACTACGTTAAATTTAATATATATTATCTACTTAAAAGGTTATATTAAACTCTAATGAATTGAACTATAGCCTTAATAAGAGGTAGATAGAAAATTTTATACCTTATAAGCTATATTAAGTGGCCTAGATTAGCCTTCTTAATACTATAGAAATAATTAGTAGCTTCTATACGTTAACGCGCTCTTTATAAAGGAGTTATTAAAGTTAGTAGGAAGTTACGGTTAGAATTCTAGTTAATTTCGGGTAGTAGATATTTACTCCTAGTATAAAGACTCTTTACTTTATATTTATCCTTAATTATATTAGTAATAGCGATATTTATAGGTTCTCGCTTCTATATTATAAACGGGATATACTATATAATAGTAGTAATACTTTATCTATAACGAATAGCCTCTACTAGTATAGTTAACTTCTATAAGAGTTCTACGCTATACGCTAGAGTCATAACTTTAAGGAATTAATAAGTAGTCTATATAGCTATTAAGTAGAGTTAGATAAAAGATATAAGTTCCGGCCTAAGTATTACTAATAAGCGTAAAGGTAGGTAGAGATAATATAATATAGCTAAAAAGGTTTTAAGGCGTTACTTATAAAGGAGTACTTTATAGGATATTAATTATTATTTTATAAATTAATATAGTAAGACTCGAGACATTAACTATTTAAAGTAGTCTTAATATAGTAGATTTATTACTATATAGAGGGGGATGATAGAAGCTTAGGTAATATAACAGAATTATCCTTATTTTATTTCTAGATAAGTATAGGGATATTCGTTTCTAATACCCCTTATTAATTCTACTATCTTATTTAATTCTAGTATTCCCTCTGGTTTTAGTATCCCTTCTACTTCTAGTATCCTTTCTACTTCTAGTACCTATATTTAAGGCTTTATAAGGCTGAACAAAGGTTATCCTAAGAGTTTCTAGCTAAGCTAGTAGATAACCTACTTTAAATTTATATTATACTAGATATATTACTTAAAGCTTAGTATAATAGCGTTAAAATTATCGTTATTACATAGCCTATTATAACGTATTAAGCTTTATTACGATCGTACCTTAGTACTGTATAGTTTTAGTATACGCGTATAGTTTTACCCTTACTAAGCCCTATTAGGCTAGGATCCCCTACTATGTAATAGTCGTATATATACCCCTTAGCTAGATCCTTCCTCTTTAATTAGAAGTCTTATTAAATAAATCCCTATTTATATTATATCTAGGTATAGTTCTAATACTACTTCTAACTTATTATCCTCGTTTACTAGCTAGCGAGGTAAAAGAACTAATAGATAGAGCCTAGAATAGTAAATTAACAATCTATAATATATTTAAGACTTACGCCTAACTTATAATTAAGTTAATTCTTTAAAAAAAACCAAACTAAAAATCCCTACTACAACTAGGAACTCGCTTTCCTATATCTCTTACCTACTACTCTTTTTTAAAATATATTCATTTATTAAGTAGTAGTTATTCTCCTCTATATACATTTAATATTAAGCGCCGCTTATCCAGAATAACTAGCTAGATTAAGTAGGACCTTTCTCCTAGGGAAGATATAATATATTACTCTAGTCTCTAAAGCCTAGGCTACTTACTCTACTCCTCTAGTAGAGGCTGAAATATAACTAATTTAAGCTTAAATATCCCTAATTTTAATAGAGAGGTTAAAGCGTTTACCTAATTATCCTATACTAGCTAATAGAGGAGAATATCTTTAGTATTATCTTACTTTAATTCTAGTACTTCTTAGCCTAGAAGGATCTTCCCCTAATATAACTATATAACGCCGTATAGAATATCGTAATACCTACGTATCGTATAAAGACTATCGCTCTACTAATTCTAACTTCGTTATTAATAGCTAACTCTAAATCTTACAGGCTTTTACAGCGGCGGCTATTAAAGTCTTAAGGGAGTAGATTTACTATTAAAGGATATAATTCTATCTAAGATTAAGTTAGATTTATAGGGATATATTTATTAGGTCTAACTAATATATATAATCTCTATAATAGTAGGAGGATATTAATTTTTATCGGTCGATTAATAGATATAATACCTACTATTCTTGTAGATAATAAGGTCGGCGTAATATAATTATACTAGCTAATCTATTTTCTTTATAAGATTTTATTTCCTTCTAGTAAATTATTAAGACTTAGCTTTTACTACGTAAGGTATACTATAAACTTATTACCTTAGCTATATAAAGATAGGATATAGAAAGAAGATTACTAATAGGAGTTTAGATAATTAAACAAAGCTATCCTTACCTTTATATACGGATAAGTAGAGAGATTTCTAATATTTACCCTTTAATACTTACCCCCGGGAGCTAATTCTAGCTTCTCTGGTTCTAGTTTCTATAATTCTAGCTCCTCTAATTCTATACCCTCTACTATTTCTAGATATTCTATTTCTAACTCCTCTCTCTCCTAGCCCTTCTTAACCCTAGGATTCGTAAAAGGCTATCCTAAATAAAGCTTAATTACGGCGGACGCCGTCCTAGATATATACTTATTAAGGTTTTTTGTATTAAACTATCCTCTAGTATTATACTAAGTCTAGGGTAGTAGTAATCTAGAAGATTATTAAGAAGTTTAGTAGTATAATACTCCTTCTGATAGCTATAATATTCGTTATAATTCAGGGTACTATATCTATTAAAAAGTTCTTCGCCTTAGCGCCGTCCCTAAGGTAATTAAGGTGGTAAGCGGGTAGGACTAGATTAGTAGCCTTAGAGCGCCTCTAGAGCGCCTAGAGGTAATCGGGCTAACCTACCTAGCTTGAAGCCCCGCTCAGGGTATAGCTAAGGGCTAAGGCTCTTATAGCGAGTACTCCTAGAGGCTTAGCTTACGGCTAGTTATAAAGTTCAACTCTATTAAATATATTAACTCTACTATCAACTCTACTATCAATCCTATTATAGGGTGTATATTCGAGGCGCGTTACCCCCGCGTAGAAATCACCTAAATTACTCGAATATAAAATTAAAAATTTTATAAGGTTAGTAGCCATAGCGGTATACCCTTAGCGAGCGTATTAGAGAGGTTATATATAGGAGGAATACTAACTTTTAGGGACTTAATACTATATTTAGGGGCTTAACACTTGATAGCTACCGCGGCCCGCCCCTAAGGTAGTCCTAAGGTAAAACGTAAAGACTCTAAGGCCGCTAAGACTACCCTAGTAATAACGTAGAGCGGCCTTGTAAGGGGGTAACGCTAGGACTACTCTAGGGCTATTTATAACATCCTACAGCGACCGTTTTAGCTGAGGTAAGGAATTCTTACAGATGTAACTTAATATTTCTCCTACCTATGGTTAAAATTTTAAACTAATATTAATCTAGATATACTATTTTAAGTCTTCTATAATAACGCTAAAATTATTATTATCTCCTAGCCTACTATAATATACTAGGCTTTTTACGACTAATCGTATAATATTATATATCGTTAGAGTATTTAGGTATAAGTAATAAATATACGTGTTTAAATCTAAGCGTATAGCTTAGTAATCCGCTTATTTACTTATATAATATTAACATTATATAAGACGACGTTTTTCAACGGATAGGATTAATATTAGTAAAAGAGATTAAGAAAGCTTTACTACTTTATACTCTATAGAATTTCTTAAGTTATTAATAGCTATAACAAGTCGCTACTATATACGCTATAATACTTTAAGTACTATATTAATATAAATACTTAGATTTAATCTTAAGAAGATAGATTAGTTAACTTAAGAAGTTTATATACTAGAAGGTTCTATTTAATAGCCTTATAAGATCTTATTAGAAAGCCGAAAGTTACCTAATAGGTATTATTTTAGATAATTATTAAGAAAAGGTATTAGTATATATAGGCCAGGTAATATAATTAATATACCGAGAATAGCCGAACCTAACCGACGGTAGAAGCTTAGATATAGGGAAGAGTAGAGCAATCGACTTCTTAATAATTAGTAGAAGTATAGCGATATTTCTATTATATAAATATAATAGATAAATTAACTTAATATCTAGGAAAGATAGTAGGTAACCCCGTATATATATTTACTAAACCTACGCTAGACGATTAATAATACCTCCTATTATAAACGGTTACTAAACGCTACTAGCCTGTTATCTACTATGTTTAATCCTACTAGTACTAAGATAGTAAACCCCTTAAGAGAGAAACATTATGTAAAACGGAGTAGGTAGAACGGGGGCTATTTTTACTTGCTAGACGGATATTGTCTTTCATTTATAATCCTATATCCTTTATAATAGAATTAGTATATAAGCCTAAAGTCTATATCCTATATATACTATGAAGCTAAAAAGAATATTAGTACTCTAACTATAAAATTTTCCTCCTCGTAGTATAATTACTATTCGATGTATAGCTATAGTTTTATGCAGGTATATATACTTTACTATTACTCTCTTACTTTTGATATCGCCCTTAGTGAATATAAATTTCTTTACGACTGGGAGTAGCTACTATAATAGGATGACGGCGTCCTAACCGTTCCTTATAAAGTAAATATTAATCCTAAGGTTATTAAGATTTATAGAGCTTTTATACTACCCGCTAGGTTCTATACTATTAGTTAGTATCTTTGAAGATCCGAATATCTTATTAATTAAAGCTAGAGGAATAGCTACCACGTTATTCTTCCTAGTAAGCACGAGAAGAATATTAAAGTTATAGATTTACTAATTCGCTTTCTCATTATATATCTCCTTCATTTCATCTATATACTTGTAGATAACTATGATATTGACTCCACTTTTATAAAGATTAATAATATTACTATTGTTATTGAATATAAGCGTGAATAATAGTAGATACTTCTTTCCCTCTTTCTACGTAAGGCTTTCACCCGGGCTAAGAGCGTTTAAAAGGAGGACGATTTCGGTAGGCTCTAAGAAGTTAAGTAGTAAGTACTGAAATTCGTAGTTAATTATGAAAGTATACTAAAGTAAGGCTTCTATACTAAGTAATATTATATACATACTTGACTATAATTTTAAGGAGGATTAGTAGCTAAAATATATTTCTAACTTAGGAAAAGGGGGGTACTAAAGCTAAGTATTATAATCTCTTAATATAATAAAGCTAGTATATTCTAGAATTCCTTACAAAACTAAAAAGGTTATAATACCGCCTAAAGAATATTATTTACTTTAATTATCTAAATATCTACTCTATATATTTATAGTCCGATATCTATTTAATATCCTACTACGCTTAATAAGTGTTTAGTACTAGTAAGATAGGAAAAAAAGCAAGTAAAACTATTAACTAGAAAGATAACTCCTCTCTCAAATTACTAGTAAACCTAGTAAACGAGGATGATTTTATAGACGGAACACTAGCCCTAGTACCTAACGAGGGAGATATCTTAACCGACGGGGTAGGTCTATTACTCGTTCGAGTTAGCTCCGAGGCAATATATTTTAGGTTAAGTACTATCTAGGGAGCTAGATAGGTATTAGTGGAGACTAAGTTTTCCTAATCCATGGTACTAGTAACGCTCTCCGTGTAAACACTATGAACGGTATAAATACTCTTGGAACCGAAGTTAGAGCGATCGTCCAGCCGCTCTTCGAAAAGGACTAAGAGCCGTTCGTTACCTGTATAGGAGAGCCTAAGCTAGAAGCAGAAATCCCTAATACTCCGCCGGTACTGACTCTGCCTTAGGAGACTGAAGTGGTAAAGTCAGATACTCTGCTAGTCCCGGAAACATCTCGGGAGGCTAGAGTAGCGACAATATTAGATAGTACCCTAGTCCTAACTAGCCCCATGGAGGCTGGAGTTATAGAGATGCTAGCTACGTTACTAGTATCAACTAGGCCTTTAGATACTGAAGTTGTAAAGACACTAGGTATCTCCGTAGTACTAGAAATACTTTAACAGGTTTAGTAGGTCGTACCTAAGCTAGACGATCCTATTGAAAACACTTACCTAGTCTCTAATACTAAAGTAAGTAAAGAGCTTAGTACCGTAGCGCTTAGCGAATTATTAATAATCAAGGGGATTAAAAGTACTATAACGGTTATAGGCTTAAACGTTAGTAGTACCGAGAACGGTCGTATAATTACTTTACCTTCAGATATTAGGAATACTATAGAAGGTGTAATAGTACTACTATTATTCATGATACCGCTACCTAGGCTTAGTGTTATACTACGAATATTACTACCGCCACTAGAGCTCGCGATTATAATATTCCTATTAGAGATTTAATTAATAATGTTTATACGGCTATAATATAGTAAACACTTACATACCAGAAGCCTATACAATGAAATCCTTAATATACACGACCTTCTTCAAGAGGTATAGAAAAATCGACGCCGTATTAATAGCTTACAAGACTTTAAGGCGTATACTTAGGATTTATATAATAAGTAATTAACGGAATCAACTCTTAGGTCTTCTAAATCCAGCTTATATAGACGATAGTAGATGTTATTCAATAGCGAGCGATAAGACAATGAGAAAGAAAAGATAATATATGATTATAAGTTTATCGTACCTAGTATAGATTCTTATAAAAGTTACACGAAGTTAACGCCTCTAATAAGTTCATGCTATTACCGCTGGATTTATCTAGATAGGACTATTAATAGATTATAAAAAGGGGGGTTTATTTAGGTAAAAAAAGGGGTCTACCTTAGGTAACAAGGAGGTAGAACCGAGGCTAGAGGTATCGCTTAAGGGGTTAGAGAATGTTACAAGTGAAATCCGTATGTTAGATACGCGGAGAATAACCTATAAGAGTACTACGATTACTTTCAAATCCTTAAGTCTACTAAAAAGTACGTTCTTATTAAGTAAGATCTCCTAGCATATAATTTTTAGCTGGATACGGACCTGTTAGTATGCTCCGAATAATTATACTAAATTCGCCTCCGCTTTACAACATGGCTGACAAGAAGTCAAAGAAGTCAAAGAAGGTGGCGAAGGCGGCGAAGCAGAGTAATAGGATAGAAAAGAATAAAAAGGTAGAATTCACTAATAATAAGTCAGCAATAAAGGAGAAGAAGACTTCAAAGAAGTATATCCAGGGGAAAATAAAGCAGCTAGAGGAAGAATCCAGCTTACTTACATCTACTAGAGAACTCAATGGGAAACGTCTCGAAGAAGTAGAATTGTTAAGTAAACAAGCGGCCCTCCGAGAATTACTTAACTTAGAGTTCGCTGAACTAGAGAAGACAGAGGAAGATATAGCTAACCTTATCAGAAAGTAGGAAGATACTCTAATAGAGGACGTAGACGGTACTAACGCGGACAAGACCTATCCCGATCAATAAAAATCTGACACGGCCAAGGAAATATCTCAGAATGGTAGTAGTTCTTCGACTGCAATTAAAATCAAATCAGAAGAACCTAGTAAACCTACCCGTTTCAGCGGGTATAGCAAATCCCCTTCCAACCCAATTACAGAAGATGAAATAGACTTGCTCAAGCCTTTATACCATTAACCTACATCCGGATTAGAGGACCTAGACTAATACCGCGAGCTCATAGTAATAAAGAACGGCATCGGCGGTAGTAAAGTTAGTATCATGAAGTATAGACCACCTAACGCAGCGATATTCAGAAGAGAAGATATCACCGGTTTTAATCTATTAAACGTGGAAGATATTACTATACCTAGTATATAGCTCAGGGAAAAATATTAATATATCTAGAATAAGAAGGTTTAGGAATATACCTGTTATAACCTTATCTCTATTCAAGGTATTACGCTCCTAGAGTCTCGTACCCTAAAAGATCTTAAACGTAAACGCTAAGGCGACGGCGTATATCTACCGATCGATATACTTATTAAATGGAAAAAGAATGACGCTATTAATGTTAAATATTCTTAGGAGACCACCACGAGCTTTTAGAGGATCTGGGGCAATCACGGTAATAGAGTAGACGCCGTAATTAAGTAGGCCGCTAGGTATACTAAGAAACGTTTTAATGAATAGAAAAGGGCGAGCGTCCAGCTTATAATTAATCACTAACCGTTAATCTAAACTTTGGGAATCAAAGTCGAAGCATGCTTCCAAGTCTAAGAAGACCACTCAGAAGTCTAAGAAGACAGCTACGAAAGGTAAGAATAAGAAAGGGTATATAATAAAGACACGTGCTTCGAAGAAGAGAAAGGATTACGAAGAAGAAGAAGAAGAAGAAGAAGAAGAAGAAGAAGAAGAAGACGAGGATAAAGATAAAGATGAAGACGAAGACGGAGACGGAGACGAAGACGAAGACGAAGACGAAGACGAAGACGAAGACGAAGACGAAGACGAAGATAAAGACTAAGAGGAAGAAGATACCGAGGAGGAAGACGGAGACAGCGAAGAAGAAGAGGATGAGGAGGAAGACGAACATAATAAGCAGAAGAGCAAGAGTAAAAGTAAGACGCGTAAGAGGACGGAGAAGGAGGGCGTACGCAAGTTTAAAGAAGCCTAGTGTATGATGAATTACTATAGTAAGCCATTCAATAAACTAAGTACAAAAGAGAAAGCGAGGGCGGTAAGAGCGATAGCGCTAGTCACCAAAAAGCTCTAATAGGTGAAAAGGTCTCAAGCAATTATATATAAGTTTGAAGGTTGTCTTAGCTGGCTGAGAGACGCTCTAGTTACTGTTATTAGATCTTCGTTATGTTTCTGACTTTAATCTATCGTTACGCGTAAATTAGCTAGCATTAGATAATGAAGAAATGAAGATGATTCTTTGATAGTTGACTCCTCGATTTACCGCAATCTGCAAGAAATTTGATGAGTGTAACGTCCGTCCCTGGATCGCGAGACGCACCCTGTTACGAGACAGACTACAGGTACTTTGATTTCAGTCGACTCTGACTTTGTGAAAGTATAAAGATCTTCCATATTTTTAGATCAATATTATGCTGTGGCCAATCCTAAACACTCCTAAGACAGGCTATTGGAAAATTACATTGGTATCGGCGCCGCCCCCCTGATTTGCGGCGAGCCTCCTTTTCGTAGCGTAACAGCACTCGTCTACCACAGTACCACCATCAAGCTTGTACCATTATTGAATCTCACGAATGACCCTTATCCAGGTCTTAGGACTTAATAGGAACGCTGAGAAGTCATTGTAAGCCTTATGGCGGCTGTAGCGCCCGTCATTCATGCAACGTCGCACGCTGATCGATACCTTCCAATCAAAGCGGTTGGTGCAAAACAGCCCCGGACGTCTTATATAATAACAAACGTGTACTATGTAATTTAATCTATGTAAGCGAGCCCATGCTAATCCTGTGGCTAGTAAGCCTGTGGCTGGGCTCTTCTGACGAGCCGAGGGGCCTGATTGGAGAGTTCAGCCTTGCCTTGCTCTACTGCTAAGATCATGAACAGAGCGGGCGCTCACCTTCCATGGACGAGAAGTCATGGACCGTCAGGCCTACACCGTGGGATGGATCTGTGCCGTGACGACGGAGTATGTGGCTGCATGCGAGCTCCTGGACGAAGAATACCCTCCTCTCCCGAGTGTCTCGTCGCATGATAGTAACACTTATACCTTGGGTCGCATTGGCGATCACTGTACCGTCGTCGCATGCCTCCCGAAAGGCAGATATGGGATCGCCTCTGCCGCCACAGTGGCGAAGGATATGCTCCGGTCCTTCGAATCCATCCGCGTCGGATTGATGGTGGGGATCGGAGGGGGAGCGCCTGGGGACAAGCACGATATCAGACTAGGCGACGTGGTGGTGGGATGTCCGGTGGGGAGAAGTGGAGGGGTTCTCCCGTATAAGTTTGGTAAGGCGGTGCAAGATAAGGATTTCGAGATTACAGGGAATTTGAACTCTCCACTGACGAGTCTCTTGACAGCATTGAACCAGCTCGACACGATGCACGAGAGAAAAGGCAACCGTATCGCCGACATAATCCGAGAAATGGTGGCTCGGAACCCAAGAGTGCGGGAAAAACATCAATATCCGGGAGCGGAGAAAGATTGGTGGTATGAGTCCAGCTTTACCCACGTTGACAGTAACGTCGGATGTGAAGTAGACTGCGGCCATGCTACCCCGCCCGTGATTCGGCGACTGCAGCGACGATTCGATCCAGCGAGTCCTGTTGTGCACTACGGCATCATCGCGTCGGCCGACCAACTGATGAAAGATGCTATTACCCGCGATAGGCTTAGCCAGCAACACGGTGTCTTATGCTTTGAGATGGAAGCGGCGGGTCTGTCGAACGACTTCCCGTGCGTGGTAATTCGAGGGATCTGCGATTACTCGGACTCCCACAAGAACGATGAGTGGCAAGGATACGCAGCAGCCACGGCGGCAGCGTTTGCGAAAGAGCTTCTTCAGATTCTACCAAAAAGCGCAGTGGCGGAGAGTCGACGTGTTGTCGATACTCTGTCGGATCGGGGTAAGTGTATCTAGAAGTAACAATGATTTCATACAAGGAAGAGGGTAGGCTTAGTAAAGAGTGCCGATCGGATTATAGCAGGATTGATATCATAGCAATTCTGAACGCTTTCTAATTATTCATCATCTAGGAGATGATAAGTTCCAGGTCCCGTTCTACTTAACGGGCCTTCCTGTGACTGGACATTTTGTCGATCGAGACCGCGAAATGCAAGAGATGGAGCAGAATCTGTTGCCGGCAAAGGCACCGCGGAAGCGGCAGATCCACATCCTCCATGGCATGGGGGGGATCGGAAAGACACAGCTGGCCGTCGCCCACGCCCGAAAGCATCAGCAGACGTACAGTGCGATCGTATGGGTGAACGGCGACAGCCGAGACACGGTCATACAGAGCTTGGCTGCGTTCTCACGGCATGCGGGCATCGGCGGTGTCCCAGACCCCAAGGCGACTATAGTCCAGCAGGCTCCAGATATGGAGGCGGAGGCGGAAGCTGTTTTACCATGGCTCGCGCTGGAACAGAATCAGCGGTGGTTGATGATCTTGGACAATGTCGATCGAGACGTGACAGCGGATAAAGGAGATGCTCAAGCCTACGACGTCAGCTCCTTCCTGCCACCGGCTGACCATGGCTACATCCTCATTACGAGCCGTCTTTCTGCTCTTGGAGAGATTGGAGCATCGACCGAAGTTGGAAGGCTTAGCCCCAAGCAAGCCCTGGAACTCCTCAGCGATTGCTCGGGCCTGTAATCATCAAGCGTTGGTATTATGGACCCTCTCTTATAGAACCTTTTTGAATCCTCAGTTTCACTAACGAGTTTATAGATATGACAAAGCTAGTTGAACGACTGGGCTCCCTCCCCCTTGCCCTGGTCCAGGCGGGCAGATATATGCGCGAAACCAAGACGAACTGCTCGAAGTATTTGGAATTGTACGAGAGCTCGTGGTTACGACTCGTGGCAGAGACGCCACGTCTGCGGGATTACGACAACGGGAGCATTCAGACGACGTGGACGATCTCTTACGAGCGCATTCGTGAAACCAACGAGACGGCGGCCACGTTCCTCCAGCTCTGGGCGAATCTGGATCGTCGGGACATATGGTATGAGCTGGTCTCTCGCGGAAGCGATAGCTGCCGGGAGAGCGGTTGGCTTTAAAAGATGGCGGAGAGTGAGATCAATTTCAAGCGAGTGATGAAGGCTCTGTTAGGGTACTCGCTGGTTGAATCGCACCAACACACCGATAGCTACTCCGTTCACCCGGTCGTGCACGACTGGTGCGCTGAGACCATCGGCCATGGGCTCCATGGATTGATGATGACGGCGGTAAAAATGGTCGGGGCTGCAGTACCGGATCACTTAGAGGCGAAGTACTAGGTGTTGCAGCAGCGACTCGTGCCACACGCAGATCGATGTGCGAGGCGGATTAAGGACTCCGGCGTGCTCGAGCGCGTTAAGTCTGTCGAAGCGAGCGATGCTTTCCATGAATTAGGCAGCCTCTACGCGGATCAAGGCAAGCTGGTGGAAGCAGAAGAGATGTATCGACGGGCACTGGATGGATACGAGAAAGCATGGGGACGTGAGTATACGTCGACGCTTGATACCGTCAACAACTTAGGCCTTCTCTACACGCGTCAAGATAAGCTGGTGGAAGTAGAAGAGATGTATCGACGGGCACTAGATGGATATAAGAAAGCACGGGGCCCTGGGTTATCTAACGACACTCACTATCGCTAACAGCTTATATGTGCTTAAAGCAGTCAAGGTAAGTAGGAGGGAGGCAAAGAGACGTTTCAGCAAGTGCTAGATGGAGACGAGAAAGCAGCGGATACAGACAAGCATTCATAATCGCTACTATCATCAGCTAGGTCAATAATGATAAGACTCCAGGCGGGCGTGCGGAGACGGAAACACGGGGCAGTGAATAGATTATAAGATACGCAGAATCACCGCTATTTTAAGATCTTTAAGGGAAACTGTCTTCTGTCTTTCCATTTGCATAAGCAGTCGCTTTTAAATCATCTCCAAGATATTTAGAGACGAGAAAAAGGGTCTGTACTAGTAAACACGGGGAAAAGGTATATACGAAAAAGGACCCATTTCCGTTAGGCCTTATCGGAGACGTAAGTAAGTAATATAGACGTTTCATTCCGCAATCCCTCATCTTTTCTATATAAGAGTACCTATGATTTACTATATTAGACCTTAACTAATCTTTATACGCCCTGCAAATATAATTCCTCTGGCAGCTACGTTCCTATCCCTCTGCAGGAGATCTTGATAGGTCCGTTCCGAAAGTACTTGCCAAGGACTTAGGTATCTATTAATTAAGATTTAAGCTCCTGTAAGTCCTTACGGCTGACTACGCAAGACGATATCCTATAGAAAGTGAAAATCTCGGATATATAGATATATTGTAGTTCTATAACGAATTCTTTCCTGTTAGTAAACATCCTGTCCATTTGCGATGTAAAGTATATCGAAAACCGGCCTTGATATTCTTAGACATGAACGCTGTTTCCCTTACAGGGCTATATAGAGAGGTGAAATAATCCTTACTAATCGTGTTTATACCTCCTCGCTCTAATCGTTTAACCCGCTCGTGATACACTAATATTAGTAGGCTAAATACTACGATATTATAGGGCTGGAGCTTGTAAGAAGTATAAGAAGGTAGTTGATAAAGTAGAATATTATTCTCGAAATAATACTCTAAGATTTCAAGAGTCTTATACGTTCCGAAGCTATTGTAAATTAGTACTCGTGATTTTAGGTTAGCTCGTTCCTTGATTTAGGGATTAAATATCTACTTAAGCTACTCTAAGCTAATCTTAGAGTTAGTATATCTAGATTCGGAGTACGTATACTACTATCCGGGGGTAGGGAACGTAGTCTAGTTACTTTGATAGGTAGTAGCTAGCTAATTAATTATAGGTATTAATTACCTACTATTAGCGCTAATATACTCGATCGTAGTTATTATCGTTTACTTAAATCGCGCGCCTTTATAGTCTCGTATATTATCCTTACCTATAAGGACTTTAACAGAGCCTAGTATAGATAGTATTACTTCAGTCTCATCTATGTTATAGATATTCTCTAGTAGAATAATTAGATCTTATAATACCTTTCTAATTACCTTAAACTAATATATAACCTTCTTATAATTATTAGTCTAGTATCCTAACTCTTCTCGCTTAAAGTACTAAATAGCGCTTCTCTAGAGCCTTCGCTTAGTTCCTACCTAGAGGCTTAAGTAGTTAGTCCGTTAAGGGTCGCTAGTAGGTAATACTAAAAGCTAGTGAAGGTATAAATTTTATTCGTATAAGATATCCGAAATTAGACATTTATAACGAAAACTTAACGAGGACTCTTTCTTCTTATAAGGTAAGGTACTATTAGCTCTTAGCCTTCTATTTCAGCGAGCGTCATCTATATATACGATAATATAGGATCGAGTAAAGGATCCTGTTATAATCTACTAGGGTACGGTATAATTTAGGCATGCTAATAGGAACGCCTTACGCTAGTACCTAATTAGCTCTATCTATAATAGTAATAAGGGGACGGAAACGAGTAAGACTTAGCCTAAGCTAGGGTAAATAAAGTATTATAGGGCGCGTTTATACCGCATAGGATTAAAATACCCTAGGATCTTAGTACCGTAGGATAAGAGGGTACTTACGCGACTATAAAAGTCCTACGGTGTTAATACCTTATAGTATAAAATCCCCTACGGTATAAGATCCCCTGCGGTATAAATCCCTTACGGTATATAATCCCCTGTAGTATAAAATCCCCCTGCGATATAAAAGTCCCTACGATTATAAAGTCCCTAAAGATTTTAGTATCCTATTTATCATACGTTATTAGGGTATAAGATCCTATAGTTATTTCTAGTCTCTACTTTCTCAAAGTCCTTAGTCGCTCGAAATCCATAATCATTTCTAGTTCCTACTCGCTAGTAGTCCCCAGTCGCTCTAAGTTCCTGTTCATTCCAAGTTCCTATGCATTCCAGGTCTATACTTATTCAAAACCCCTAGTGTTACGGTTCACTCCGTCCGTGGATAGGGTAGACCTATGATTGGTTCTCGTGAAGAGGAGTGTCAAGGAAGCAGGGCAAGCAGGCTTATACTAAACAGGTCTAGTACAAAGTATTGTATTCAGTACTTAGGAGATTACTAGAATCATAACATAAGTTAAGCACGGAGCTCCTATCTACTTAGGAAACATCGCTATCTATATAGACATAGGAAATCCGTGCCAAGAGGTATACTCGCCATGCTCGCTACCGAGTAGGACGACTGGTGCTCGCTCTACTCGCTATCGAGTAAAGTAAGTATTACTCGCCTGCTAAGGAAGCTATCATGCAGGTAACCGTTCCTCGGAATACCTATCACAGTATAACACGTACTGCTTAGTCTAGCTAGTCGTAACACCTAGTTCGTCGATTATTCTATCTACCTAATTCTAGAGACGCTAGTCTTAAGACTAAATAGGTTTAAGAACACTTGTTATAAGATACTATATATCTTAAGATCCTATTTCTATATTAGTCGAACTTTTTAAATTAAAGGTTAAAGCTGTACATTTCATAAATCTATAGATAGCATCTCCTAGCTCCTGCAAACTAGTCTATAGAGTCTCTGGCATATAGAGGAAAGCAAACGCTACCAAGATAACTATTCCGTGTAACTGAAGGGCGACCTAAAACCGAGAGCGAAGACCAAAAATCTATTTTTAGGTAAGACTCAAGTAATAGCGCGAGGGTCGCCCAAGAATAGAGGCTAGGAGACGCGGTAAAATTAGAATGGAACCGTTCTCTAAGTTATAATGCGACGGGCGTTAACAGTTTCCGTTGAAACGGATATGAAACGAGTCATCATCAAGTATCGTGACGATCGGATGACTTACAGTTGTTTTAGGTAGGGGCCTATCATAAGGCTATCCGATAGATCCTTCTAGAATCCCTGACTTACGGACCTATTAGGTCCGTAAGACTAGGTCTGCAAAGATTATTGGAGTTTTCAACTCTTACTATAAGTATCCGGTATAACTCTTGAAGTACCACCGTATATATAACAGCGACTCGCTGCGGTTATTAATGACTTAAAGAACGCTATTAGATAGGAAGTAGTAAAAGCTTCCTTGACGCGTGTTACTACCGTTGAATCGCTGGAGTTCGAGCCTGGAGCCGAAGTCTGCGACGATGGAATATATCAACGAAGACTGCACGACTAATGCCAGCGATCCTTCGTATCCTATACCGTTCTCGCCCTCCGGAAAGATTGAAGAAACCCTTTTATAGATGACGAACTCCTAGACAGAAGCTGACCCTTATTACTTAGTATCGTTACCTTAAATCGCCACCCCTGTATCTCCGGGAAAAGGTATACCCGCGGCGCTTTGCGACTTGTGTCGGGAACTAAAGAAACATCGTAAGAGAGGGAGTTCAGAATATAATACGCTAGATACGGTCGTGCAAGGCTTACCGTATATCGATTTCCTCGATTGCCTTAAAAGTCGCTGGGAGACTTTGAAGGTAGAAGGGGTATTTGCGATACCCTCACGCTAAGTATTT
>JAABUK010004805.1_pt1 | contig 21657 bp, 25 predicted proteins | sample 5559141 | NCBI WGS metagenome assembly JAABUK01 (sample SAMN10711869, study PRJNA513367) | rock metagenome | isolation source: Antarctica rocks | place: Antarctica: Victoria Land, Pudding Butte nord | collected 2016-01-03
ACGAGGTCCCGCTCGAAAGCCCGGGGTGAAAAAGAACGAGGGGCGGGGGCCCGGCATCGCCCGGCCCCCGCCCCAATTCTTCGGCAGGTCGTGGTGCTGTTTCGCGCGGTGAGATGGCCGATCGTCCGTCAGAGGGCCCGCTTGCCGCCCAGGGCCCGCGTGATCGCGATGAACACGCAGGCGCCGATGAACGACACCACGATGCTCCCCACGAGGCTGGACGTCCCGGTGCTGAAGAAGCTGAACAGGAACCCGCCGACGAGCGAGCCGATCAGGCCGACGACGATGTCGCCGACGAGCCCGTAGCCGCTCCCCTTCATGAACGAACCGGCCAGCCAACCGGCCACCAGGCCGATCACCAGCCAGGCGAGCAGGCCGTTCACATCGAACACGTAGGCCGGAAAGAGGATCGACATAGGTTCATCTCCCGAAAGCGAGCGGAGGGCCGACGCGCCGCCGAGACCCGGCGGCCGTTCGTTGTCATCGGCTCACCTTGACGCTTAAATATCATCGCAATCCCGGGGCCAATCCGTGAAGGTTTTCCAAAATCCCGGGCTCACGGCGGCCAGGCGAACGCCCCGGATTCGTCGGGCACCAGGGGCACGACGTCCGCCACCGCGTCGAGGTTGAGCGGCCCGAAGATGTGCGGGAATGGTTGGTCGGAATGGGGCGATTTTTCGAGCCGGATCGGCGCCCGGACCTTCCCGGGGTCGATCCGGAGGACGATCAGGTCGGTCCGCCCCCGGAAGAACCGGTCGGCCGACCCGGCGACCTGTCGGGCGGTCGATCCGTGGAGGAAGCCCTCCGTCGCCAGCGAGTCGGCCCGGTATTCCCCGAGGGCCAGCGCCCACTCCCATTTCGGTCGGGTGGTGATGTGCAAGATCATGCCCATCGAGGCCGCCTCCACGATCCGACGGACCAGGCCCGGGTCGGTCACGCCGCCGATGCGGGCGGCGGACCCGAGGTGGATCTCGCGCGGGCCGGCGCCGAGGATCGCCGGGATCTGGTCGAGGGCGATCGACCCCCCGGCCATCACCGCGATCCGCCCCGAGGCCCGGCGGTGCAGCTCGGCGAGCAGGCCGAGGCCCGCCATCGCCGTCGGGGCCATCCCCGAGGTCAGGACCCGGTCGACCCCGAGGGCGATCAGGTCGTCCAGCGCCTCGAACGGGTCGCGTGCGGCGTCGAACGCCTTGTGGAACGCGACCGACATCGGCCGGGCGGCCGCGATCAGCCGGGCGGTCCGATCGCGGTCGACCCGCCCGTCGGCGGTCAGCAGGCCGAGCACGACGCCCGACGCCCCGCACGCCCGGATCCAGGAGATGTTCCCGCGCATCATCTCGAACTCGGCCGCGTCATAAACGAAGCCACCGCCCCGGGGCCGGACCAGGACGTGGACCGGGATCGCCAGCCCCTCGCAGACGTCCAGGACCGTCCACCCGAACGGCATGACCCCGCCGATGGCGAGGTCGTCGCAGAGCTCGACCCGGTCGGCCCCCCCCTGCCCCGCCGCCAGGGCCGAGGCGAGCCCCTCCGCGCAGATCTCGACCGTGATCCCGGTTTCAGTCATCGCCCAGCTCCGCCTCGGCCCTGGCGACCAGGGCCTTGAAGTCGTCGTCGGCCAGGAGGAGCGCCGCCAGCGGCTCGACGTCCCCCTCGATCAGGGTGAGCAGTTCGGCCGTGCCCGACCGGAGGCCCAGTTCGCCGCCCCTGGCCTCCAGGGCCCGGGCCACGATCGCGTCGAGTCCGAACGCCGACGAGGCCCGGGCCGCCCGCCGCGCGACCTCGGCCAGCTCGGCGCGATCGAAGGGGGACCGGCCGTCGAGCCGGGCGGCCTCGGCGATCAGGAGCAAGGCCCGGGCCAGGTGGTCGCACGCCCGGTCCTGGTGTCGGGTCGGCCTGGTGGACATCGTCGGGCGTCTCCTATTCGAACCGGAGGTGCTTGACCGACCCGCCCGAGTCGCGGAGCTCGACCAGCGAGTCGATCCCGACCTCCAGGTGGGTCCGGACGAAGGTCTCGTTGACCGCCCTGTCGCTCCGGGCGGTCTTCACGCCCTCGGGGCTCATCGGGTTGTCGGAGACGAGCAGGAGCGCCCCCTTGGGGATGTGGTTGACGAAGCCGACCACGAAGATCGTGGCCGTCTCCATGTCGATCCCCAGGACCCGGCACCGGGTCAGGTAGGCCTTGAACTCCTCGTCGTGCTCCCAGACCCGGCGGTTGGTGGTGTAGACGGTCCCGGTCCAGTAGTCGAGCTTGTGCTTGACGATCATCGTCGACACGGCCTTCTGGAGCCGGAACGAGGGGAGGGCGGGGATCTCCCCGGGGAGGTAGTCGTTGCTGGTCCCCTCGCCCCGGATGGCGGCGATCGGCAGGATGAAGTCGCCGACCCGGGTCTTCTTGAACCCGCCGCACTTGCCCAGGAACAGCACCGCCCGGGGCTCGATGGCCGAGAGCAGGTCCATGACCGTGGCCGCCATCGGGCTCCCCATCCCGAAGTTGACGATGGTGATGTCCCCCGACGTCGCCGTCTGCATCGGCCGGTCGCGCCCGAGCACCTCGACGCCGAACTTCTCGGCGAACAGATCGACGTACAGCCCGAAGTTGCTCAGGAGGATGTACGACCCGAACGCCTCCAGCGGGCGGCCGGTGTATCGGGGGAGCCAGTCGCGGACGATCTCCTCTTTGGTGTTCACCGCGACGCCCCCGCCACGCCCGGGAAGGACGAACCCAACGCACCGACGCACCGGACCGCGGGGACGAAGCCAACGCCGGCCGACGTCGTCCCGGCGAAATCGAAGCCAACGTCGGCCGCAGCCGTCCCGGCGAAATCGAAGCCAACGTCGGCCGACGCCGTCCCGACGAAGCCAACGCCGGCCGACGCCGTCCCGGCGAAATCGAAGCCAATCCGCCCGTCGTCCGCCATGCCATCACCCCGGAGAAAAACGAAGCCAACCGGGACGGCGAGCCCGGCCCGATCCGGGCTCGCGCGTCCCTGGATATATTCGCCCCGGGGAGGCCCGCGTTAGTCGCCTTTCCGGGGCGATCCCGGCGAATCGCCCGGGCGGCTCAGGCGCGGATCGAGGCGACGGCGGCCCGGACGTCGTCGCTGTCGACGGGCTGGCCGGCCAGGGCCTTCATGGCGATCCCGATCGCCATCCCCTCCCTGGGGGCTTCCTTGATCTGGCCGGCGACCCCGGCCAGCGCCCCGGCGATCTGGTCGGGGCCGATCGAGGCGGGGACCCACTCCGCGATCAGGGCGATCTCCTCGGGGCTCCAGGTGGTCTGGCCCGACTTCGCCTCCTTGACCACGCCCCGCATCTTCTTGATGGCGTCGGCGTCGGCCATCTCGGCCCCGGTCCCCAGGGTGAGCTGGGCGATCCAGTAGCGGAGGAAGTTGGTCCGGAACGCATCCCGGGCCTTCATCGACCCCCGCAACGCCTCCCGCATCCGCTGCACGATGGTCATCTGCCGTGGTCCTCCGGTCGCCCCGATCCGGTCGCGATCTCCCGCTCTCCGGACGGTCCGGGGCCGGGCCGGGTTCGGCCGGGGGAGTCGGGTCGCGCCGATTATCGTCGGGAGGGCCCCCCCGGCGGAAGGGCGACGCGCGGGCCCGGTCCGTGGTATCGTCCGGGTCGGGCGGCCCGGCGCCGCCACCCGGCCCGCGCCTTCGAGGGACACCCATGATCGACCGTCGGATCGCCCTGGCCTGCCTGGCCGTCGCCCTGGCCGGGCCGGCCGCCCTGGGCCGGGATGTCGACGAGGCGGCCCAGGCCCGGCTCGACGCGCCCGTGACGCTCCATTTCCCCGAGGAAACCCCCCTGGCCGGGGTGATCGACGCGATCAGGGCGGCATCGGCCGACGGCCTCAAGGTCGAGGTCGAGCCCGCCGCCCGGGAGCAGGTCAAGGCCGCCAGGGTGACGGTCGACGTCCAGGCGATCCCTCTCAAGGCGGCGATGACCCAGGTGGTCCGAGGGGCGAAGCTGACCTATACCGTCAAGGGCTCGACCGCCACCATCGGCGTCGACACCTACAAGGAGCCCGGCCCCGAGGAGCTGGAGGGCCGGATCAAACCGGTCGACTCGACCGTCTACGCCCCCCGCTTCGACGAGGCGAAGTTCCGGACGATCCGGCCGGGGATGGCCGAGGCGGAGGTGCACAGGCTGATCGGCAAGCCCCTGCGCGAGGCCCGGTCGAGGCCGCAGGTCGACTGGTATTACGGGCCGCCGACCCTCCGGGTCACCGAGGACGGCGGGATGTTCGACACCTCGGGCGAGATCGCCGACGCCTGGGGCTACACCATCGCCCGGGCCCACCCCGACGGCAAGATCTTCGAGTTCCTGGGCGGCTATTTCCCCGAGATCCCCCGGGAGCTGATCGGCGCCGACCTCGCCGAGATGAAGAAGCGGTACGGGGAGCCGGTCGCCGTCCACGCGATCCGGGCGACCCGACACCTGGTCTACGCCGCCCCCAGGGCGTCGGGGAGCTATCGGACCCGGGTCCTCGGCGTCGACGCCGCCGGCAAGGTCGTCGAGGTCGTCGCGGGCTACTACTTCGAATGAGACCCGATGGGCCGCGATCCCGGGGACGTTGGAACGACAGCCTTGCGTCCCACGCCCCACGGCCCGGGCCGTAGTCAAATCGGCAAGGCCCCGATAGACTGGCCTCCTGCCCTGAATCACCGGACCCACTCGCGGAGCCTCGACCATGGCCGACTTCGGGGACCTCGATGGCCGCTTCGAATTCTTCGCCGTCGTCACCCCGGACGGGAAGATCCCGACCGTGGAGGAGGATTCGACCCTGAACGACCCCTCCGGCTGGTACACCAGCCCGATCGGGACGATCGCCCACCTGTCCGACTTCGCCCTCGTCTTCACCGACCGCGACGACGCCGACGCCGACCTCCGGAAGCACCGCGAGGAGCTCCCCGAAGGGACCCGGATCCGGGCCTTCAGCGTGGTCGTCGAGGAGATCGACGAGGACTTCGACGGGGATGGGGAGGAAGCCCTTTGACGCCGGGCCCCGAGGGGCCGGGGCGCCGGGGGCCCTGGTCCCACGCCGGGAGGCTGGCCTTCGCCGCCCTGTTCATCGCGGCGGGCGTCGCCCATTTCCGGATCACGGACCGGTTCGCGAAGGTGGTCCCGCCCTACATCCCCCATCCGAGGGCGATGGTCTGGCTGAGCGGCATCGCCGAGATCACGCTCGGGGCCCTGCTGCTGGTCCCGGCGACCTCCCGGCTCGCCGCCTGGGGCCTGGTCGCGCTCCTGATCGCCGTCTTCCCCGCCAACATCTACATCTACCAGCATCAGGAATTGCTCCCGGTCCCCGCGGGGGTCCCCAACCCCGGGCTCTGGCACCTGCTCCGGCTCCCGATGCAGGGCCTGCTGATCCTCTGGGCCTACGCGTACACCCGCCGATGAATACCGGACGAACCCTCGCGATCGCCATGGCCGGGCTCCTGATCCTGGTGCCCGCCCCGACCCCCGCCGACGACGGCCCGGCGCCGTTCGAGCCGACCGACCGCTACGAGTCGCGATCGGTCGAGGGCTGGACGGTCCTGGTCAACCGCCGGTTCCTGGCCGACCGGCCCGAGCTGGCCGACCGGACGCTGACGCTCCTCCGATCGCAGCTCTACCAGGTCGCGCGTCGGCTCCCGTCCCGGGCCGTCGACCGGCTCCGGGCGATCCGGATCTGGGTCGAGGAGGACGAGCCGCACCACCCCTGCATGGCCTACCACCCGGGCGCCGGATGGCTTCGGGAGCACGGGATGAACCCCGACAAGGCCCGGTCCGTGGAGATCGCCGACGCCCGGAACTTCCTCTCCTGGACCATCATCCAGCCCTGGATGGTCCTCCACGAGCTGGCCCACGGCTACCACGACCAGGACCTCGACGCCGGCCACGACAACCCCGAGGTCCGGGCCGCGTTCGACCGGGCGACCCGGGCCGGGCTCTACGACTCCGTCCTCCGGGCCGACGGGACGATGGGCCGGGCCTACGCCGCGACCAACCCGATGGAGTTCTTCGCCGAGGCGACCGAAGCCTACTTCGGCACCAACGACTTCTTCCCGTTCGTCCGCCCCGAGCTGCAACGCCACGACCCCGCGACGTTCGCCCTGCTGGAGAAGCTCTGGGGCGCCCCCGACGCCGCCCGATGACCCGGCGGCCCCTGGAAGCCCGTCGGCTCCCGTCCTACGATGGGCCGGTCCCGGCGGTGCCGCAGCTCACCGGCAGAGCGGCCGGATCCACAATCCGGAAGGAAGTCAGTCCGATTCCGACCGGCCCCGTCGGGACCTTCGCACCACCACCCCTCAGCGGAGCCCCGCGGTGCCGCCCGATCGCCGGTCGATCCTCCACTGCCGATGCCCGTCGACGGGGCGGGAGTACCTCCTCCGCGTCCCGCCCTCGGCCCGGACCTGCCGGGAGGCCGCCGCCTGGGTGGCCGGCTTCGACGACCCCGACCAGTTCCGCCCGATCCGGGAGGCCTGAGCGTCCCGGGCGAGGCGGATGGGGGACCCTCATGGGGCAGTCGACGCCGGACGGGGAAGGCCTTGCTATGCTGGGGGAGGCCCCACGCGGGCCGCCGGGCCGGGCGAGGGGTCGCCCGCCCGGGTCCGAGGGCCGGAGGGTCGGGCTGATGACGAGGACGATGGCCGGGACGATCGGGGCGATGCTCGCGGCGGGTGCCCTGACCTGCGGCGCGGGGACGATCGCCGACGACGAGGGCGACCTGGGGCGGCGGATCGCGGCGATCAAGCTCCCGGAGTCGCAACGCAAGTGGGAGCGGATCCCCTGGGTCGCCGACCTGGCCGAGGGCCGGAGGATGGCCCGCAAGGAGCACCGCCCGATCTTCCTCTGGGTCACCGGCGACGAGCCGCTGGAACGATGCTGAGGGTACGCGGCCGGGCTCCGTGCGGGCCCCCTGTCCGACGACGCCGTGATCCGTCGGATCTCCACCGACCTCGTCCCGGTGGCGGTCAACCTCTACAAGATCCGCGCGGCCCGGGATGCCGGCGGCGACCTGTTCCGCTCGGTCCAGAAGCAGAAGGACCAGTATCAAGGGATCTGGATCGTCTCCCCCGACGGCCGGGTCCTGGCCGGCCACCACGAGGTCAGGGACCACAAGGAGTGGTCGAAAGAAGTCCTGGCCGCCGTCGACTCGGCCCTCGGGGCGTTCGGGCCCGTGACGCCCCGCGAGGCCGGCCGGGCGGACCTCCTCCCCCATCGGGGCCGGGGCGAGCTCCCCGACGGCGGGATCAACCTGGCCATCGAGGTCCGATACACCTACGGCGGCCGGGCCGAGGGCGACGGCGTGATCGACAGCCTGAGCCTACCCGGGGCGGATCACGCCGGCCTGGCCCCGCCCGAAACGACCGAGGGGGCCGCGTGGACCGTCCCCGATCGGGTGGCCCGGCAGTTCTGCCGGATCCTCTCGCCCGCCAGCGACCAGAGCTCCATGCCCCGCCCCGACGAGGTCGCCGCGGCGAAGCTCACCGGCCGGGTCCGGTCGGCCGGCGGCGGGGTGGCCCGGCTCTCCTTCGAGGGGACGATCGCCGCGGCCCACACCTACGAGGGCAAGGTCTCGCACGCCGAGGCCCGGCTGACGGGCGACGGCACCCTCGACGTGACGTCCGGTCGCCTCCTCTCCTTCCGCCTGGCGTCCGACGGCACCTACCGGATGGCCCCGCCCTACGACAAGGACCTCCGGACGACCGCCGCCGCCGTCGAGTGGACCCGGGATCGCCCGCCCCGATGACCGACAGGACACCGACCCTCCCCGGGATCCAGTCCCTCGGGAGGGCGACACGCGAGGGATCGCCCCGTCGGGGCATGAGCTTTGCACCCGACAAGGGAACCCGGCCGGATATTCTCGCCACCCGAGAGTCGGCCGAGGTCAGAGTCACCGCGTTGGGAGATATCATGGCCGACCCGAGGAATGTGGCCCACGACAAGAAGGTCCAGGAAGAAAAGAAGCACCACGGCGAAGAGGTCGCCCCCGGTGCGATCGAGACGCCCCAACCCGGGAAGAAGCCGACCCTGGAGAAGGACACGGGCGAGGCGGAGAGCTATCAACAGCACGCACATCACCACAAGGCCGACGACACGCCCGAATGACGGGAGGCCGATCCACGCCCGACGGACGCTCCGACATGGGACCGAGGGGGGCCGGATGATGGCACGCGCAGCATTATTGATCCTCGCCCTCCTCCCGACCGGCTGCGGCGAGCCCGAACGTCCCCGCTTCACCCCGGCGACCGGCCAGGGGGCGGCCTCGATCGAGGCCCGCCCCCCCGGCGCGTCCCGAGCGACCGTGACGCCCAAAAATATCGAGATGCATTGACCCGATGATGGGGGGGGCCAGTTCGTGCGCGATGGCCGGCCGCTGGTGGCCTTGACGATGGGGGACGTGGCGGGCGTCGGCCCCGAGGTGATCGCCCGGGCCTGGTCCGGCGAGGCGCTCCGGGCACTGGCCCGGCCGTTCGTCGTGGGCGACCCGGCCACCCTCGGCCGGGCCGTCGCGCTGCTCGGCACCGGCGCGACCGTCCGGCGGATCGCGAGCCCCGAGGAGGCCGACCCGGCCGCCCTGTCGATCCCCTGCCTGGACGCGACCGGGCAGGACCTCTCGGGCGTCCGGCCCGGGGTCGTCGACGCCCGGGCCGGCCGGGCCGCGGCCGACTTCCTGATCGCGGCGATCGACCTGGCGATGGCCGGGCGGGTCGACGCGATCGCGACCCTGCCGCTCCAGAAGGAGTCGCTCCACGCGGCGGGCGTCCTCCACCCCGGCCATACCGAGATCCTCGCCGAGCGCTGCCGGGCCCCCGAGCACGCGATGATGCTCTACCTCGACTCCCCCGAGGGGTCCGACGCCCCCGGGCTGGGCGTCCTCCATGCGACCCTCCACGTCCCGCTCCGCCGGGTCTTCGACCTCCTGACGGTCGCCTCGGTCGCCGCCAAGATCCGCCTGGCCGACGAGGCCCTCCGCCCCCTGACCGGCGGCCGTCCCCCGCGCGTGGCGGTCGCCGGGCTGAACCCCCACGCCGGCGAGAACGGCCTGTTCGGCACCGAGGAGCGGGAGATTATCGCCCCCGCCGTCGCCCGGGCCGCCGCCGACGGGGTCGACGTCCAGGGCCCCATCGCCGCCGATACCCTGTTCGCCCGGGCCCTGGGCGGCGAGTTCGACGCCGTGGTGGCCATGTATCACGATCAGGGGCACGTCGCCATCAAGACGGTCGGCTTCGACCGCGCCGTCAATGTTACCCTGGGCCTGCCGATCGTCCGGACCAGCGTCGCCCACGGGACGGCCTTCGACATCGCCTGGCGGGGGATCGCCCGGACCGTCAGCCTGATCGAGGCCGTCCGGGTGGCGGCGCGGATCGTCTCGGGGAAGCGGGCCCTGGCCTCGGCCGGGTCCTCCGGGTGACACCGACCGCTTGCGGCCCGACGCCGGGCGGGTTACGTTCAGTTCGGGCGATTTCCGAACCCAGACCGACGGCTCCCCCGCCGCACCCCTCGAAAGCGAAGGTGTCCCTTGAACGCGCCGGGCTCTTGCCGACTGCGGGCGATCGTGTCGACGGCCTTGCTCGCCTGGCTCGGCGTCGGGTCGACCGGGCTGGCCCAGGCGCCCCGGACCAAAGGGGTGATGACCAAGGAGGAGCCGAAGGCCAAGGCCCCGGCGGCGCGGAAGGAGGCCGTCGACCTGAACTCGGCGACGGCCGAGGAGCTGATGACCCTGCCGGGGGTCGGCGAGGCGTTCGCCCGGAAGATCATCGACGGCCGTCCTCACAAGGAGATCGCCGACCTGGCCCGGGCCGGCGTCCCGGCCCGGACGATCGACGCGCTGAAGCCCCTGACCGTCATCCGCCCGCTCCCCGAGCCCGTCGACGTCAACTCCGCCCCGGTCGACCGGCTGGAGACCCTCCCGGGGGTCGGCCCGGCGATGGCCCGGGAGATCGTCGCGGCCCGGCCGCTCGCCGGCTACGAGGACGTCGCCAGGCTCAAGGGGATCGGCCCGGCGAAGCTCGACGCCCTGAGGGGCCGGCTCGCGTTCTCGGGCCCGGGGTCGGCCCCCCGGACGAAGGCCGCCCCCGGCAGGGAGGTCGCCCCAGGCAGGGAGGCCGTCCCCCGCAAGGAGGCCATCCCGGGCAAGGAGGCCGTCCCCCGCAAGGAGGCCTTGCCCCGGACGAAGGCCGACGCCAGGGAGGCCCCCCGGGCCGCACCGGGAGCCCGGGTCGACCTCAATACCGCGACCAGGGAACAGCTCGACGCCCTGCCCGGGATCGGCCCGGTCAAGGCGCAGGCGATCATCGACGCCCGTCCCTTCGCCACGATCGAGGACGTGATGAAGGTCCGGGGGATCAAGGAAGGCGAGTTCGCCAAGATCAAGGACGCGATCACGGTCAAGTGAACGGGGACGGGCGATGCACCGAGCGGCGATCCGAGGGATGGCGATCCTGGCGGCCCTGGCCGTCGCACCCCCGGCGATGGCCTGGGGACCGCAAGGCCACCGGGTGATCGCCCGGGCCGCCGAGGACCGGCTCACCCCGGAGGCCCGGGCCGCGATCCGGGATCTCCTCAACCCCGGCGATACCCTGCCCGACATCGCCAACTGGGCCGACCACGAGGGGCACGACGAGGTCCCCAACAGCGCCCCCTGGCATTACATCAACGTGCCGATCTCCGCGGCGAAGTTCGACGCCCGCGAGGTCCGCGGCGACGCCAACGTCGTGGCGCAGATCAAGCACGCCCGCAAGGTGGTGGCCGACAAGGCGATGCCCAAGAAGGACCGCCGCCGGGCCCTCCTGTTCCTGGTCCACCTCGTCGGCGACATCCACCAGCCCCTCCACGTCGGCGACAACAACGACCGGGGCGGCAACCTGACCCAGGTCCAGTTCTTCGGCGAGGGGACGAACCTCCACCGGCTCTGGGATTCCGACCTCATCCGCAAGATCGGCGGCAACGACCGCGCCTGGGTCGGCCGGGTCGAGCGGGCGATCACCCCCGATGCGTCCCGGGCCTGGTCGAAGGGGACGGTCGAGGACTGGGCCGACGAGACCCTCCGCGCCGCCAGGCTCGCCTATCGCGAGCCGGCCGACGCCCCCCGCCCCTTCGCCAGCGGCGTGACCCTGGGCGATGGCTACGTCCATCGGGCCGAGCCCATCCTCGTCGAGCAGATGGCCCGGGCCTCCGTCCGGCTGGCGGATGAGCTGAACGCGGCCTTCCGGTGAGGCCCCGAGGGTGTGATTCCGAAAGCCGCCGGGAATCATATGACAATGTCGGTACACATGCCCGGTAAGTGATAACACCAGCTTTGCAAGTATGGGGTGTTGATGGACAACTTCTCGATCTTCGCCCATGGAGGGCAACTTGACGCCGATGAACTCCTTCATGCGATACCGTTAAGGTTCGATATCGTCTGGCGTCGAGGAGATCGGATAAGTTCATGCGTCGGGGGCCATTACGAAACCAGCGGTGTCGAGATCATCCTGGGTTGCGGGGAAACGCTCCCGATTCGCGAGCAAGAGCGGGTCGCCGAAGCGTTCATCACCGCCAACCGGGACGCCCTGCATGCCCTGGCCCGCCATCCGAACGTCGATTGCTGTGTCCTCGGCCTGCAATACCACGTCTCGTTCAAACCAAAAGGTCGTCGCAAGTTCTGCGTGTGCCCTTCGCTTCGACTGTTAAGGCTCGCCGATGATGTCGGAATCAGGTCGGTGGTCTATGGCACAGTCGATCATGAGTGAGTTCCAACGAGTTAATGCCCCGGTCCTAACAGCCCTTCCAGCCAAGGCGTCCGCCATATCAAAATATTTTGATTTCTGGGCTCAACCATGAGAATCCGGATCAAGATCCGAGGGCTCCTGATCCTCACGGGCGCCTTCGCCGTGGCCCTCGCCGCGTTCGCCTCCCTGCCCGGCGGGGAGAAATACCGGGAATACCGGCAGATGGCCGATAATCACCGGTGCAATGCCCTGGATTGGGCCGGTTCCGCCCGCCTCTCCGAGGAGGGTATCACCAGCATCGAGAAGACATCCTGGGGCGCGGAATGGTTGCAATTCAACCACTACGTCCCCCGGGCCCGGCCGACCGACCCGGCCGCCGCCCTGGCCTTCGACCGGACCTGCGCCGAGAACGCCGCGAAGTGCCGGACGATGGCCGCGTATCACACCCGGATGAGCGGGAAATGGTCGAGGGCGGCCCATATCCCCTGGATGGGCAAGCCCGGGCCGGACCCGCCGCCCCCGCTCCGCCTGGAGGCGTCCGGGGTCCGCGACGCCTCGTACTAATCGGCTCGGAGCCTATCCGAGGACGTTTCCTAGAACTGGCGAGGGGCATGCCCGATGATCGATGGCTGATGAATGAGCGACCTTCGGTGAGATTCCGGACGCACGCATCTCATTCAGGGCAACTCATGCAACGTAACCCATTGCCCATTTCCCATCTTCGATCCCGGAGAGCCTCTCAGGTGATCGGGTGGCCCGAGGTGTCGACGATCGGGCCGGTCGGGGGGACGTCGATCCCCCGCGAATAATGGATCACGGGCGGCGTGGTGATCCCGCCCGAGAGGATCGCCTGGAGGGCCTGGTTGACCGACCAGTCGACGTCCGTCACCCGATCTTCGGGGACGTAGAGCGTGAAGCCCGCCGGCGGGATCACGCCGGTCAGCACGCAGACGCAGAGGATCGTCCGGTCCGACGACGCGTCGCGGAGCGCCTTGGTCACGAACGCCAGCGCCTTGGACCCGGGGTGGGGGAACTCGATCAGGACCACCCGCTGGAACGTGCTCCCCTTGCGCTGGGCCTCCAGCGACTGGAAGACGTTGCTGAGCGCCTTGTAGATCGTCGTCACCACCGGGAGCCGGAGCAGGACCCAGTCGAGGACCCGGCGGAGCCCGGTCCGGGCGAACAGGCCGAGCATGTAGAGCAGCCCCAGCGCCAGCCCGACCGCGATCAGCGGCGAGACGTACCGGGCCCAGACCCCATCGGGATTGAATCCCTCGCGGAATCCCAGGAGGTAGCGGACGACCTGGCCCCCCGGGTCGAGGAAGGCGTTGTGCAGGAACAGATAGAGCTGGTAGATGATCCAGAACGTCAGGGCGATCGGCAGGGCCAGGATCAGGCCGCTGATGATCTGGGTCCTGAGCGAGTCGATCAGGGCCCGCAGGGCGCCCGCCTCGTCCGGGGCGGGCCGCCGGGGCCCGACGGGGGCGGCGGGCGGTGTCGTGCTCATGCGTCCGGGCTCCGGGGTCGGGCTGGCCGACGGTCGACGTCGGGGCGGCCCGGGATCATACCCGAACCGGCGGCCCGACGCATGGGCCCGCCCCGGCCGAGGGCCATTGATCGGCCCGGCGGGATTCTCTAACCTGGACCGATCGACCCGGAGACCCCGCCCCCACCGAGGAATGACGCCGTGGCCACCCGACCCCTCCCGATCGACGTCCCCGCCCCGCTCAACCCGTCGCCCCGCGTGCTCCTGGGGCCCGGGCCCAGCGACGTCCACCCGCGCGTCCTGGCCGCGATGGGGATGCCGCTCCTGGGGCACCTCGACCCCGAGTTCGTCGCCCTGATGGACGAGACCCAGTCCCTCCTCCGGCACGTGTTCCGGACCGAGAACCGGCTGACCATGGCCGTCTCCGGGACCGGGTCGGCGGGGATGGAGGCCGTGGTCGTCAACCTGATCGAGCCGGGCGACAAGATGCTCGTCTGCGTCAACGGCGTCTTCGGCGGCCGGATGGTCGACGTCGCCGAGCGCGCCGGGGCGCAGGTCACGGCGATCGAGCGCCCCTTCGGCGAGGTCTTCGACCCCGAGGAGGTCAGGACCGCCGTCGCCCGGGTCGGCCCCAAGCTCGTCGGGATCGTCCACGCCGAGACCTCCACCGGCGCCTGGCAGCCCGTCGAGGAGATCGCCCGGATCGCCCACGACGCCGGCGCCATGATCGCCATCGACACCGTGACCTCGCTCGCCGGCGTCCCCGTCGAGATCGACGCCTGGGGGATCGACGCCGTCTATTCCGGGACCCAGAAGTGCCTGAGCTGCCCGCCCGGCCTGGCACCCGTCTCGTTCAGCCCCCGGGCCGCCGAGGCCATCGCCAACCGCAAGACCAAGGTGCAGAGCTGGTATCTTGACATGCAGATGATCCAGCGCTACTGGGGGAGCGACCGCTTCTATCACCACACCGCGCCGATCAGCATGAACTACGCCCTCCGCGAGGCGCTGGCCCTGGTCGTCGAGGAGGGCCTGGAGGCCCGACACGCCCGCCACCTCAAGAACCACCGGGCCCTCAAGGCCGGCCTGACGGCGATGGGGCTCTCCTACGTCACCGCCGAGGGCCACCAGCTCCCGCAACTCAACTGCGTCCGGATCCCCGACGGCGTCGACGACCTGGCCGTCCGCCGCCGCCTCCTGGCCGGGTGGGGGATCGAGATCGGCGGCGGCCTCGGCCCCTTCAAGGGACAGGCCTGGCGGATCGGCCTGATGGGCCACGGATCGCGGGCCGCCAACGTCACCCTGGTCCTGGCCGCCCTGGAGACCTGCCTCCGAGACCTCGGCCACCCCGTCGAGCCCGGCGCCGCCCTGGCCGCCGCCTCGGAGTCGTACTCCAACGCCCCGCAGCCCGCCTCGCCTTAAAATCGAGGTGGGAACGGCAAAACGAAGATGCGATCGGGTCGAGCCGGGGGATTGGGATATAGTGTTAGTTTGACCGCTATTTCTCGTCCCCTCGCTTGATCGCGGCTTTCCGCTTGAATTTTCTCGGCAGAGGGGAGGAAGTGTTTCGTAAAACAAAAAAGAACGTGCAGGAATCGCATTTGACGACATAAATTGGATCACCGAGAAGATTACCCTCAATCACCGACAATTGATCGGCGAATGATTGCTTATTCTCGATGCGCCCGTGGGGAAAATTTTCGATATCAACAATTGACCGGAGCAACATTCTGCGTCCACGCCGAATGAGGAGTTGTTGCCTGCGGGGCAGGTTGGGCGATCGGAGGGCCGGGCCTTCGCGGTTCGTCTTTGAGGGCGAAGTCTCGGGCCGAAGTTGCGTGGGCAACTTGCCCAATTCGAAAACAAAGGGCCAGTTCTCGAAGATGTTGCCCTGAATCGGATAAGTACCGCTCATCGCGCCGATGGCCTGGGCTATCCGGCTGATCAAAAGGTTACCACGGTTCTCAATGTGCGAGCTATTCGCCTCCTTGCCGGCAATCGGACCGGCAGGTTTCTCCCGCGAGAGCCCAGGCTCCCAACCAAGTACGGCCATCGGAGGAACGGCCTCCCCCCCGGAGAGTACGAGCCGGACGATGCGATCATAAGCCGCCTTCACGGTCGGGTAAATTTCGTCCACCCCTGTCCCGTAATCGTCGGGGCCGGGAGTCGATACGCCGAACCCTCGATCCGGCCGATACTCGATCACCACGGGCGTCTGGTGGTCGTCACGGAAGACGGTGAGGAACCATGACCCCGTCTCTGTCTCGGGCGCGTCGATCTCGATCCGGTGCTCCGGGAATCGCCCAGAGAGGTCGGCGTGGAGTCGCTCGACGTCGTTCATGGTCCCCCCTCAACCTTTCCGATCGGCTGGCCGTCGCCGCCCAGCTTGGCGAAGACGACCTTACCTTTGAGATCACGAATCTCGATCGCCCCGTTGTCCCGGATGAACGTGCGGTGTGCCCGGCTGACGTAGCGCTTGAGGTCTGGACGTCCTTTCACCGATCGGACGTTATCCAACTGCGGGGGGTACATCCGGCCGTCGGTCATCCAGTTGGCCGGATCGTTGGGGATCGAGGTCATGTCGTCCTCGACCGCATCGAGGACGTCACAGACTTGGTGAAACGCCTCGTCGTGGTTCGAGGCGGCGGTCGCGCCGCCCAGCCTCCGCAAAAACTCCGCGAATCGTTCTCCCTTCGTGGCAATGGGATCGGGCATCCGACATTTCCCCGTTCAAGATCTCATTATGACGAACCATTCAGATCGATCAAGAGATCAAAAGGAAGGTCTTGACCCCATAATCCCGCGCGGTCGGCGGAAAAACCCATTTAACGTCTGACACCCCCGCCTGAATATATCGGAGAGATTGGCCACCGTGGTTCACCCGGCCTGATGGCGGAGGATGCGATGCGTCGGACGTTAAGTTCATTTTTCCCGGGGCGAATCGGGCCCGTGGCACGCGTTCGATCCCGAAATCCTTCGGACTCGGGCCTTGCGGCGGGTCGGACGGGCGTCTATATTGAGGGATCGGGTCCGGGCCGGATCGAGTTGCCGTCGACGCGGGAGGGTCGAGCCGTGAAAGAGTTGGACAGGCCGATCGGGCGGGTCTGGCGTCGGTTGCGGTTGCAGCGGTTCCTGACGGCGTCGGTCTGGTGCCTGGCGGGCTCGCTGGCCGCGGCGACGGCGGTCCTGGCGGCGGAGAAGCTGGGCCGGGTGCCGGTCCCGGGCGAGGTGTGGTGGCCGTTCGCGATCGCCGGGGGCTTCGCCCTGGTCGCGGCGGGGCTGATCGCGGCGATCACCGGGCCGGACCGGACCGACGCGGCGGTGGCGCTGGACCGGGCGTTCGGGCTCAACGAGCGGCTGAGCACGGCCCTGACCTTGCCCGAAGCGATCCGCGACACGTCGGCCGGCCGCGCCCTGATCGCCGACGCGATCCGGCACGTGGCCGACCTCGACGTCACCGACCGATTCGGCCTGTCGGTCCCGCGCCGGGCCTGGATCCCGCTCGTCCCGGTCCTGGTGGCCGGCCTGGTCGTCATGGTCCCCGAGTGGTCGAGGCGGAACACGGCCGACGCCCGGGCGTCGACCGACCCCCGGCAGGACAAGCAGCTCGTCACCAAGCAGTCCGGCGCCCTCGGCAAGAAGATCGCCGAGCAGCGCAAGCAGATGGACAAGCAGAAGTTCGCCGAGGCCGAGCGGCTCCTGGCCGAGGTCGAGAAGACGGCCAACGACCTGGCCAAGGCCCCGCCCGCCCAGAAAGACAAGGCCCTGATGGCCCTGAACAAGCTGACCGACTCCCTCAAGGACCGCCAGAAGCAGCTCGGATCGCCCGAACAGGTCAACCGCCAGCTCCAGCAGCTCAAGGAGATGGCCGGCCAGGGGCCCGCCGACAACCTCGCCAAGGCCATGGCCAAGGGCGACTTCGCCAAGGCCGCCCAGGAGTTGAAGCAGCTCAAGGACAAGCTCGCCAACAACAAGATGACCGACAAGGAGAAGGAGGCCCTCAAGCAGCAGGTCGGCGAGATGGCCCAGCAGCTCCAGAAGCTCGCCAACCTCGATCAGCGCAAGAAGCAGCTCGAAGAGGCCCGGAAGAACGGCGGCCTGTCCAAGGAGCAGTTCGACAAGGAGATGGCCAAGCTCAACGACCAGGCCAAGAACCTGGAGAAGCTCCAGAAGCTGGCCAATCAGCTCGCCAAGGCCGGCGAGGAGATGGCCAAGGGCGACACCAAGAAGGCCGCCGAGGCCCTGGGCTTGAGCGAGCAGCAGCTCCAGAAGATGGCGCAAGACCTCCAGGAACTCCAGTCGCTCGAAGGGGCCCTGGCCGACCTCCAGGACGCCAAGAACGGCATGAATGGCGAGGGCGGCGAGGGGATGAACCAGTTCGGCGACGGCTTCAACCAGCTCGGCCAGAACGGCAACCGCAAGAACAAGGGCGACGGTAACGGCGGCCGGGGCATCGGCGACGGCGCCCGCGCCGAGGCCCCCGACAACACCGCCACCTACACCTCCAACGACAAGAAGCTCCACACCAAAGGCGCCGCCGTCATCGAGGGGACCGCCCCCCCCACCACCCAGTCCAAGGGCCTGAGCACCATCTCCATCCAGGGCGAGGTCGAGACCAACTCGGGATCGGCCGCCGACGCCCTGACCAACCAGAAGATCCCCAAGAGCGTCGAGAAGCACATCCGGGGCTACTTCGACCAGATCAACAAGGGGCAGTGAGCCGAGCGCCCCGAAAATTTCACATCTCACGGATTTCAGATTTCATCATTTATTTGAAATTTGAAATCCTGGGATCTGATGATTTTCACCCGATCGGATCGTCGCCGACACCATCAAGACAAGTCGATGGATGTTCATATCGGATCGGCAGTCGACCCGCTCGACCTGATCCCGCTGGATCGCGAGGCGATGCCGGGGGGCGGGCGAATCTACCGGGCGACCTTCTTCCCCGCGTTCGGCCCGTGGTGCACCCTCACGGTCCGCGACTTCGCCGAGGTCGGCGAGGTCGAGTTGAGCGCCACCCTGCTCACCCGGCTACGGTTGACGTTCCCGGAGTTCAGCCCGCCGGAGCGGTGCGGGGAGGTCCAGGTTGTCTCGGGAGATGAACTCTCCGGCTTCCGGGCCGAGATGGCCGAGGCCCGCCCCGAAGGGCTCGGCGACCTCCGGCCCGATTACTCCTACCGCGACGGGATCGGCTTCTACGGGGAAGTCCGGTGGGACGGCGTCTATCATCTGTTCAACGTCCACGACGACCGCGACCTCTGGCGGAAGAACCCCTCGCATGGGCGATTTTTCCTGTCGCTCTGGCGATTGGCCCGCTCCATCCTCCGCGAGGAATGGAGCCTCCGGGCCCTCGATCCGAGGCACTTCGGCGACCTCCTCGAACGAGAGTCGGGATCGTCGAAGCCGAGGACGAATCGGCGGCGCTCTTGAATGGTGGCCCGATCAGAACCCGTCGGCGGCGCGACCGCGTGGCTTCTGGATGTCGGTCACCAGTCGGCCTTTGCGGAAGATCGAGACGGTCCCGGTCGACTGCGAGACGCAGAGGGCGACCGCGTCGGTCGAGACGGTGACGGCGACGGCGGCCTCGTGGCGGGTCCCGAGGCCCTGGGGGAGCGGCTCCTCCAGCTTGGCGACCGGGACCAGGTAGCGGCCGGCGCTCAGGAGGACGCCGTCGCCCCGGACGATGAACGCCCCGTCGATCGCCGAGAACTCCTTGAGCGTCTCCTCCAGGCGGGGGTCGAGGATGTTCCGCTCGTTTTCGGGATAGCCGCGGAAGGGGTTGATCACCAGCTGGCGGCTCCGGGCCAGCACGGCGTCGCTGTCGCCCAGGACGAAGATGGTCCCCACCGGCCTCCCCTCGCGCCCCTCCAGGCCCAGCTCGCTGGCCAGGGTCAGGAGCCGCTCGAAGACGGCGGGCGCCACGCCGGCCGGGAGCGGGTCGGCGGTCGCGCCGCCGAACATCTCGATCTCGTGGCCCAGGTCCAGGACGATCACCGTGTCGATCGCCCCCGACCGGTCGATCCCCGTCACGCAGACGATCCGGTCCCCCTGCGCGATCAGCCCCTCGGCGGCGGCGACCAGGGTGGCCACCTTGATCTGGCCGACCCGGGTCATGGTCACGTCGGGCACCCGGACCACCCGGCAGAACTCGCCCCAACCCTCGGGCGCCACGAAACCCGACCGGCGGGTGACCAGGATCACCCGGAATCCCACGTCCTCGATCAGGCCGGCCAGGTCCCGCTCGTCCTCGATCACGTCGGCCGACAGCAGGACCACGCGGGCCGAAACCTCGCGGGCGATCGCGTGGGCATGGCGGATCAGGCTGCGGGTCAGGATATTCACGGGGTCGCCCGGAAAAAAAGGGCCGGCGGTCGGAAAGTCTGCTAAATCGGCCGCGATATTCGCGAAGATATTCAATGCCGGGCGGACCGCGATCGGTCCGGCGGTCGATCGATCGGCGGCCGTTCACGGCTTCTCGGCGGGCCGTCCGGCTTCGAATTCGATGGCGATGGACAGGATCCCGATGTCGTCGAGCTCCTCGGGCTCGTCGGACTTGCCGACCTGCTCGATCCGGAGCCGGTTCTCGCCGGGCCGGAGCAGTCCGGCGGGGATCGGCACGCGGATCCGCTCGGGGGTCTCGTTTTTGGTGGTGACATGACGGTTCAGGTAGTCGACCGCCCGGTCGTTGATCTTGACGATGGTCCGGAGCTCGCCCTTGCGGACCAGGTCGGAGAACTGGAGGCTGTTGGCCTCGCCGACGACCTGGACGACATCAAGCACCAGCGCCGCGGCGACCCCCTCGGGGACGCGGTCGAGGCGGATCGTGCGATCCAGGAGGCCCCCTTCGGGCAAGGGGGGGTCGAGCAGGGGCGGCTCCCTGGAGACGTTGTTGCCCAGGTGGTGCGCGGTCGGGTCGACCACGATCCGTCGGCCCCGGCCCAGGACCTTGAGGGCCCGGAGCCGGTCGCGGGGGATGGCCAGGTCGCCGGCGTAGGGGGTGGCCAGGGTGATCGCCGCGTCGGAGACGGCGACCAGCGCCCCCTCGACCTGGTCGGCGTCGCGGGGGTCGTTGCCGGGGGCCGATCGCCATTCGACCCGGACCAGGAGGCCGTCGACCGGCCGGGCCTGCTCGGGGGCCCGGCGGAACCAGAGCGAGGCGACCTCGGTCCAGGAGAGGCCGACGTCCCGGCCGTCGACGGCCAGGGTCACGGAGTCGGCGTCGGCGGCCTTGAGCCGGCCGAAGACCTGATCGCCGTCGACCAGCCGGACGTCGTCGACCCGGGGGGCGACCTCCAGGCCGCCGACCGGCTCGGCCAGGCGGACCAGGCGGAGGTCGTCGAAGCAGACGGCCAGGTCCCCGGGCGGACCGGCGTCGCCGACGGTCCGGTTGGCCAGGCGGATCTCGATCAGCGGGCCGCCCGGCCCCCGGCCGTGGGCCAGCTCGTCGCCGTCGACGGCCAGCTCGGTCTCGGGGCCGAACCGGACGCCCAGCCGGTGCCAGCCGGGCTTCCGGGCCAGCCGCTGGACCGCCAGGGCGGGGCCGCCGGACGACTGGACGCCCAGGCTCTCCTCGGACCAGTCGAGGACGGCCCGGACCGTCTCGTCGCCGTTGCCGCCGCGGAACAGGAGGTCGACGAACCACTGCTGGCCCGCCACCACCTTGCCGGTGTCCAGGTAGGCGATCTCGAGCCGGCCCGAGGCGACCGGATCGGCCAGGCGGCAGGTCACCGCCGACCCGCCCGCCGCCAGCCTCAGGCTCCGCATGCCGGCCAGGTGCGGCTCCGCGACGACCTCGGGCTCGCCCACGTGGGCCCACCGGGCCGCGTCGATCGACTCGAAACCATCCTGGAGCACCAGCGCCTCGCCGGGCCGCTGGGCCAGCGCGATCGCCCCGGGCCGGGCGACGACCACCGGAGAACCGCCCGGCCCGCCTTCGAGCCGGACCGAGGTCGCGTCGACCGTACCCATCCGCCCCGACACCTGCTGATCGAAACCCAAAAGGACCCGCATCGGCGGGTAGCCCGACGCCGCGTCGGCCATCGGCCCGTCGAACGTCACCTCCCCGGCCGATTCCAGCGGGACGGACGCCTCGCCCCCATCCGGCGCGAACCGGAAGCCGGCCCGGGGGTCGCCGACCACCCGGCCATAGCTGGTCCGGCCGTCGGGCCGCGCGATCGACTCCAGCCGGGGCCGCCCGGACGCCGGGACCGGATCCGATCGCGCCGGGATCGGGGCCGCCGCGGCGAAGGCCAGGGCCCACGGCCACGCCGCCCGGCCGAGTCGTCCCTTGCGATTTCTCATGGCCGTCGATTTTAAGTCGGCGCGGGCTTCGGCGGCAAGCAGCACGCCGCCGTCGCCCCGGGCCGGGGTGCGGTAATGGATTCTGGTAATCAGGCCGCGGCCTTCTTCCAATAGGCATCCCACTGGTTCCCGTAGGCCAGGCAGCAGAGCGACGCC
>JAABUK010004806.1_pt1 | contig 21654 bp, 24 predicted proteins | sample 5559141 | NCBI WGS metagenome assembly JAABUK01 (sample SAMN10711869, study PRJNA513367) | rock metagenome | isolation source: Antarctica rocks | place: Antarctica: Victoria Land, Pudding Butte nord | collected 2016-01-03
GGAGACCCGTGCGGCTATGCTGCCGTCGGGTGGTCGGGGTCCACATGGCGCTTCCAGGTCAGGCTTCAGCACCCTCCTGGAATCATCTCGATCCCGGCCACTCAACCCTTTCTCGGACGGGCTCTAATGACAAGGGGAGACTGGCCAACCAGGTACTCGCGCTTCGAGCGTATCTTCGGAAAGCCGCCTGCAGCAGCATTTCCGATCGCTGCCCTTGAGGAAATTAGAAAGGCGAGGAACGACTTCGCTCACGGATTTGGGAGAAATTTAAACGTTCCAGCACCCTCAATGTTGGTCGTAGCTCCGGCTTTACGCCTTTCACAAACCCGATTCATTAAATTCATTGGTGTTCTGTCGACGTCTGCTACTGCAATCGATAGGTACATGATGTCGGATTTTATCGGAGATTTCGAGCTTGTGCACGCCTATCACGCTTGGACGACGCAAGCTGGACCGTTACGCGGAACGAGAGATCGAGAATTCCAGAAATACATCCACGGGAAACTCGGCAGTTCAAAAAGCCGCGACTTTTGTCGCGAGCTAATTGCGTATTACGACAGTATTTAGAGAACTCGGTCGGTTAATCATTGTCGAGAGAATGGATGTTCATGACCCCGCCGTGTCAGCCTCAACGTCCGCAAACGGGCAGTCAGCCAACGGCCGCAATTGGCGCAAACTGGCCGCACTCAACCATTCGAGTCGGCAGATGTTTCAGCCCAAACTACGTGCTGATGAAGTTGTTGCCTCCCTTCGCCGGTAAGCGAGCACCGGCGGTTAAGAGCCTGACTCAAAAGCCAACTATCGCGCGAGTCGCCTGACGCCGAACTGAATGGCAGCCAGGGTGACGAAGGCCAGCAGAGTTGCGGCAAGGTTCTCGAAGTCTTTGGCGAGTCGTCGGTTTCGCCCAAACCAGGAAAAGGTCCTCTCGACCACCCAGCGCCGCTTGATGACCTCGAACCCTGCGGCGTGCGGGTTGCGTCGGACGATCTCGAGCCGGAGAGCATTGTCGCACGCGACCTCGTAGGTCTGCTGCGCGTTGTAGCCGGTGTCAGCGAAGATGCACGCGAGCCAGGGAAAGCGTCGCTTGACCTTGTCGAACACCAACGCTGCTCCATCGCGGTCCTGGATGCCAGCCGAGTGCACCACGAGACGGATGGGAAGACCGAGCGTGTCGACGAGCGAATGGATCTTGCGGCCTTTCACCTTCTTTCCAGCATCGTAACCCACTGTGTCGAGTGCGTGGGCGGTCGATTTCTTGGCTTTTGACCCCCCTTTTCAGTCGACTTGATCGTCTGGCTGTCGATGATGCCGGCAGAGGGGGAGCCTTCTCGGTCCTCGCGTTCGCGCAACATCGGATAAAGCTGATCCCAGATTGCACCCCACGTGCCGTCGGCCTGGAACTTGCGGAAGATGTTGTAGACCGTCGAGCGGGCAGGGAAGCCGTCTCGTGGCAGGTAGCGCCAGGGACAACCCGTCCGCAGAAGGTGTCGATGGCGTCCAAGGTAGCAATTCGCCCCATTCACAACAGCTCACGCACCAAGCTGCTGTGGCTGATCAAGGATGTCACGACCCCTCCCATAATGGCGGCCCGGACGGCTTGCGCCTTGAAGGAGCCAAACGCAACGCCGATGACCTCCGGAATGGCCTTAAGGGCGGCGGCGTCTATGCCGATCGTCAGGTCGTCAAGCGCCATTCGGATCGGTGTGCCCTGTCGGTCGAAACAGATGCCGCAAATCTCCGCGACCGCCCCCGCGTCTAACCCAGCGCTTCGCATCTCCGGTGACACCGCTGCCCAAACGCTTGACTGGTCCGCTGCCCAGGCTCCGATCGTCACCAGGGCTTTGGACACCATAGAATAGCGCTCCCGGGCCGCCCGCACGTCATCCTGACGGAGGAACGCCTGGGCGGCTACGGGATCGCTTGCCACGAGAGGGGCGTAGAACAGGCAGGCCTCACCCTTCACCGACCGCGCGACGTCCCGCAGGATTTCGCTTGAGGTCCGGCGGCTAGCGGCGCCGTGAAACGCGCCGCCAAGTTGGACCACCAACTTGGCTTGGAGCGGCTTCAAGTAGCTGGTCAGGACTTCGAGCGTGCGTGTCCAGGCAAAGCCGAGCACGTCGTCGGGCTCGACGATCTCACTGAGCAGCATGGCGGTCGCATGTCCGAGAGGCACCAGAACGGTGTCGTCATCATTGTTGCCATCGAACACCACCAGAGCATGGCGCAGCCCGAACTTGGCTTGCAACCGGGACGACAAATCGTAATCGATGAGGTCGCTCGGGTAATGGAATACGATCTCGACGAGGCCGTCATCCAGGCTCTTTTCGATGATGCGCGATACCTTGAATCGGCTGACGCCGAACTTGGTCGCGACCTCGCTTTTCGTCATACCGCCGCAAAAATAGGCCCGGGCTATGGCCATGGCCTGAACAGTTTTCGACAAGTCGCGGCGGTCGGGCTGCATGGCAACGTCCTGAAGTCGCGCGGGATTCGGCCGAGGAAACGCCTGACAGGCGCTGGTGTCCGGCGAAGACCCCCGCGTTGACAGTCAGATTGTCTACATGCTCATATGAGCATATCAATGCTCATATGAGCATACAAGGGCGGGACATGGCCGAGCGGCGCAATATTCTGGTGCTGATGACCGACCAGCAGCGCTTCGACGCCATGGGCTGCTACGGGAACCGTCACATCAAGACCCCGAACCTCGATCGGTTGGCCGCCAATGGCGCCCTGTTCGAGACCTGTTACGTCCAGAACCCGATCTGCAGTCCCTCGCGCGCCACCTTCATGACCGGGCTCTATCCCCGCAATCATGGACTTTGGGCCAATGGCGTCACCCTCCCCGAGGGCCTTCGGCTCCTGTCGAAAGCGCTCGCCGATGCGGGCTACGATTGCGGGATGGCTGGCAAACAGCACCTCGCGCCCTGTAGTGCGGGCAAGGAGCCGCGCCTCGATGACGGCTATCGCGTTTATCGCTGGTCACACGACCCGATCCATCCCTCACCCGGCAACAGCTATCATGCCTGGTTGAAGAGCCACCATCCGGCGATCTTCGAGAGCGCTGTAGTGCGCAAGCCTCTCGGGTCGGCCGAGGCCGGCAACGTCGCAAAAGGAGCGATGCCGCTCGATGTCGTCCCGGTCGAGGCTCATTACAGCCGCTGGATCGCGGAAGAGGCCATCGACTTCATTGAGGATCGGTCACGTCCCGTCGGGACGCCTTTCTACTTCATGGCGAATTTCTTCGATCCGCATCATCCCTTCGGCGCGCCCGAGCCCTTCCGCGCGCTTTACGATGCCGACACGATCCCGCTGCCCTCTGGGTCGGCCGCGGAGCTTGCCGGCAAGCCGCAGGTCCAGCAGGAATATCATCTCAAATCCTACGGCGGCCATGCACCCGGGTTTGCAGACTATTCCGAAGCCGAGCTTCTCGAAGCGCGGGCCGCCTATTACGCCATGGTGTCGATGATCGACGCCGAGGTCGGTCGAATCATGGAGGTACTTGCACGGCGCGGTGAACTCGACTCGACCCTGGTGGTCTTCACGTCGGACCATGGCGAGATGCTGGGCGACCATGCCATCATGCTGAAGGGACCCATGCTCTACGAGGCGGTGATTCGCGTGCCGCTGATCATGCATCAGCCCGGCGCAATCGCGCCCGGTCGGCGCGTGCAGTCGCTCGTGCAGAATATCGATCTCACACCGACGATTTTGGCTGCGGCAGGCGTCCCAGATGCCTTTCCGACCCAGGGCACGGACCTTATGCCGTTGACGCAGGCGGACGACCCGCACTGGCGGGACTGGGCGTTATGCGAATACCGCGACAGCGGCCACGGCGCTTCGCCGCCGGTCCATACCACGATGCTCCGCCACGCGCGCTACAAGCTCGTCGTCTGGCACGGCGAGCCCGCGGTCGCCCGGAAAAGAGACGGCGAACTCTATGATCTTGAGGTCGATCCGGGTGAACGGGTTAATCTATTTCATCTTCCTGCGCATGCCGGCACGCGCGAAGCCATGAAGGACATGCTGATCGACGTGTTCGACGCGACCGAATGGCCGAGGCCGCCGCGTACCGGTTTTTGGTGACCGAGCGGGCCACCAGCTGACAACGATAAACGATGGGAGGACACAATGAAGACACTGTCGGTCATGGGTTTGCGGACCGGGTTCGCCGGTCTGCTGACGATGCTCGGGGTGGGATTGCTGCCTGGGCCGGTACGGGCCGAGGACAAGGTCGTTGTTGCTCATGCGGCAGGGATCAATGGGCAGGCCGTCGATAAGCTGCTCAAGGATTTTACGGCCGAAACCGGGATGGCTGCTGAAGGAATCACCTTTTCGGACACGGACTACGGCGCCAAGTTGCAGCTCGTCGCCCGCGCCGGCAATCCTGCCTTCGACGTCGCGCTCGGCCTTCCGCTCGATGTCTATGCGCTGACGCGATCCACCGCCATCTACGCGCCCCTGGACACGTCCGCCTGGCAACCCGCCACTCTCGCGGCGATGCGGGAGGCCCATCTGATCGCGTCGGATTACGCCGTATCGCAGGACACCGCAGCACTTCTCGTCTATAGCGCGAAGCTGTCGATCGCACCCCAGACATGGGGCGACTTCTTCGATACCGATAAGATCCCGGGCAATCGCGGCATGGCGTCCGGCGGGCTCGGTGTGCCGATCAATCTCGATTACGCGATGATCGCGAGCGGCGGCGCGCCCGACAAGGTCAACCCGCTCGACTATGACGCAGTCTTCAAACTATTGGGCAAGCTCGGGCCCAAGCTCGTCCTGTGGGACAACGCCCCGAAGGGCATACAGGATGTCGTCAACGGCGACACGGTGATGACCTGGTCCTATGCGCCGGCGGCCCTCAGCGCGCTCGCGGCGGGGCAGCAGATCAAGATCGCAACTCCGCCCGGCACCATCGTGGCCCGTCAGATTGCCGTGGTTTTGTCGAAAGCCCCGGACAGCACCAAGGCCGGCCAGCGGTTCCTGACTGGTGGTACCAGCCCGACGTGCAGGTCAAATATGCACAATACACCAACTACGGCATCGTCGTTCCGTCCAAGGCCGTCCTGGAGAAGTTCACGCCCGAGCAGTCGCGCTACATGCCGTTCTCCGGGCCGAACCCCGGCAACTTCCAGACGCTCAACTACGGCTATTTCGGCCAAACGGGGCCGAGCGGACAGAGCAACCTCGCCGACGCTCTGAGCCGCTGGTCCAAGTTTCGGGCCCAGTAACGTGTCGGCGGGACTGGCGCGATCGGGTAGCACCAGGCGCTGGCGTCCGCGGATGGGACAACGGACCCTTGCCGCGGCGCTGACGTTGCCCGGGGTGCTGTTCGTTACGGTTCTGGGCCTGTGGCCGCTCGCTGACTTCCTCCTCGGCAGCGTGACTGCTCCCGGCGGCGGGCTGACCGACGCGCATTACCGCCAGATCCTGTCCGACGACCTGTTCATCACGATCGCGGCCCGTACGACCCTTCTGGCCGCAGGCGTCGCCGCCTTGACAGTCATGCTGGCCTATCCGCTCGCCTACTGGCTCATGCGCCAGAAAGGCGCCGGCAAGGGGTTGCTGATCGCTCTCGTGGCGCTCCCCTATCTCACGTCGGTGCTGGTCCGCGTCTATGCTTGGGAGGCGCTGCTGGCCCTCAACGGCCCGCTCAATGGCCTTCTGCTGAGGCTTGGTCTGTTCGCGTCGCCGCGGCTTCTCGGCCACAGCTTGTTCGGCACAACGGTCGGCATGGTCCATATCCTATGCCCCATCGCGGTGCTGACGCTTTGGTCGCAGCTCGAAAAGATCGATCCCTCGCAGCGGCTCGTGGCCGAAAGCCTCGGCGCGTCGACGCTCCGCGCGTTCCTGACCGTGTTTCTGCCGCAATCTTTCCCCGGTCTCGCGACGGCAGGTTCGCTCGTCTACGTGCTGGCGCTCGGGGCCTATGTCATTCCGGCAGCGCTCGGGGGCACCAAAGGCCTCCTGTTCGCCCAACTCGTCGTCGACGAGGCGACGCAACTCCTCGATTGGGAAGCGTCGGGTGCCATGGGGGTGCTGATGCTGGTTGTCGCGGCCGTGCCGGTCATCCTGCTCAAAGGCGCCGGTCTGATCCTGCAGCGCCGGCGCGAGCGCGGAGACACATCGCGGCTTCAGGACGTGATCGACCGTCACCTGCACCCGATGCTCGACCGGCTGCCCGTGGGGGCGCTTCGCGTCGGTTTCGCCGCAGCGGCAGTCTCAGTCCTCATCTTTCTCCTGCTTCCCGAACTCGTGGTTCTCGTCTTCTCCTTCGGCCCGGAGAAGCAGGTGAGCCTGCCGCCTTCCTCCTGGACGCTCGACGGCTACAGGACGGTGCTGTCCGATACCGCGTGGCGTGCCCCCGCCGAGCGCAGTATCGTCTACGCCGCACTCGACGCCCTCATTGCAACGCTCTGCGGGACCTTGGCGGCTTATGGCTTTGCGCGTGGGACCTGGCACTGGCGTCAGATCGGAGTTGCGGTCCTGCTCGCGCCGCTGGTCCTGCCCGAGATCGTTGTCGCAATCAGCTTTTTCGTGTTCGCGACCAAGAACCAGCTCGCTGGAACCGACCTCGGCATCGTCCTGGGGCAGGCAGTCGGAGCGATCGGGCTCGTCGCGCTCGTGGTGGGCCCTGTCGTAGCGGCCGTCGATATCAACTTAGAATATGCCGCCCAGGCTTGCGGGGCATCGCGCATCCGGGCGTTCCGCGACATCGTGGTGCCGCTGATCGCGCCGGGGATCGTCGTCGGCTTCCTCTACGGCTTCCTGCACGCCTTCGACAATCTCGTGACGCCGCTTTTCATCGCGGGCACGCGCAGCACGATCACGGTGAAGATGTTCCTGTCCATGCAGGAACAGCTAACATCGCTCCCTGCCGTCATCGCGTCGCTGCTGATCTTCGCACTGGTCGCCGGGCTGACTGTGTCGCTCACCAGCCGGCGCGGCGCAGCGCTCTGGGCCACGAAGCCGGCGGCTCTGCCGGAGGGGTCGCCATGACGCTATCGGAAGCGACACGGACAGATTTAGTGGTTCTTGACGACGTCAAGAAGACCTATGGCGCGCTTACCGTCATCGATGCACTCTCTCTGACGATCCGGGCCGGCGAGTTCGTCGTGCTGCTCGGACCGAGCGGCAGTGGCAAGACCACCTGCCTTCGCCTCATCGCCGGGATGATCCAGCCCGATGCGGGGCGGATCATGGTCGCGGGACGCGACGTCTCCACCGCGCCGATGCACAAGCGCAACATCGGCATGGTGTTTCAGAATTACTCGCTTTTCACGCATATGACGGTGGCGCAGAACGTCGCCTATCCTCTGCGCGTACGCGGCGTTTCCGCGAGCGAAACCCGCCGCAGGGTCGCCGAGGCGCTCGACATGATCCAGCTATCCACGATCGCCGGACGGCGGCCCGATCAGCTCAGTGGTGGCCAGCAACAGCGGGTCGCGCTGGCGAGAGCGTTGGTGTTCAATCCTGACGTCCTGCTCCTCGACGAGCCCTTGTCGGCGCTCGACCGGGTTCTTCGAGAGGAGATGCAACTCGAACTTCGCCGGATTCACAAAGACACCGGGAAAACCATGATATGCGTCACGCATGATCGGGCCGAAGCGCTTACCATGGCGGACCGGATCATCGTGATGCGTGACGGCCGTATCGTCCAGGACGATCCACCGAGAACGATCTACGAACGGTCGAATTCGCGTTTCGTCGCGGAGTTTCTCGGCGAGACGAATGTGGTTCCTTTGATCGTGCAACGCACGGGTGCGGGACACACCGCGACCGATGCCGCCGGTCGCTCGCTCCTGCTGTCCGTCTTGGACGAGAGCATGGTCGGAGCCGTGGACTGCGTCATCCGCGTCGAAAATCTCGCACTGTCGCCGGCTGGGCAAAGTTCCGCCAACACCTGGAGAGGCGTCGTGACGGATGCCCTGTTCCTTGGCGACGCGGTCCGTCTGACGGTGCGTTGCGATCCCCATACCATCACGGCTCGCCTACCGACCATGACCGCAACGGGGTTGTCGATCGGGTCCGAGGTCGACTTCGACCTGGCCGGGGCCAAGCCAATGATGTTCCCGCGCCCTTGAGGCCGCGCCGGACCTGGGCTCCTGGCCCACATCATGAGGGCGAAGTTCGACGACCATCTGCCGGTCTACCGTCAGGCCGAGATCTACGCCCGCGAAGGCCTGACACTCCAGACTAAAGCGGTTGGTTTCCACGGACACGGCCAGATTGGCCGAGGCGAGATCCTGCCGACGCATCTTCTTGGCCGCGCGCGCCGCATGGAGCAGGACCGACTCCGCCAGCTCATGCCGGGTTTCGACCGGGCGGACGAATGCGCGCGCATGACGCCTCGGCTGAAGCCTTCCGGCGTCTTGGTCTCGATCCTCCGGCCGATGCGGGTCGTTGATGCAGAAATTGGTCTGGCTTACGCTACCAAAGCCCAGATGAGCTTCACTGAAAAGCCACTGAAGAAGAGAACGCTACCGCGATCGCCTACTTGCCGGGCAAGCGCGTCATAGAGGCACCCGAAAGCAGTGTTCTGATCCGGGATGTGCCGCTCCGGGCGTAGATCGGCGAGGCGGGCCAGCAATGCGGCCACCGCCATGACGAGGGCGACGTGCCGATGTGCGGTTGTCGTGCCGACCGGCGCCGCTGAAGAACATAACACCACGGAGGAGCCTGAAGAGATTAAATCGTCAGAGTAGTGAGCAGCGGAAGTTGCCGTAGAGACTGTAGCAGGCGGAGCGGCAGTACGTGAGGAACAGCTTGGCTGGCGACGACAACGCCGCGTCTCTCAGGATGTGAAGACCGGAGATATGCTTGGCCGACAGCGGATCCGGACCCAAGCTGTAGACCTTATGGCGAGCAAATATCTCTCGCGAGATGGCAGACGTCGACATCAGGAGGTGCGTCCTGCTGACAACCCCCAGAGTGCTCAGCGTCGTGTTTGTGCTCATCGCGTAGGTTCGGCCTGTCGATTGCCACTGCGCCGGGTCGTGATCGAATTCGAATTTGTGCTTGATCCAAGAGAACGCAACCAGGACCTCGGGCGATAGCGGTTGCGCATGATCGCGTAACGGATGATCGGCGGCACAATAGATTAGGTAGCCCGCTCGCAGCATCGGCTCGAACTCCACGCGGCCCAATCGCTCATGGCGATGCAGAGCGATGCCGTACGAAAGTTCATAGTCCCCCGCTGCCAGACCCGCCATGCGGGCCTCACTGCCGATGATGTCGAGCCGGAGCCGAACGTCGGGATGAGTCTTCAGGAATCCTTCCAGGATGGGTGGCAGCACGGCATTGCCCCAAGAGTCGCCGGCGCAGATGTTGAGCGAAAGATGCCCGCCCACCTCCTCGTAATCGATGCGCTCTGCGGCGTCCCGGAGCGTCCTCAATGCACGGCTTGCATGTTCGTAGAGGATGCGGCCAGCCCCGGTTAGCTGCATTCCGCCGACGCCGCGGTCGAACAGCTTGGCTGGGTATCGCTCTTCAAGACGTGCGATTGACCGAGAAAGCGTTGGTTGCGAAAGGTTGAGCGCTGCCGCCGCTTTGGACATATTTCTGAAATCGGCGACGGCCAGAAAGCGGGCAAACTCCTCCATGCAGACGCCTCCATAGGATTTCTGCATGGTTTATCCGGATTCGGCATTGGACGCCATGGTGCGGTAGCGCCATGCTCATCCGAGGGAGGAGACCTGACATGCTTGCTGGCCGCTTGCGGGGCTACGGCGTCTATATCGTGCCGACCTTCGCGATCCTGGGTGCCATCACAGTCATTCCGCTGATCGTGACTTTCGTTGTCAGCCTGTTCGTCATAGATCCAACCTCCGGTTTGTCTCCGACGTGGCAGGGCTTTAACGATTACGTCTCGCTGTTCTCGGACTCGCGCTTCATCAATTCGATTGTGGTTACAGCGGAACTGATTGTTGTCCCCGTTACCTTGCAGCTCCTGTTCGGGCTCGCGCTGGCGATCTGCCTGCGGGAAAAGCTTCTTGGCACACGCTGGATGCGCCTTCTTTTTCTGTTGCCCGCGGTCATTCCGCCCGCAGTCAGCGGTCTCGTCTGGAAGCTGTTCGTAATCCCGGGCGCTGGCGGTCTCGCCTGGCTGTCGAATCTCCTGGGCCGCAACCTTGATCTGGATCTCCTGAGTATGCCGAAAACGGCGCTGGCGACGGTAATTGCGGCCTCGACCTGGGTTGGTACGCCCTTCGTGGCGCTGATCCTCCTGTCGGGCATCGAGACGATCAGCCGGGACCAGTTCGAGTCCGCCGCAATCGACGGCGCCACTTGGTGGCAGATGCACCGCCATATCTCGATCCCTGTACTCTCGCCGATCATTCGCACTGTGGTGGTATTCCGCATCCTTGAGGCTCTTGCGATATTTCCGATCATCTTCGTACTCACAGGAGGCGGGCCAGCCGGCGGTACCGAACCAGTGAACTACTATGCTTACATCTCCGGCTTCGACTATCTACAGATCGACTACGCCGCCTCAATGATTATCTTATTCTTCCTGGTAATGATGGCGATGTGTGCTCCTTTTCTGGTGCAGATCGCACGTTCCAACGAAGGTGTGGCGCGATGATCTTGTCTCGGTTCGAGAAAGGGATCTGCTACGCCATCACTTGGGTGTTCGCACTGTTCCTTCTGGCGCCGATCGTATGGATGCTGTCGACCTCCTTCAAGGGACAGCTCGCCATCTTTGCAAAGCCACCACGGCTGATCTCCCAGATCACTTTGCAGAACTACGTGGAGGTCCTGAACGACCCGCAGTTCACACACGCGTTCTGGAACTCGGTCGTCGTCGCTTCTGGCACCGTCGTGGTCTCAGTGCTGCTCGCCGTTCCGGCTGCCTATGGGCTCTCGCACCTTACCGGCGGCCGCCGTGCGGGCTTCCTGTCCTGGGTGCTTCTGGTGCGGGCGGCGCCGGGAATGATCTATGTGCTTCCCTATTTCCTGGCTTACAGCCGGCTCGGCCTGATCGACACGCGCCTCGGCCTGATCCTGATCGACTCGGTGTTCACGATTCCGCTCGCGATTTGGATCGTCATACCGTTCTTCGACGCGATCCCGCGTGAGATCGAAGAGGCTGCGATCATCGATGGGGCGACGAACTTCCAGGCGATGATCCGAATTGCCATCCCACTGGCGGCGCCTGGCATTGTCTCCACCGCGATACTGATCTTTATCTTCGCCTGGAACGAGTTCCTCTTTGCGCTGACGCTGACGCGCTTCGAGGCCCGCACAGCCTCCGTCTCGATCCTGAACTACATGGCCTACGAGGGCACCGAATGGGGCAAGGTCGCGGCCGCCGGAACGCTGATCCTTCTGCCGGTGCTCTGCTTCGCTATTCTTATCCGCAAGTATCTTGTGCAGACCACGGCTGGCGGAGTGAAGGGATAAAAATCCCTGGAACGTTGGGAGGAACCGACATGAAACGTTTTATTGCATCGCTGGCGCTGGCCTCGGGGCTTTGCGTCACATCCATCGCTGTCGCGCAGAATAAGCCTTTCGAGGGCGTGACGCTGCGGCTGCTCGGTACGCAGCAGACCTGGGAAACCGAGCTGCAGAAGCGGACTGAGGCATTCACCGAAGAGACCGGGGCAAAAGTCGTCTTCGATCTTTATTCGCTGACCCAGGGCATTCAGAAAGTCACGGTCGAATTGTCGTCCCATTCGTCCGCCTATGACCTGGTCTTTGTGGAAGCGAGCGACACGGTCCGGTTCGGAGAAGCTGGATTTCTGGAGCCGCTGGATGATGCGGTGAAGAACAACAAAGACGCCAACCTCGACGATTTCTTACCCGCGACCATCAAGGCCAATGTGGTCGGCGGTAAGCTCTATGCTCTGCCGCATTTCGCGGCGACCCAGATCCTGTATTGGCGCCCAGACCTGTTCGCAGCGGCCGGTATCGCGGGACCTCCGAAAACGTTTGCGGAGATGATGGACGACTGCGCCAAGCTGCAGACGCCCGAGATTCGCTGCACCGCCATGCGCGGGAAGCCCTCGATCTCTGAGAACGTCTGGTACTGGACCCAGATGCTTCTCGGGTTCGGCGGCCATTTCGTGGCCGACTACCCGAAGGATCTGACTCCGACAGTCGACTCCCCGGACGCCATCAAGGCGGCGAACTTCTATGCCGACCTGATGAACAAATACAGCATCCCCGGTTCGGTGTCGGCGAGCTACGACGAGGTCGTGATCGCGATGCAGCAGGGCAACATCGCGATGACCATCGAAGGTGCTCCTTTGGCGGGACGCATTCTCGACCCGAAGTTGTCCAAGGTGGCCGGCAAGCTCGGGTTCGCCGTACCGCCGGGCGGCCCTGCCGGTATCTTTGCTCCCTTCACGTCCCAGGCCTACGCCGTGAATGCTGCATCAAAGAACAAGCAGGCTGCCGAGGCCTTCCTGATCTGGTCGACCAGCAGGACGATGATGGACGACATCGCCGTCAACAGCGCCTTCGTTGCCGTGACCCGCAACTCGGTTTGGAGCGATCCGGCCTTCATCAAGGCGCATGGCTATGACTACGGCCACGGCAGCTTCACCGATGCCTATCGCAACACGCTGGCGACTGCCGACCCGCAGTATCGTCTCCCGATCGCTGAGTTCCGCCCGGCCGGTGACCGCGTCGGGATCGCGCTTCAAGAAGTCGTGACGGGACAGCGGAATGCGAAGGACGCTCTCGCCGCAGCCAATGCCGACATCGAGCGGATCTTCCGGCGTGCACGCCTGCTACGCTGATGGATGACGCACACCCCGAACAGCTTTCCCCCGCGCTCTCGGCGCGGGGTCACGGGAAGGTCGCGACCATGACACAGCCGAATATTCTCTGGATCTGCACAGATCAACAGCGGTGGGACACCATCTCCGGCCTCGGCTTCGAGGGCGTCCGGACGCCGCATATCGACAGCCTGATGGAGAACGGCGTGGCGTTCCGCAGGGCGTATACTCAGAGCCCGATCTGTACGCCCAGCCGGGCGAGCTTCCTCACCGGCATGTATCCGATCGCGCATCACGTCCATCGCAACGGTAACGACGCGTTCCCCAGTCAGCTGGAGCTCCTGCCGAAAGTCTTCCAGCGTGCCGGGTGGCATACCGGATTGATCGGCAAGCTCCATCTTTCCGCCACGCAGAAGCGGATCGAGGCGCGCGCAGACGACGGCTATGACGAACTCTACTGGAGCAAGCACCCTTATCCGGAGAAAGGGGTGTCGGACGAGGTCCGCGCCGCGCACGACTATCAGAACTGGCTGGTCGAGAAAGGAGTCGATATCGAGAAGGCCTTTGCTTTCGCCGAGGAAGCCCTGGCCGACGGCATGCCGACCGATCAGCACCAAACGACCTGGGCGAAGGAGCGCGCGCAGCGCTTCATCGAGACCCATGTCGACAGCCCCTGGTTCCTGTCGATCAACGTGTTCGATCCGCATCCGCCCTTCGATCCACCGGCCGACTACATGGCGCGCTACGAGCCCGCAGAGATGTCGCTCCCGATCTTTCGCGAGAGTGACATGGAGCATTCCGAGCGCTTCAGGGAGGTCGATCAACAAGCCACCAAGCCCGTCGATCCAAGGATCATGCCCGCCGAGGGCAAAGCGTTCACGATCCCGGAGGGACGCGAGAGCCACGACACGCCGCCGGACAGCTACGACGCTCGGCGTATCAAAGCCGCCTACTTCGCCATGATCGAACTCATCGACGACATGGTCGGAAGCCTTCTCGATACGCTCCGTCGGACGGGTCAGGAGCGCGACACTCTCGTCCTGTTCATGTCGGATCACGGCGAAATGCTCGGCGACCATGGTCTCCTCTACAAAGGCTGCCGCTTCTATGAGGGTCTCGTGCACGTGCCGATGCTTGCCTCCTGGCCGGGTCGCACGAAGCCGGGGATCTCTGATGCGCTGGTCGAACTTCTGGACATCCCTTCGACGCTTTGTGAGGCCGCGGGGCTGCCCCCGATGGAGCAGGACCAGGGAAAATCCTTCTTTCCGATCCTCACCGGCGAGGCACAGCCCGACCAGCACAAGAGCCACGTTCTCTGCGAGTTCTGGGACGCGATCAGCTTCCCGGGCAAGAGAGGCAGTCGCGGCAGTATGTATTTCGACGGGCGCTACAAGCTTTCCCTCTACCACGATGTCGGCCAGGGCGAGCTCTACGACCTCGAGAACGATCCGTCCGAATTCGACGATCTCTGGCTCGATGCGTCGCACAAGGACCTTCGCCTGAGGCTGACCGAGCAGAGCTTTGCGGCATTCATGATGGTTTCGGGCATTGGGCCAAAGCGGGTCGCTGACTTTTGAGTTCGGCTCTGGTGGGGCGGTTGGAGGAAAGCCATGGCCGACGTCACGTTGATCAAGACATCCAAGGTCTTCGGCACCCATACGGTGATCCCGGAGCTATCGTTGACTGTTCGCAACGGCTCTTTCACGGTGCTGGTCGGACCATCCGGCTGCGGCAAGTCCACCCTGCTGCGCATGATCGCCGGATTGGAGGCCACGTCAGGCGGGACGATCGAGATCAGTGGGCGCGACGTGACCGGAATGATCCCGTCACAGCGCGGTATTGCCATGGTGTTCCAGAGCTACGCGCTCTACCCACACATGAACGTGCGCGACAACATCAGCTTTGGCTTACGGCTCGCCAAACGTCCGCGGTCCGAAATCGACGTCAAGGTCGGCCGTGCAGCTGAAATCCTGCAGTTGATGCCCTATCTCGACCGCAAGCCGGCAGCCCTGTCGGGCGGGCAGCGGCAGCGCGTCGCGATCGGACGCGCCATCGTCCGAGACCCTGATGTGTTCCTCTTCGACGAGCCGCTATCGAACCTCGACGCGGCGCTTCGCGGCCAGATGCGGATCGAGCTGCTTGATCTGCACCGCCGACTCGGCGCGACGATGATCTATGTCACGCACGATCAGGTCGAGGCCATGACAATGGCAGACCAGATCGTGGTGATGAATGCCGGACGGATCGAGCAGGTCGGCAATCCGCTCGAGCTCTTCGATCGTCCGCAGACGCCATTCGTCGCCGGCTTCATCGGCTCGCCCCGCATCAACTTCTTTTCCGGCAGCCTGGCGGCGGCGCTGGGCGGTGATCTCGTTGCGGTACGGCCTGAGCATCTTCGCATCGTCAGCGAGGGCGGTCGCTGGCGCGCACGGGTGCGCCTGCTCGAGCAACTCGGCACCGACACGCTGGTCCACGTCACGACGAGCGATGGCGTGGAGACCATCCTGCGTTCACCGAGGGTCGGCCAAGAGCTCCAGGGTAAGGAGGTCTCCATCGATTGCGCTCTCCACGACTTCCACGTCTTTCGAGAAGGGCAGCGGATTGAGAATTGAAGAGAAGGTCACGCGAACCGTCAACATCGTGTTCTGGTCTGCTATTCTCCTGGCCATGACCTCTATGTCATTTGCTCGCCACCAGTTATCGCTAGACATTACCCGATGCGCAATACGGCTCTTCCTCCCCTTCAGCTTAAGACGGGTGACATGGAGCAGAGTCTGACAGTGAGCGGGCTCACTCCGACCTACGAAACAGTCCGGTGCCGAGTCACAAATTTCGGATCGCTGTTTGCGCGTATGAGTTGTTATTGAGGGAAAGATCGTGACATACTTGATTAGCCACAGCAGTTTGGTGCGCAAACTGATGTGTTGGGGACGAGCCGCTCGGCTGCAATCCGGCACCCCGAACCGGGCGAGGCCAAAGCGGTCGGCCTCAGGCCAGAGACGACTGCTATCAAGGGTACGAGCGACCCCGCATCACGCACCGAAACCCGATGTTTGTCGTGGCGCTATCCTCCATCTCGGGATGCCGCGCCGCCGGTCGGTAGCGGCGACAATAGTTGGGCGCGCAGAGATAGGAGCCACCCTTCAGCACACGACGAGGGATCCGCACGGCCGGCTGAGACGCGTCAAAGCTCAGCGTCGGCTCCGATATTCGAGGATTTCTCAACGTGCAGCATGTGTCACCCGCGGGATGCCGGGGCACCCAGTAATCTGCGGTCCATTCCCACACGTTACCGATCATGTCGGACAGTCCGAAACCGTTCGGCGGGAAGGCTCCGACCCTTGATGTACCGAAGCGGTTGGGCCCGGGCTCGCCCGGCAACGGGAAAGGGCCCGGCCATGTGTTGGCGAGCCGCGCACCTCCCGGCATGAACGCGTCACCCCAGGCATAATCGGCGCCGTCGAGTCCACCACGCGCCGCGAACTCCCACTCGGCCTCGGTTGGCAGGGCCTTGCCGGCCCAGAGCGCGTAGGCTTCGGCGTCCTCGGCGGCCACCTGAGTGACGGGATGGTCGGCACGCGTGGCCGTGATGTCGGCGCCGCCCTCCGGGCGTCGCCAGCACGCGCCGGCGACGAAAGCCCACCAGGAGCCTGGCACACGTGTGGCTACGTATTGCTCCGGGCGGAACACGATGGAGCCAGCCTTCAGCAGCGCGGGATCTGCACCCGGGTAATCACGCGAATCGGGAAGACGCTCCGCCACCGTCACATAGCCGGTCTCGGCCACGAAACCCTCATATTCCGCCACCGTCGCTGAGCGGTGGTCTATCCAAAATCCGTCGACCGCGACGCGACGCACGGGACCTTCTTCGGGATAATGCAGGTTCGATCCCATTTGGAACGTTCCGCCGGGGATCCAGACCATGCCGTTTCGATCCGGAACCGCCGCCGCATGGGTAAGGCCGGGGAGGCCGATGACATCGCGGTCACGATGTCCCATTTCAGGATCTCGTCAGAAGCTGCGGTTGAGTATCGTATGCCTTGTTTCGTTGCACGGTCATAGTACCTCCTCCAGGTTTGTCGCGAAATAGACAATTATCGCTCGGCGATAGCGACGACGGCTACACGTCGCTGTTTTCACATGGTCATCGTCCACGCGACCATTCCTTCAAAACGCCGCCCGCCTGTGCCGAACCAGCGGTTTGCACAGCCTCGAGGAAGCGCTGGATTGATTTTGCGCCACAGCCGCGCGGCATTAGAACGTGGGTGGCGTGCTGACCCAAGGGACGCGCGCCGAACTTGTGCCCTCGTTCCTGTACGCATGTGGGAGCTCGGAACGAAAATGAAACGAGGCGCCCGTTCCGGCTGTGAGGCGCTTCCCGTCGACCAGCAGAACGAGCTCGCCCTCCAGGAGGTAACCGAGTTCCTCGCCCTGATGGGGGATCACGCCGTCGGCGCTCGCGCCCGGCTCGATCCAATGGATGTTGCCCTGCAGAAGGTTGTCGTCGCTGCGCGAGATAAGACGCTCCAGCCGAATACCGTGATCCTCCATCACGTACATGGGCCGATCTGCTGGGCGACGCTCAGCGCAGCCTGGTATTTCAGGCTCGGAGCGTGCGCGAGCAGGAGCGCGACCTCCTCGGGGCTCAGCACGATTGGCAGCCGATCCGGTGTCGGGATCCTGGCCATGCGGTCGCCGAACCCCGCCCGGCCGAGGGTGACGTGGAAGAAGAACCGGAGCGCGGTGCCGGCCAGGTTCATGCGGGAATAGCTCGCGCCGAGCGATGCGAGGTGGAGCTGATAGCGCCGGAGATCCTCGGGCTCGGCCCGGTCGGGCGAGCGGCCAAGAAAGGCCGTGAACTCCCGGACCTGCCGGATGTAATCGCGCTTCGTGTGCTCGCCGAATTGGCGAATGACCATGTCCTCGATCATCCGCTGACGCAGCGGCGAAACGGCTTCGGTGCTCATGAGGTGCTCCCGTCGAAAGTGAGGTGACCTCACGATCTTCGGACGAGACGAGCACCGCCTCTACACGGCTGACGGGTGATGGCACCTACCGCGAGAGCGGTTTAGTCCATTGGCGCATCCTCGCCGCAATAGGACTTACGGCTGTTGTCGAAGACGAGCAGATCGACCCTTGGTTCAGCCCTGCTCGCGGTCGTAGTAGTTCACCGTCGTCTCGGCGCGAAACATCTTCCTTAGCCCGCGCTTGCCCGCTACGACGGACACCTTTCCGGAATCTGGATACTCACATGCATCAAGGTCCGCGACTGTCGAAATCGCGAGGTAACGCATCGGCGTCGCACCCGTGTTGACGATCTGATGGGCCACTTCGGGACCGCCGGTTGGGCACGCGACCACGTCGTGTGGGCGAAGCGGATAGCTCTTGTCGCCGAACCGAAGCTCGCCTTCGCCTTCCAGAATAAAGAACATCTCCTCTGCGCCATGATGGTTGTGAAAGGGGCACTGAACCTTTCCGGGCGGCAAAACAGTGAGATTGTAGCCGAGATCCTTGGCACCGATATGAGCGCCGATTATCGCGCGGCTCGACGTATAAAGGCCGTTCTCCTCGACGTCGTCGAACTCAATCTCGTCGAGGTTCATAATGGGCTTCGCCATTACCATCTCCTTGCCGACGCCATGATCAGGCGTCTGCTCCCTATGCCCTTGCTGCGCCGGCCGTAGATGGCGCTTAGCCGGACGTTCGCAATTCGACAAGTACGATATCCGTTTATGGCACGGGACAGTGATTCGCGCCCGAGCACGAACGGCACGAGCGTGGTGTGCTTCGAAAGGAGCTTACCATGACAGCAACTCAATTAAGCACCCGCGTATCGTGGAACCACGGCCGGATCGTCGGGCCGAAGCCGCCTCTCAAACCCAAGCACATCTGGGCCATTCGCACCCGCCTCCAGCGCGATGGTCGCGTCCGCGACCTCGCCATGTTCAACGTCGCGATCGACAGCAAGCTGCGCGGCTGCGACCTCGTCCGGCTGCGCGTTGCCGACATCCACCTGGGCGACAGCGTGCGACTGCGCACCACCGTCGTCCAGCAGAAGACCGGTCGGCCTGTACCCTTCGAGCTGACCGAACCGACCCGCGAGGCGCTCGCCGCGTGGTTGAAGAAGCGCGGTCTGCGATTTGGTGACTGGCTGTTCCCGAGCCGGAGCCATGCCGGCGACCACATCACGACCAGGCAGTACAGCCGGCTCGTCGATGATTGGGTCGCCCTGACCGGGCTCGATCCCGCGGCCTATGGCACCCACAGCCTGCGCAGGACCAAGGTGGCGCTCGTCTACAAGCGGACGGCAACCTTCGAGCCTGCCAGCTCCTCCTGGCCACACGAAGCTGGAGAGCACGGTCCGCTACCTCGGCATGAGGTCGACGACGCCCTGGTCCTTTCAGAGAAGACTGATCTCTGAAGCGAGACGCGGCGGCCAACGCCGCCGCGAGTCCGAAGGCCGGGTCGGGTGGGGAGCGGTCATTCGCCTAGCGCGCGGTTGCCAGTCTGTCGCCGTCGGTTCGCCAGGGTACTTTCTAAGGATCGCCGAGCTCCCTGATTCGTGCCTCCACAATGTACGCGATCAGCTCGTACGGGATCGGCTTATTGAGCGTAAGTCGCAGGTTCCCTTTCTCGCTTCGATATGGCGCTACGCGGTCGGCGAGGTCAGCATTCCGAACGGGCGGGTAAATGCCGATGTGCTCCTTGAACGCGCCGAAATGAAGGATGTCCTTCCTCATTCGAAAGGTCGGCATCCCATAGCTGATCTTCTCTACCGCCTGCGGAGCCGCGGACCTCACCGTCTCCCGAATGCGCGAGAGCACCTCAGCGACCTCTTGGGGGAACCTCCCGATATATTCATCTATCGTTCGAGCGGTTTCCTGAGCCATCCCGCCCTCCAGGGTGCCACCAAATTGGCCCTGACTGCTGCGACAAAAGCGGCCACGGGTCTCGTGAACTGGTTTCCCTTATGCCGATCGCGTAGCCGTTGACTGTAGCACCTCGGCTTCGAGGCGGGCGTAACTCTGTTCTGTGCCGCGGGCCATGCCGGTGGCGATCGCGGCGTCACGGTTCTCCTTGGAGGGACAGAGAATCGTGGTGGTGATCACCGACCCACCTGCCTCATCGCCGAACTCGACGGTGCAGCGCACCTCCTCCGCCATAGGGCCTGCGAGGACGCCGAACATGCGCTGGGTCTGCACGATCCGGTGGGGTGCCGAGATTTCCAGGTAGATCCCCTCGGACCCGAACTCTGCGGAGCCATCGTCCATCCGCCAGACGTAGCGGTAAGCGCCGCTTTCACGCAGGTCCACGTTGCACTCGGGCATGCTCCAGCCTGGCGGGCCGAGAAGCCATTGCTTGAGCAACTCCGGCTGGGTGTAGGCGGCGAACACCCGCTCGGCCGGCGCATTGAACCGACGCACGATGCGCACCTCGCGGTCGGATGGAGTGTTCACTTCAGCAGCGTTGGTCATGGCTGTCTCCTCTTCGGTTCATGGATGGGCGCCGTCTCCTCCAGAAGCTGATCGAGACGGCTGAAGTTGTGCTCCCAACTCTCCCGCAGGCGCTCGATCCAGCTGGAAAGCTCGGTCAGGCGCTCTGCTTCAAGCCGCCGCGGGCGGCGTTGAGCGTCGATAGCGGTGGTGATCAGTCCTGCCTGCTCCAGCACCTTCAGATGCCTGGAAATGGCTGGTTGGCTCATGGAGAACGGGCGCGCCAGTTCGGCGACAGTCGCGTCTCCGTGACTCAAGTGAGCAAGAATGGCCCGGCGTGTAGGGTCAGCCAGCGCGGTGAAGGCAAGGTCGAGGTGGCGGGACGCATCCATATTAGTAAGATGTTATATAACTAATGTGTTGTCAATGGTCGATCATACCGGCGGATCCGCTAAGGTGAAGGGTTACGGACGCCGGCCGGCTCAGGTCGAGCATCTGGGGTGAGTGTCGGCGTCCGTAAGCCGCCCATGGACGAACGCGCGGGGGTCGTTCCGCGCTATGGGGATTTGGCGGCACCGGCGAGAGCGGGAAGGCGGCTCGGCCAGCACAGGTGGCCATTTCCATGATGCCGCGAGCCGTTTGGCGGCCTCTCGGACGCTCTGATCGAGGCGCGCCGTCGAGGCTGGCAGGTCGCTGGCGCCGATCCGGGCTCGCTGGGGACAATGCCGGCTTGCCTGGGGGCGAGCCTGTCCGATGGCCGAAGCTGCGTGGCTTCGACCCTGCGCTGGATCTGGTCGTGCCGGGTCACGACACCATCATCCGGATCTCCATCGGCGCGGGGGTGGAGCCCGGGCGCGGGCCACGGCCCCGAAGCTCTCGATCACGAGCATGCGCCCGCCGCAGCAGGGGCACGCCGCACGTCGATCCGTGGAGGAGGCGGGCTCCTTCGTCACGACGGGCTCCGGGGCGGCGAGCAGTTCCCGGGCACGGGCGATGTTGGCCTTGCACTTGCCCGTGGCGAGCAGGCCGTAGTGGCGGATGCGGTGGAAGCCTTTGGGCAGGACGTGCACCAGGAAGCGGCGGATGAACTCGTCGACCGACAGCGTCATGGCGCGGTGGCGGGCGTCGCCGTCGCGACGATAGTCCTTGTACCGGAAGGTGACGCCGGCCTTGTCGAAGGCGATCAGGCGCCGGTTCGCGATCGCGACCCGGTGCGTGTAGCGCGACAGATAGGCGAGCACCGCTTCAGGCCCGGCGAACGGCGCCTTGGCATAGACCGCCCTTGCGTCAGGGTAAGTCCTGGAGAGGAGAATGGTGATGTGACCTGAAACCTTTCGTCGTGATCCAGAGGGTTCGACCCCCTCCCGGTAGAGGCGCAGCCCGCCAGCCGGAAGCGAGTCTTGCATGGGCGACGGCAACGTCGCTCGTGAAGCGTAGACAGCGGATGTTGAAGCCCTGCGTCAGCCTCGAGATTATGTACCCGCTGAGGCCTTCGG